>Ga0065714_10002756_pt1 | contig 11606 bp, 5 predicted proteins | sample MisRhiReplicate2_FD_59101 | JGI IMG/M metagenome (GOLD analysis project Ga0065714, IMG submission 59101) | Miscanthus rhizosphere microbial communities from Kellogg Biological Station, MSU, sample Rhizosphere Soil Replicate 2: eDNA_1 v2... | ecosystem: Host-associated > Plants > Roots >... | reverse complement strand
CATTGGCCATTTTAAAGCCATAACGTGCGGCATGAAACATAAACCATTCATGGGCATGGGTTCCAATAGGTTTTGTTTTGTGGATCATGGCCATATGTACATTGCTGGTGCCTATAAATGAACCATCGCCATATTGGCTAAGTGCCTGGAGTACCAATCTATGGACCTGATAAGAGTACCGGCGACGGGTACCAAATTCTGCTACTGTAACGCCTAAACGACGGTAGTTTTCGATCTTTTCTTTAGTATGGTTAATTACCTCGTCGTTAGAGATCCTTTGGGAATCATTAAGGACATAGAAGAGCTCACAAATGAGCGACATTAATGGTACTTCCCATAAGATGGTTCGGTACCATAGGCCTTCTACATGCACCTCAAGCTGATCTCCTTTTTGTGTAATGTGTACTTCTTCCGGGTTGTAACGGTATCCCTCCAGAAAATCAAGGTATACAGGATCAAGGTATGGGCAGTTTATCTGTAAAAAATATTTTTCTTCTCTGCTTAGTTTTAATGTGGCCATTTCATTTACGGCCTCTCTTAAGGCTTTTGCAAAACCATCTGGAAATGAATGCTTACCCCGATTTATAAATGCATACCGTGCTTTTGCAGAAGGAAATAATCGAATTACCCCCTGCTGCATGGTAATTTTATAAAAGTCGTTATCTAATATTGATGATAGTATTGGCAACGTATGTGATGGCATAATTCCGAACATTTTTTCCAATTTAAAGAAAAGACGGGATTATTCAGAACGATCTTATCATTTTCTATTTATACTGTTTAAAGTTTACTTTTTCATTTGCTTGTAATGGTCTTATGCTCACCGCAGCTCCCCCACCTTGTGCAAGTTTTAATTTAAGCAGGGATTTAGGGCTCACTATATATTGTGTTATTTTGTAAGCCTGCGGGTTGTTTTGCCAATCGGCATTATCTGCATCAAGGTATAAGGTTGCTACATATTTTTTATCCTTATCCAGAAAATTTAATGGAATAACAGCTGTTCTTGAATTCTCATCAGTAATTGCTCCTATATACCAGTTTGAGGTTCCTTTAGCTTTACGGGCTATGGTTACATAGTCGCCCGGCTCTGCTTCTATAATCTTAGAATCGTCCCAATCAACAGCCACATCCTTTATGAATTGGAAAGCATCCATGTAAGCCTGGTAATTCTCAGGTAAATCGGCGGCCATTTGTAATGGACTGTAAATAGTAACATAAAGCGCCAGCTGCTTTGCCAAAGTGGTATGTACTTGTCGGGTTGGCATACCAGCTGCATAACCTTTTAATTTGAAAATGCCGGGTGTATAGTCCATAGGCCCCCCCATTAGTCTGGTAAAGGGTAGTATGGTTTCATGTTCTGGCGGGTTGCCATCACTAAACGCATTGTATTCATTACCCCTGCCTGCTTCTGAAGCTACAAAATTGGGATAAGTGCGGTGCAGACCAGTTGGCCTTACTGCTTCATGAGCATCTACTGTTACGTTGTGTTTTGCAGCTTTTTGAAGTACTCTTTCGTAATGATTGATCATCCATTGCCCATCGTGATGCTCACCTCTGGGAATGATCTTTCCAACATAGCCTGTTTTCACTGCCGGATAGCCAAATTTATTCATGAATTTATAGGCTGTATCCAACTGACGTTCATAGTCTGTAGCCGAGCCGGACGTTTCATTGTGCATAATCATTTTTACCCCTTTGGTGGCTGCATAATCCGTTATTTCTTTTACATCGAAATCAGGATATGGTTTAGTGAAGTTAAAAACATTCTCCTTCCAGTTTCCAAACCAATCTTCCCAACCGTAGTTCCATCCTTCAACCAACACGCCCTGGAGCCCATTTACAGATGCGAAATCAATATACTTTTTGACGTTAGCAGTATTTGCACCATGTTTTCCATTGGGTAATAAATTACCACTAGCATCTAAAGTATCGGCCCGATCTGCATAGCTCCAGGTGCTTTTCCCGGTTTGATATTCCCACCAAACACCTGCAAACTTCATCGGTTTTATCCAGTCCGTTTTTTCTATAACAGAAGGTTCATTCAGGTTTAGGATGGTTTTGGATGCTAAAATATCAACAGCTTTATTGCTCACCAATATGGTTCTCCAAGGGGTTTTAAAGGGCGCATAAAGGTAGGCTTTATTGCCTGTTGCATCTGGAACGAGTTGTGCGGTAAGGTTGAAATCAGCTTTATTTACATGTAGCTGCATAGCGGGATAATTGATTAATGCCGCTTCGTGAATATTGATGTATAGTCCATTGGCCGACTTTAACATTAATGGGGTTTGTACACCATTCTGATCAGGGACAACCCTGACAGCAATGTCTGTAGCTATTTTTGACACCGCAAAAGCATCTATCTTACTTAAACTACTGGTGGTATATTTATATTCATTGGTATCATAATCTGCAGGAATCCAAAATGCCTTATGGTCTGCCGTAAGATGGAATTCAGTAAGTTCTTCGGCTACCGTAAAATATTTTAATCCTGGCTGCTTTGGAAATTCATATCTAAATCCTACACCATCGTTAAAAACCCTGAATACTATGTTTATCAATTTATTTGGGCTATTCTTTTGTTTTAATTTTACGGTTAGCTGCTCATGGTTATCGTTAATGGTATTTACCTCGCCCCATACTGGATTCCATTGCTTATCAACACTTGTTTTTTCTATTGCTACTATTGCAAGCTGGTTGCTGAATTCACTATCGCCAACCAGATTAAGACCAAGTAGTGAGTGTTGAATCACTGTTTTACCATCAAAATAGAGGGAATATCCTGGTCTGCCCTTTTCATCCAGTTCAAACTTTAGTTTCACTTTACCTTTGTTTATTTCAGCATTGTTGTTGCTCTGGGCCATTACATTTATTGCGATTGCAACAGAGATTAAACAGATCAGTAGTTTCTTCATTATGATAATTTTATGTATTTAACCGGGTTTTATAGTATACCCCGGTTATTTATTGGAAGGATTAGTAATTTGGATTTTGTTGACCAGTGATTTTTGAATTCGAATTAAATTCTGATAGTGGAATTGGCCATGAATAGCTTTTAGCTTCGTTAAAAGTTAAGGGGGTAGACAAGTTTCTTGCCCTGCCATAAAACGCGGCTTCCTGAGGTCCTAAGCGCCATCTGCAAACATCAAACCACCACTGACCTTCGTGAAAAAGTTCTGCCCATCTTTCGTAACGCAGCGGGTTTGTTCCTAAAACAGGGTCATTGATTGCAGGTGTTGCCGCCGACAAAGAGGTATAATCTCTTGGTGAAGCCGAGTTTATTGGCAGATCATATGCTCTGCGTTTTACTTTATTGATGTACTCGAGTCCTGTTGCCACATCTCCGGAACCTATACTTGCCTCTGCATAAAGTAAATAAACATCGGCCATGCGTAGAAAATACCAGTTCCACTTGTCATAATTAACGATGTTTAGATGGTAATCAATTGCTGCATATTTTCTGAAACCCCAGCCATAAGTATTAGGCTCACTTGCCAGATAATCTGGTTTAGAAACAGGCACATTTTGTCTGGGTCCGCCTTCCCAATCGATGTTTAGCACATCAAGCCATGGCTGCACCAGGTTTACGTATAACCGAGGATCTGCAGTTTTATTGGTTCTTACTGCTTCGGCCTTTGCTCTATAGACAGGATCCATGATCTTTGCGGGATTGCTAAAGCTGGCAGGTTTGCTATTGTCGAAGTTAGGATTGTTAACCAGGGTATAATATCCAAGCGGGTAACCAAAGCGTGTTACATTTTTGTCGTGCACACCAAGGTTACCTCCATATCCTAAAGGTCTGGAACCTGTTTCGGTACCCGTTAGACTTAAGATATACGGAGACCAGATCACACCATTTAGTGTAGATGCGTTTGGAATGTTTCCCCATGGGCCGTAATTACCTTTATTGTCGGCATCTACGTTCATTTCAAACAATGATTCTTCATTGAATTCATTTGCGGTGTTTCCGTTAAAGGCATCTTTATATTTTGCAAACGGCATCAGTGTTTTTCCACTATTATTGATCACATCAAGCAAGGTGGTTTTTGCGTTAGCCCAGTCTTCTGTAAAAACGTAGACCTTCCCGAGAAGTGCTTTTGCGGACCATTTATTTGCTCTTCCTATTTCTGAACTTGGCCATACTTTATTGTCGAGTAAGGCTACTGCATCTTTAAGATCAGATTTTATAAAATCCCAAACCTCTTTGGTTGTAGCACGGGGTTGTTGTGTTTCAGTTACACTTTTAGGCACTGCCATATAAATGGGTACACCCATTTTATTTTCATTAATTCCACCGGTTTTAATGTAGGCTTCACCAAACAGCGCTTCAAGTTGGAAATAATAAAAAGCGCGCATAAACTTAGCTTGTCCACGCACTGCATCTATTTCGGCTTTTTGTGAGCCATTGGCATAGGTTTTTTCAAAAAAATCTGCAGCTTCAAGTGCCGTATTGCAAGCTCCTGCACCAGCATACAAAGCTACCCATGCGTTTGTTGATTTGCCGTTATTTGGGCTTAAATTATTGGCGGTCATTTCATTCCACGCCCCATCTCCATTATAATTTGCATCACCCGCATGAACGGAATTTTCAAGTGCTTTTGGCATCAGCTCGAAACCATATAAGCCGGTGCTTTTTAAATTTCCATACGCCGGGTTTAAAATTGTATTGAGATCGGCAATTGTTTTAGGATAGGAATTTGTAGAAACCTGATCTGAAGGGCCAACCATATCGGGGTCCTTTTTACATCCGGCGATTAGTGCTGTGGCCAGAAGTAAGGTATATATAGACTTGTTCATCTTGTTTAATTTTATCTGGTTAGAAATTAACATCAATTCCAAATGAATAAATACGGGTTTGAGGATACTGACTCACTACATCTATGCCCCTGGCAGTTACACCCGAATATCCTGAAGGAGAAAAAGATGCACCAAGTTCAGGGTCTAATCCGCTATAGTTAGTTATGGTAAATACATTATTAGCCATTACAAATATCCTTGCACTGCGCACCTTTATTTTTTGCAGCAGATTATTGGAGAAGGTGTACCCTACCTGTAAGTTTTTTAATTTGAGGTAATCGCCTTTCTCGACAAAGTAGCTGTTTACAGAGCTGTAATTTCCATTTGGATCTAAGGAGAAACTACCATCGGCATTAACCACACCTAATCTTGGTTGTTTGGTTATTCCATTTCCATTAAGAAATGATGCACCCCATACTTTTGGCGAGGTATTTCCATCGGCAAAAGGACGCATTTCGTAGGCTTTAACTCCATTGAAAAGATCTACTCCTGCCACTCCATTAAATAGGAATGCAACATCAAAGCCTTTGTAATTTAAACGGATATTTGCTCCATAAACCAGTTTAGGATTGGGATTACCTATGATCTGTCGATCTTTATCGGTAATTTCACCATCACCGGTAAGGTCCTGAAATTGAAGATCTCCTGCGTGTGCAGGGATTCCGCCAACTTTCTGTTTTGCAGCTTCAGCATCGTTTTGAAATATGCCCAGTACTTTATATCCGTAAAATGACCCAAAAGGCTCGCCTTTGCGGGTAGTGGTAATGGTTTGATTGGGCATAATCTGGAAAGCCATATCGCCATTATTATAAAAATTATACCCGTCTAGCAGTTCTGAAGTAGTTTCTGTTGATAGCTTGGTTACCTGGTTTTTATTCCATGCACCTGTTAGGTTAATGTCGAAACCAAAATCATTGATCTTAGTTCTATAGCCTATCATTGCCTCTATACCCTTATTACTTACAGATCCGATATTGGTTAAGTAACTACCTGATATACCTGCACTTGGAGCAAGCGGAAGTTCATAAAGCATGTCGACCGTTTCCTTGTTATAGTACTCCAATGTGAAATACAATTTGCTATCCAGCAATTCACCATCAAGACCTACGTTCGACTCTTTTACAGTTTCCCAATGCAGATTTGGGTTTGGTATGCGGTTATATGCAACGCCCGGTATTATTGTTCCGCCAGGAGCAAAATTAGCCCCCCCAGCGCTTCCGTTGCCTAAACTGGTAAATGGCTGATAATTTGAAAGAAACCTATATGTTCCAATATTACTGTTTCCAAGCTCTCCGTAACTTGCTCTCAGTTTCAGACTATTAACAGCAGGCAGAGCTGCTTTAAAAAATGATTCCTCAGAGACATTCCATGCTGCGGATGCTGAAGGGAATAGACCACGTTGTTTATTGGAACCAAAAACTGTAAAATTAGCATCCTCTCTTAAGGAAGCAGACAAATAATATTTGCTGTTGTAATTGTAATTTATGCGCCCGAAGAAGGATTTAACAAGAGCATTGTTATCTTTTTTGCCATTGAACTGATAGGTGGTATTAGCAGTTGGAATAAATGAATATTTTTTTCCGGCATCTGCTGATACATCTATTGCAGTTGTATTGGCGTCATTATACCTGCCTGTAATCTGCTCGAAGCCTGCAATTGCATTGATGTTATGGTTACTGATTGTTTTATTATAGGTTAGAATATAGTTTGTTAAAAGCGACTGGCTCTGTATTGATAATTTATTCAATGAGTTTTTACCAGCGCCTACACCACCAATTGAAAATGCATTCTGAAAATAATTTTGGCTTTCGTCATAAAATGTATAGCCTACATTGCTTCTGAGTGTAAGGTCCAGAGGCAATTTAATTTCGGCATATACATTGGCCTGAAAATTATTTTTAAAATTCTCGACATCAGCATTGTCGATAGCCCCTACAGGATGTGTTCCGGCAAATGCAAGTCCAGGATAACCCGTAGGCAATGTGCCATAAGTTCCATTGCTGTTAAACACAGGGATAATGGGCAATGTTCGAAAAGGTGAGTTGTGTAGTTGAGCTTCGACTCCTATATTTTGAGGATTAGAGGTTGTACGACGCGACACGGAGAGTTGTTCTCCAAACTTAAGCCAGTTGCCGATTTTAAAGTTTGTATTTAACCTGCCTCCGCCTATGTTCGAAAAATTCTTGCGAGCTACCCCCTCTTGTTTATTATAAAAACCAGATAAAAGGTAGTCTACTATAGGAGCTGCACCTGTAAACGAAAAGTTATGATTTTGTTCGCTGGCGTTGTTGAAAGTCTCATCTATCCAATCTGTATTTGCAAGGGTATCCAATTTAGTCGCATTATTAAAACGCCCTGGATTGATGATGTTTTGGAGCCTGATATAACCATCTTTGTCCAATAGATCGCCAACTTTAGGTGTAGTTACGCCGTAGCGATAGTTGTAATTGAACTGAGGTTTAGAAGTTGTACCTCTTTTTGTAGTTACCAATATTACCCCACCAGCCGCAGATGCACCATAGATGGATGCGGCAGAAGCATCTTTAAGCACATCCATAGATTCAATATCCTGAACGTTTATACTACCGATGTCTGTGACTCTGACACCATCGACAATATACAACGGGTTTGGCTGACTTAATGTAGATAATCCCCTGATGATTATGGAGGGCTGAGCATCAGGTGCTCCAGAACTTTTAACAATATTTACACCTGCAATTCTTCCTTGTAAGGCTTCTGTGGGATTTGTAATGGGCTGATTTTTGAAGGCCTCGCCCTTTATGGATGATACTGATCCCGTTAAATCTTTTCTTCTTTGTGTTCCATACCCGACAACTACTACTTCTCCAAGTTGTGTGTTATCTTCCTGTAGCTTTACATCGATTACACTTCCTTCTGAAGCGCTGCGCTCAGCAGTTGCAAAGCCGACCATCGAAAATATCAGCTTATCACTCTGTGGATTGTTTACGGTAATGGAATAGTTACCAAGTCCATCTGCAACCTGACCTGCAGATGTACCTTTCAATTGAACGGTTACTCCAGGAAGTGGAGTTCCGTTTTGGTCTGTTATTTTTCCGCTAATTGTTTTTTTTTGCGCAATAGCTGCAAAAGAGACGAGAAGGAACAAACAACAAAAACCCATCGATTTTAGTACCTGTCTTTTCATTAGTTTAATATTTGGTTTATCTTTTGGTTGTTGGTATTTGCTCCGGCCTGGCAGCTGGGTAACAAATACAAATCAAAGAGAATCTAAAAATTGAGAAGAATCAATTTTCAAAAATCGAATATAAACGATTTCAAGATGAAAAATAGTTAATAAACTAAAATTCAGACAGTTATAAAAAATTCTGCATCAAAAAATATAAACGAAATATAGGCTATGAAATGAACTAAGTTGTTCTTATTGCTAAGATTACACCTTCAAAATCATCATTTGGGATTAATGATTTACTTTTAATTCTTGCCTTATAATTATAAATGGTATTCATAGAATATTCCAATATAGAAGCTATCTTTTCAGTATCATTAATTCCTAACCTAATCAGTGCAAATATTCTTAGGTCGGTATTTAAAAGCTGACCGGCATTAAGCACAACCTGATGCTCTGGTGCGAACAGAGAATTAAAGGTTTCTACAAAATTTGGAAAGAGTGTTAGGAAGGCCCTGTCAAAGTTCACAAACAGTTCTTCGCGCTCTTTTTTTAGGTTTATATTATTCACCAAGCCCTGTATGTCATCAAATTTCTTAGTAACAAGTTTATTGTTTACTGATCTTTTAAATCTATCCAGCTTAGTGATGTATTCGGTAATCAGATTGAAATAATACCCAATGTATTCCTCCTTGATTTTATCTGCCTCATTCAATTTATCTATGGTTTCGTGCAAGGAAACATTAGCTTCGATGATCAATTTATCTGCTTTTCTTAGTTTCTTTAGTTGCCTGGAAATAATAAAGGCAAATAAGATCACAACAGTGATTAAAAGTGTAAGTAAGGCGGCATAAATGAACAATATCCTTCGTTGTTCCTCTACCGAGTTGATCTTCTCCCCTGCTATAACCATTAAAATGGCACTTACCTGCATTTTACGCTGCCGGGCACCATAGTATGATGCGTCATTCATAGCCTGGTTTATAAATATATAGGCATTTTTGACGTCTCCTTTTTTGTGCAGTAGCTGCGCAAGGTTTAGCATTGCGGCGGCCTCCTTTGTAGAAGATTTAATATCAGCAATTGCAGCTATCAGCAACAATTTTATAGCTTCGTTATCGTCTTGGTTTTGGATATAGATGTCGCTTAGTGTGGATGCAACAATAGCCATCTGGTGATTACTGAGCTTAAAATTTTTCATCAGTTTTATTAAAAGAACTGCTGATTTATCCTTTTGACCCAATTTTAGGTATTTAAGTCCGAGGTTATAAGTGTAATCATATGATTTGGGATCTGACAATGCAATTGCCGAATCGATGTAGATATTTGCCTGTTTGTTATAGATAGGTGTGTAATACTTGTCTTTATCATAATCGGCAAGATCATAATAGGTACGTGCTGTAAGAAAGTAGTATTCTCTTCTGAGGCTATCAGGAAGTATTTTAACATTTACCGTGTTTAGAGAGTCGAACGTTTCTTTAAACATACCGGAGGATATTAGAATAAATCCCAACTTTATTTTACCATCGGCTATTTTAACCGGGTCTTTTAATAAGCGGCCTGCAGTTTGCATTTTTTGAGAATAGAAAAATGCCTTATCATAGTTAAATGATTTATGCTCGTGGTATAGACTAGAATATATATTGTATTTTTCTGTTAAAGATAGTTTCTCATTTAGTGACCCCTCCAGATCTGAAATGCGTTTTAATTTTATCTTGTCAAATTCATCTTTCGCGGTAATGCTTTGGTTCAGTTCGTCTAGTGTGTTTTTTGGCGTCTGAGCGAATAAAGAAATAGAAGCTATACAAAAACCAATAAGTAGTAAAGTTATTTTCATAAGCGCCTAGGTATAAATAGTGATCGGTACGGAAGGCTTAACCGAGCTCAATAACATTTCGTGCTCTTTGCCTTTTAATTTTATTGACCCCAAGGCCTGCACTACATAACTGCTGGTTAACTGAAGCTTATTTATGAGTTCTGAAGATGCAATTACCTCCTCGTCATACTGTTTACACATTCCCTGTATCCTGGAAGTTGTATTTAATACATCACCAGAATAGGTTATATCCCGCTTAATTATTCCTACTTCGCCTGCAACAACTTTACCGCAGTGGATTCCGGCTTTAAAGGTAGGCACCACACCGTAACGCTTCAGGTATTTATTTTTTATATTGTTAATGTAGGTCTTAATATCGAAAAAACACCGTACACACATGCTGTTTTCAATCCCGTCCTCATACTTCCAGGCCACAATAACTTCGTCGCCTGCATACTGGTATATCTCTCCCTTGTTGTCCAGTATGGGGTTGGTAATATCTGTAAAGAAGTCCTTAAGAAATTCATGGTACTTTTGATCACCCAATTGTTCGGCTATTGTTGTGGATGAATTGATATCGAGAAACATAAAAATGCGCTGTTCCTCTCTAGGAGTATTGTATTTTCCGCGTACAATGTTCCAGAACGTGCCATGGCCAAATTTGCTATTGATTTGCAGAAGCAATTGGGTAACAGCCACTACTATACCCCAGGCAAGACCATTTTTAAAAAGCCGGTGCGTATCCTGAACAGAAAAAATACGGAACAAGACGTTGATGAACAAAATAATAAGTACAAAAGATATCATTACCGCAAGTACGGTATAGCCGTAAGACTTGTCCTGGTACTTTACGTTTACAAAGAATACGAGCAAACTTCCGCCTAAAAGAGCGCCGACCAGCGCAGCAAACATGTTTCTAATAACCGATGAAAGAAAAGTATAGTCGGAAGATGGCCCCAATGAATTATTGGTATATAATATCATATGATCGTAAACTGCCATTATAAAGCCAATAATGAGCCATGCAATTATAATTACTCCAAGTTGCCTTAACTTATATTGTGTTCTGCGGTTCATACTCTAATTTATTCATTTTTCCTGATGAAATTATTAGCATATTCTGATGGTGTTACGCCAAACTGCTTTGTAAACGCCCTTCCTAATTGAGATTGAGAGGTAAAGCCTGTTAAATCAGCTATTTGCTGGATTTTATAATTTGTTTCTACAAGTAGTTCCGCCGCTTTTTTAAGTCGTGTGATGTTGATGAGTTCGTTTGGCGACAGGTTAGAGATGGACTTTATTTTACGATAAAACGTAGCCCGACTCATGTTTAATGTTTCGGCAAGCTTATCTACATCCAGATCACGGTTTGCAATGTTTTTAAGGATAAAATCGTTCAGTTTCTCTAAAAGAATCTCATCAGGCTTAGTATGTGCAATGCTCTTTATATGAATTAAAGGTGACCTAACGAAGTAGTCTTTTAATTGATTTCTATTGAACAACAGGTTTTGAATTTGCACCTGTAAATGCTGTGGTGAGAAGGGTTTCTCTATATATGCGTCGGCTCCTATTTCCAGTCCTTCTATCTTTGATTGAAATGCACTTTTTGCTGTTAAAAGAATAAGCGGTATATGGCTATAATCCAGATTGGTTTTTATCTGCCTGCAGAGTTCATAGCCATCCATAACCGGCATCATTACATCGCTAACGATCAGTTGCACAGAGTGCTCTTTTATCATATCAAGCGCTATCTGACCATTAGCCGCAGTAATGCAATTGTACGTAGAGCTGAGTTCTTTAGCAATGAACTGGAGAATATCAGCATTATCATCAACCAGCAAAATCAGT
>Ga0065714_10005824_pt1 | contig 11611 bp, 8 predicted proteins | sample MisRhiReplicate2_FD_59101 | JGI IMG/M metagenome (GOLD analysis project Ga0065714, IMG submission 59101) | Miscanthus rhizosphere microbial communities from Kellogg Biological Station, MSU, sample Rhizosphere Soil Replicate 2: eDNA_1 v2... | ecosystem: Host-associated > Plants > Roots >... | reverse complement strand
AGTTGTAATTGGCTCGGGCCCGGGCGGTTATGTTGGAGCAATAAGATGTGCCCAATTAGGCCTAAAAACGGCAGTTATAGAAAAATATAAAACTTTTGGTGGAACCTGCTTAAATGTTGGTTGCATTCCATCTAAAGCATTGTTGGATTCTTCAGAGCATTATCATAATGCTGCTCATACTTTTAAAACCCATGGTATTGATCTTAAAGATTTAAAGGTTGACATGCCTCAGATGATTGCGCGCAAGAATGATGTGGTTGCTCAAAATACTGCAGGGATTCAATATCTTTTCAAGAAAAATAAAATTGACACATTTGAAGGTGTAGGTTCATTTGTTGATAAGAATACCATAAAAATTACCAATGCTGATGGTAAATCTGAGACGATAACTGCTAAAAATGTAATTATCGCATCGGGATCTAAACCAACAGCTCTTCCATTTTTACCTGTAGATAAAAAACGCATCATTACTTCAACTGAAGCTTTGACCATTACTGAAGTGCCTAAACAAATGATTGTTATTGGTGGTGGGGTAATTGGTTTGGAGTTAGGTTCTGTATATGCTCGTTTGGGTACTAAAGTATCAGTTGTTGAGTTTATGCCATCTATTATTGGTACTATGGATGCTGGTTTGGGCAAAGAACTACAACGGGTGTTAAAGAAATCTTTAGGGATGGAGTTTTACATGGGCCATAAAGTTACCGGTGCAACTACAAAGGGCAAAAAAGTTACTGTAACGGCTGATAATGCTAAAGGCGAGCAAGTGAAACTTGAGGCTGATTACTGCATTGTTGCTGTAGGACGTACCGCTTATACTGCTGGCTTAGGTTTAGAAAACATTGGCATCACTACTGAAGAGAGAGGAAATAAAATTCCAGTTAACGAGCATCTTGAAACTTCGGTACCTGGAGTATATGCCATCGGCGATGTAATTAAAGGCGCTATGCTTGCGCATAAAGCAGAAGATGAAGGCGTTTATGTAGCAGAGAGATTAGCCGGACAAAAACCACATATCAACTATAACCTTATCCCTGGTGTTGTTTATACATGGCCTGAGGTTGCATCTGTAGGTTATACTGAAGAGCAATTAAAAGAAAAAGGTGTTCAATATAAAGCAGGTTCATTCCCTTTTAAAGCAAGTGGAAGAGCTAAAGCAAGTATGGATACTGATGGTTTTGTGAAAGTATTAGCGGATGCTAAAACCGACGAGATTCTTGGGGTTCATATGATTGGCCCTCGTGCTGCTGATATGATTGCTGAAGCGGTGGTTGCGATGGAATTCCGTGCTTCTGCTGAGGATATTGCAAGAATTTGTCACGCACACCCAACATACACCGAAGCCCTTAAAGAAGCGGCTATGGCAGCTACAGAAAACAGAGCAATACATATTTAATTGCAATGACATATTATAAAAGCAAAGGCCTTAGATTATTCTAAGGCCTTTGCTTTTAAAGCTGGATAGGTTTCGTACAAGACCTTTATGGCTATTTCAATAAGTCTTAAATTTTCTTCCTGATGACCGTGCTGTACTTCTACATTTATGTAAGGAATATTTTTACCCATAGCATAAACGGATAAAGAACCATCATCAGGTGCTTCTGGAGATTGGAGTATTACATTTACCTTTTCTTGTTTTAAGCGATTAAATAATTTTAAGTCGGTTACTAGAATCAGATCATCATTATCCATTTCGAAATTGATGTACACAGAATCTGCAGCGCTTTCTAGCTCATAGCCCTCTAGATACGACGAAATACCAAACGCACCATCTCCATTATTATGTAAGGTGAAAATGTACCCAAGTTTTTTAGGATTGTAAAAGTCGAGAATCAGCTTGCCGGTTCGTTCTAGTTGCATTAGAACTTCATCATTATCTACATTTCCGTACTTTTCAAGGCCCATAATAATACCTTCCTGCGTATAAATGCTGTTAGGATCTGTTTGGAAATTAAAGCCATCCTTTGCGAATTTAAAATTCCTTACACCGCCATACTGGCAATCAATGATGTTGCCCCCATTAAATTGTATGTATTCAAAAGCTGCTTTTACTCCAGTGTCTTCATCATCATGTATAGCAAGGAAACTGATCTTTGGTTTCCCATAACTATATTTTACAAGATTGATGTTTAAATCATTTAATGCAATAGTACTTGTATCAGTCAACATTCCCTCAAAAACAGGAGGATGCTGTGCTTTTATCCCGAATGAAAAGCCGCATAACAGCAGCAGTAATATCATGTGTTTCAACATATTCCCTGTAAATACAACAAAACAATTATAATTGTTTTTAATTATTAAAACAAAAAGAGGAACTTTTCAGGGTTCCTCTTTTTATTATTATCTATTTGAAATACTACTCTGCAAGGTCATATTCCAGAACATCTTTATGTTCGTATGGCTCTTCCAATAATTCGTCTATTGTTTTGCCTTTTTTGTTAAAGCCTAATTTATCTAACATCATATCAAAAATCAGGTAAACAACCGGTACAACAATTAATGTTAAAAATAACGAACTGGTTAAACCACCTACAATAACCCAGGCCAGTCCATTTTTCCATTCCGCACCGGCACCACTTGCAAGGGCAATTGGAAGCATACCAAAGATCATGGCTATGGTTGTCATTAAAATTGGACGCAAACGTGCATGGTTAGCTAAAATTAATGCTTCTATTGTAGACTTTCCCTCTGCTTTCATGTGATTGGTAAAATCGACTAGTATAATCGCATTCTTCGCCACCAAACCCATTAGCATAATTAAACCTAAAATGGTGAAAATACCGATAGAGTTATTTGTTAAAGCAAGCGCCAGAAAGGCACCGATTAACGCAAGTGGGAGAGAGAACATTACCACTAAAGGATAAACAAAACTATCATATAGCGCCACCATAATTAAATAAACTAGAATAACAGAAGCGAGTAAGGCAATACCCAGGGTACCAAAGCCTTCGGACTGATTCTCCTGGTCTCCTGCCCATGCATAACTTACACCTATAGGGGCTTTTAACTTTCCATTTTTTTGCATTTGTTCCAGTTTTGTCTGAAATTCAGCAACAACAGTTCCTGTAGGTCTACCAATAGATTGTGCTTTAACAGATACTGAGGTCGATTTATTTAAACGCTCTAACTGACTTGGTCCGGAACCTTCGGTAATTGATGCAAACTGCGAGAGTTTAATTTGCTCGCCATTAGCGTTTACAAAGATAAGGTTACGTACATCGTCAACATTTTTTCTGTTGAAATCCTGGTATTGGATATTAATGTCATATTCGTATTCACCTTTTCTGTATTTACCATCTGTGTTACCAGCAAAGGCAGTTTGCATGGTAGAACCTACCGTTTGCAATGTTAAGCCCAAAGCCGACATTTTATCACGATCAACCTGAACATTAATTTCGGGAGTTCCTTTTTCTACAGATAATTTGATCTCCGTTGCACCTGGGATCGTTGCGAGTACTTTTTGGGCACCTTCTGCATATTTTAATGCACTATCCAGGTCAGAACCCATTACTACTAATTGTATCGGAGCATTTTCTGCAATACCCAAAATACTAATTGGTACAGTTTTAACCTTAGCACCTACCAATTCTTTAGCAAGTGCACGGCTCATTTTGGTTGCGAAAATGTCTGANGAGACACCCTCGCGCTCATTACGCTCAACCAGCTTTACATTGATCTCCGATTTATAGGCTGTTGCCTGAGTTCCACCGAAATCTCCACTGGCTTGACCAACAGTAGTAATTAGCTGAGTAATTTCCGGCTGTTTGTCCAAAAATGCTTCCGCTTTTTGTGTGTAAAAGTTAGTTTGTTCCAGAGGTGCATCTTTTGGCAATTCAATTTGAATTAAAAACTCACCTTTATCAGATTTAGGGAAAAACTCAGAACCAATAAAACCAGCTCCAGCTAACCACATTGCCCCTACAAACAGTACCACAACGGCTGCGATGGTGCGTCTTTTATGATTTAACGACCAGGTCAAGATGTTTGTAACCCATAATGTGAATTTTTTTAATTGTTTTTCAAACCAAAGGATAAAACGGCCAAATATGTTTTTGCCTTCAATATGTTCTAATTTACCGTATCTAGAGAAAAGGAGAGGTACAATGGTAAATGAAGCAACCAACGAAAGTAATGTTGCAATAATTACAACCACACAGAACTGACGTAGAATGTTCGACACAAGACCTGTACTAATGGCGATAGGGAAAAACACAACCACAATTACCAGGGTAATGGATACAACTGTAAAACCAATTTCTCTTGTCGCATCAGAAGCTGCTCTTACTTTATTTTTACCCATCTCCATGTGTCGCTGGATGTTTTCCAGAACCACAATCGCGTCATCCACAAGGATACCTACCACGAGCGACAAACCTAATAATGACATCAGGTTCAAGGTAAAGCCAAATAAACTTATACCAATAAATGTTGCAATTAATGATGCCGGAATGGATACCATTACAATTAATGCATTACGTAAACTATGCAGGAAGAATAGCATTACAAATGCTACCAGTACAACTGCCAGAATTAAATCGTGAATAACGGCATCTGCAGATTCTAAAGTGAAGATGGAGCTGTCGTTAACAATTTTAATGTTGAGTTTATTAGCGGCGTATTCTACTTTTAATTTCTCTATAATTTTATGTACACCTTTACTTACTTCTACCGCATTTGCATCACTCTGTTTAATAATTTGGATGGCAATAGCACCTTTTCTATCAATACGAGCAAGCTTTTCGGTTTCTTTTTGAGAATCTTGTACATCGGCAACGTCACCCAAACGAATTTGAGCGCCAGCTTTTGATGTTGTTAAAACAAGGTTTCTTAACTCCTCAAGGTTTCTGTATTTTCCAGATAAACGGATCAAAACATCCTGATTCTCTGTTTTAACACTTCCGGTAGGGAAGTCTAAGTTTGAGCTTAAAATCATTTGTTGTACCTGAGGCACAGAAAGATTATAGCCCTGTAATTTATCTGCATCTAAAGAAACCTGGATTTCTCTTTCAGATCCACCAATTAGGTTAACCTGAGCAATCCCGCTTACTCTGGAAATAACCGGAGCAATCCTTTGGTCAATTAAATCATAAAAGCTAATATCATCCATATCTGCAGAGGCCGACATGGTGATAACCGGTAAATCATCTAATGAGAATTTACTTAATGAGGGTGTTTTCACATCCTCAGGTAAATCTGAAAGGATGGCATTTACCTTACGTTGAGCATCATTTAATGAAATATCAATGTTGGCTGCATCAGTTAAAGTAATCGTAACTGTTGATAAACTCTCAAATGATACCGAGTTTATTTTTTTGATATTTTCCATTGATGATACCGCATCCTCAATTTTCTTAGTTACGGTATTTTCTACCTCAGCGGGTGAAGCTCCAGGATAAATGGTTGANATNGATACTACGTTGTTTGAGAATTTTGGTAATAACTCATAGCCCAACGAAAAGTAACTNAATAGCCCTAATAGAGTAAGTGCAGTAAATACTACAATTACCAGGGAGGGCCTTTTTATCGATATGTCTGTTATCTTCATTTTCTTTTTTTATTGCGTATTGCGACTGGCATATCGCGATCATTAACTGCCGGGATTGACCTATTTTACTATGCTGACAGGAGTACCTTCAGCCAAGTTAATCTGTCCGCTTGTAATTACAGTTTCTCCTTCGTTTAGTCCGTCAAGGATTTCAACAAAATCACCTAAAATACGGCCAGCAACTACTTTACGAATTTTAGAAGTGTTATTTGATTTATCTAACATAAATACCTGGTTGCTACTTACACTACCCACAAAAGAAGTACGCGGGATTAAAATGCTTGGCGCTTGCTTAGGGAAGTTAAATACCGCTGTTCCATACATACCTGCTTTTAGGCTGTTTTTGGTATTGTTGTCTACTTCAATTTCAATCGGGAAGTTTAAAGTCGCATCAGCTTTTGCTGCAATGAATGTAACCTTGCCATTGAATTTTTCTGTTGGGAAAACAGAAGATTTGATGTCAATTTTATCACCGATTTTTAGATTAGCAACTTGTGATTCGTTAACGTTTACTCTTAACTTTAATTTAGAAACATCTACAATTTCAAATAACTGAGTTCCTTGTGTGTTTACAAACGCTCCAACTTCAATGTATCTTTTATTAATTATACCATTGATAGGCGATTTAAGATTTGCATCGCTTACTTTGCGCTGTGAAGCTTGCAGGCGTAATTTTGCGTTTTGAGTTGTTAATTTAGCCTGATCTAACTGCTGTTGTGTTACACCACCAGTTTCGTAAGAACTNTTGTATCTGGCCTCATCTCTCAATGCATTTTGATAGTTTGCNTCTGCAGTTTCTTTGTCGGTATTGATAATTTCAGCGTCAACNCGAGCTAGAATTTGTCCTTTGGTTACNCGATCACCTTCATCAACATAAATTTTGCTTACCCTGCCAGCATTTTCTGAAAGGAAGTTTAATTCTTGTTTAGGCACAAAGTTTCCATTGGCAGCAAAATCCAGATCAACTACTTTCTTATCTACATTTGCAATTCGAACAGCAACAGCACCACCGCCTTCTGCAATAAAGGCTGTTTTTGCTTCGTTTTTCTTCTTATTGTTGCTTAAAACATAAGCTATTGCGCCAAGGGCGACAACGATTATAACAATTATAATAATTACTCTTTTCATTTCTATTTTGCTAGCGATTTAATATTTCCGTTCGATTTGATTAATTGTATTTCGGCTATTTTGTAATTCAATAGCGCCTGGATGTAGCTGTTTTGAGCTTCAGTAAGTGAATTTTCTGTGTCCAGTAGATCAGTTAGGTTCGCCAAACCATTGTTGTAATTGTTTTGCGTACTTCTGTAAATCTCATCTGCCAGTTCTGCATTTTTCTTTTGTGCATTAATTGTGTTTAAGTTATTGCGCAACTGAATTTTAGCATTCTCATAAGCCAAGTTTAATGAGTTTGTTGACTCTCTTCTGTCCTCTTTTGCTTTCTTAATATCTACGTCGGCCTGGCGTACCTTTGAACGAGTCAGGAATCCGTTGAAAATTGGTATTTTTAAGGTTAGACCCACAGCTGAGGAACCGTAACCAATAGCCTTACTGCTTGTCTTTAAGAAGTCGAAACCTTGATTTTGACTGGAGTAAGTGTAGTTTCCACTTAAAGATAAGTTAGGATAATACTCTGCTACATAAGCCTTACGCTGCAGCGATAAAAGTTTGTCCTGAATATCCAAAAGTTTAATTTCTGTTCTGTTGTCTAAAGAAATAGAATCTGCAAGTTCAGGTAATTGGGTTACTTCAGTAAGTTCTGTTTTAGGCAATGTAATGCTGGTGCTTACTGGCATTCCCATTGAAAATTTCAACTGGTTTTCCAATTGTGTAATAGCATTTAAAGTTTGCGAACGCTGTGTTTCCAAATTGGTAAGGTTAACCTTGATACGATCAACGTCAATTTTTTTAGCCAAACCATTTTTGTGCTGATTGGAAATGATATTTTCAATAACTTTTACATTCTTAATGTTGGTGTCGATTACATTCATTTGCTGTCTGTTTACCAACACCTGATAATAATTGCCTGCAACTAATTCTATTAACTGCTCTTCTGTAAGCTGGGCAGTAAGGTTATAATACTCCTCACTGGATCTTGCAGCCTGTAAGCCTGTAAAAACCTGTTGATTGAATAGTTGTTGTGAAAGTTGGACTCCCGCAGATGAATTCCATTTTTGACCGAATTTAAGCGTCTGTAATTGTCCTCCAAAATCAACCACCTGCTGGCCGATTATAGGATTGTAAGTTAAGCCTGTATTACCTGTAATTTGTGGTAAAGCCTGAGCCCTAACTTCCTGGGTTTTATATTTTCCCCCATCAATATCAAGTTTTGCTTTTCGCACATTTGCGCTATTCTGGATGGCGTAATTTAACGCATCTTTTAAGCTAAGCGTTTGTTGTGCACTAACCGTATTTGATAATACCAAACCCAGTAATAATAGTGGGATTGTTTTTATCTGTTTAATAATAGTGTTCATATAATATAATTAGTCGTCTGTTTATTTTAATCCTTTAAGGAAGATATTCGAGAGGTTTATTTGTTTTTCAAGCATTGCCTTCATTTCTTTTTTACTTGGGAACAGCTCCTTGTTGCCATGTAAAATACATAGAGAGGTTATTCCTGCTAAACTCTCAAGATACAATTCTGCAATTTTGTCAGCATCGTCTTTGGCAAGTTCCCCTCTGTCCATTGCTGCTCTGAAGATATCGGCATGGAAATGTTCATTTTTCAATTTCATTTTCATGAAATGTTCTCTTAATTCATCAGAATTTAAGGATGAATCCGGGCTGCCTCCAGATAAGTGAAGCATATAGTACTTCTGAAAGAAGCGGTGTTTAACTTCAATAAAGCCAGTTAAGCGTTCTTCAATAGACATCTCGGTTGATTTGTCTTTTTCGATAATTTCAAAATAATCAGAGAATATCTTATCAATAACACCAAATACCAAACTGTTTTTATCTGGGAAATAATAGTATAATGAAGGTTTTGATACTGATAGATCCTCAGCGATCTCATTCATCGTGGTTTTGTTAATACCATAGTGAATAAAACGTTTAATAGCCCCCTCAATTATAGCATCCCTTTTTTTATCAATTTCTACCATTTTACTTTTCTACTTTTTGACTTTTTTAATTCAACAGTCAAAAATACTGCCATTATTTTACTTGAAGAATTTTAGCGTTAAAATCTCATTAAACTGACAAAATGATGACAAAAAGAGGATGGTCTATAAAGAAAGCTGTGGTTGACAGTCTTTTACAGATGTAAGAATTGTGATGTGAAGATGGAGGTTATCAGGTTATTTGGCCTTTAAACCAGCTAGAAAAATCTCTGCAAGCATTTTCTCTTTTGCAAAAATTTGCTTGAACTGCTCTTTTCCGGGGAACATAATTTTATCTCTGCTCAGAATATTAAAGTGGATTCCCGACAGTGCATCGATAAATATATCAGTAGCTAATTTAGGATCTTCCATCGCTAATTCACCGCTCGCTATTCCTCTGCTAAAAAGAGAGCCGATGATAATTGCCTCGAAGGTTCGGGCCCTTTGGAATTTTTCATAAAGACCTTCTGGTAGTTCTGTGCTGATTACCTGATTCGACTCAAATAAATTATAGTATTTCTGAATGTAAGCCTGACGTTTTTGAAGTAATTTAAGGACACCCTCGGTAGCAGTTGTGGTTTTATCAATAGACTTAACAAGGTCTCTGCTCATGATTTGCATAAGGTGTTCGATAGAGCTTACGTACAAGCTTAACTTATCAGGAAAATAATAATAAAGAAGAGCTTTTGAAAAAGAAATGTCTTTGGCAATTTCTGTCATTGTGGTTTTTGATAATCCGTAATGAGCAAACCTTTTTAACGCAGCTTCAATAATTAAAATTCTTTTCTTATCCTGATTTTCCATACAAATATTAGTGTTCTCCCTTACTGTTCTTGAACTTACCTCAACGCCCTATAATCGTATAATGTGCCTGTTGCGNTAAAATTTCATGAAAAATAGTCAAAATTTTTAAATATTGATTTTAACATGTTTATTACAGGGCTTATCAATTACATTTGTAGTGTTTACTTAATCTGTTGAAACCTGTATGTTGGACGTGCAAAAGAATAAATCATTAAAACCTTACAATACATTTAGTATATCTGTAGATGCAAACTATTTTGTCGAAATCCTTTCTGAACAAGACCTTAAGGATGTATTGAAATCGGAGCTTATTAAGCAGCAGAATTTATTGGTTTTAGGTGGGGGGAGCAATGTATTGTTTACAAAAGATTTTAATGGCCTGGTGGTTAAAATTAGTATACCGGGGATTTCAAGTGTTGAAGAGGGGGATGATATTATTGTGACCGCTGGGGCAGGAGTAGTTTGGAATGATCTTGTAAAGTACTGTGTTTTAAATGGTTTTGCTGGTATAGAAAACCTTAGCCTTATTCCGGGAACTGTGGGAGCATCGCCGATACAAAACATAGGTGCTTACGGAGTAGAGTTAAAAGATGTTTTTAAATCTTGTGTGGCTTATGAAATAACTACCTCTGAAAAGAGGATCTTTAATTTTGAAGATTGTCATTTTGGATATAGAGATAGTGTTTTTAAAAATGAACTGAAAGGTCAGTATATAATTACATCTGTTAGTTTTAGATTAACTAAATCTGCAAAGATTAATACCCAATATGGAGCTATACAGGAAGAGTTAAATCGTAAAGGCATTGCTGTTCCCACAATTGCAGATATTTCAAATGTTGTTTCTGAAATAAGGGTTGCCAAGCTGCCTGATCCTTCTACAATTGGTAATGCCGGAAGCTTCTTTAAAAACCCGGTTATTACCTGGGTTGAATTTGAAAAAGTTAAATCTGAACATCCGAATGTGGTTCATTATCCGGCTCCAGATGGTAAAATAAAACTTGCAGCAGGCTGGTTAATAGAACAATGTGGATTTAAGGGGATTGTTGTAGGACAAACAGGGACATGGAAGAATCAGGCATTGGTTTTGGTTAATCATGGCGCTGCTACCGGGACGGAAGTGTATAGTTTTTCAGAACAAATTATAAATGATGTGAATGCCAAGTTTGGCGTTCAATTAGAAAGAGAAGTAAATATTCTGTGACAACGTTCCATTCGATACTGTAGGCATCGAAAATTAATTTCATAACATGGATATCTATTTTTTGGTACATATGTTGTATATGTTTTGGAGAGTAAGATTAAACAAACTGGTGAGCGCCACTCATAAAACTCTGTTTGTTTGCTTTTTTAACCCAAAACTTAAAACATTATGACAAAAAATGAATTCAACCTCAAATTAAATGACCACTCGGTCTCTTTACAGTCATTCGCTTTAAATTTTACAAAAGATATTGAAGATGCAAACGACTTGGTGCAGGATACTATGTTGAAGGCTGTAACTTACTATAGTAAGTTTAAAGAAGGAACAAATCTTAAAGGATGGTTGTTTACCATTATGAAAAACACCTTTATTAATAATTATCGCCGTTTGGTAAAAACAAACGCATTAATTACGAAATCGGATGATATTTCTTCGGCAAATCTTCATTACAGCGCTTCTAGAAATACCAGCGACAGTAAGTTTGTAATAGGCGACATTAATAAAGCTTTGGCTACTTTGCAACCGGAGTATCATATTCCATTTGTTAAGTATTTTGAGGGATATAAATACCATGAAATTGCTGAAATGCTGAATATTCCAATTGGTACAGTAAAAACAAGAATACACGTTGCCCGTCAGATTTTAAAGAAATATTTAAAAACCTATTCTAAGGACGTACTTGGAGCAGAGATTGTTTAAAAATTTAATCCATAAAAAAGGGGCGCATTTATNCACGAATGGTCGGAAGAAATTCCGGCCATTTTTTATGTTTTGAAAAACAGACCAGGTTCACCGCCACACTGCACCACAATCAAGGCTATAGCTAAGTCTCTCACCTCCATTGCGAACCTTCGTTTTGAGGTCTTATAGCCTTGTTTATTCGCCTTTTTGTATATCAGAACGAGCATGCTCGTTATCAGGGTCATGTATAACATCACCTGCAAGCCATTTTTATTAAGGGAAACT
>Ga0065714_10002770_pt1 | contig 11621 bp, 10 predicted proteins | sample MisRhiReplicate2_FD_59101 | JGI IMG/M metagenome (GOLD analysis project Ga0065714, IMG submission 59101) | Miscanthus rhizosphere microbial communities from Kellogg Biological Station, MSU, sample Rhizosphere Soil Replicate 2: eDNA_1 v2... | ecosystem: Host-associated > Plants > Roots >... | reverse complement strand
GGTTACGGTTACCTCAACGACTTCCCGCTGGAGCGGATCTACCGCGACGTGCGGGTCTGCCAGATCTACGAAGGCACCAGCGATATTCAGCGCATGGTTATTTCGCGCAATTTATAAGAAGGAGTCCACTTGTGAGCTACGAAACGATTTTGCTGGAAACCCACGGCCGCGTCGGCCTGATTACCTTGAACCGTCCGCAAGCGCTGAACGCGCTGAACGCGCAGATCGTCAGCGAACTGAACCATGCCCTCGATGGCCTGGAAGCCGATTCGAACATCGGCTGCATCGTGCTGACCGGCTCGAAAAAAGCCTTTGCTGCCGGTGCCGACATCAAGGAAATGGCCGAGCTGACCTACCCGCAAATCTATATCGACGACCTGTTCAGCGACAGCGACCGCGTGGCCAACCGCCGCAAACCAATCATCGCCGCGGTCAACGGTTTTGCCTTGGGCGGTGGTTGTGAACTGGCGCTGATGTGCGACTTCATCCTGGCCGGCGACAACGCCAGATTCGGCCAGCCGGAAATCAACCTCGGCGTGCTGCCAGGCATGGGCGGCACTCAGCGTCTGACCCGTGCCGTGGGCAAGGCCAAAGCCATGGAAATGTGCCTGAGCGGGCGTTTGATTGACGCGGTGGAAGCGGAGCGTTGCGGAATCGTTGCACGGATCATCCCGGCGGATGAACTGCTGGACGAAGCGCTGAAAGTCGCGGCGCTGATCGCCAAGAAGTCGCTGCCGATTGCGATGATGATCAAGGAAAGCGTCAACCGCGCGTTTGAAGTGAGCCTGTCCGAAGGCGTGCGCTTTGAACGTCGGGTGTTCCATGCAGCGTTCGCGACGCAGGATCAGAAGGAAGGCATGGCGGCGTTCATTGCCAAGCGTGAGGCGGAGTTCGTCGGTAAGTAATGTAGCGTTCTGACTGACGCCTTCGCGAGCAAGCCCGCTCCCACATTTGACGCATTCTTACAGGAGGAATGCGGTCAAATGTGGGAGCGGGTTTGCTCGCGAAGCTTTTCAGCTTTTCAGACTAGGTAATTTTTGAGTTCCCGGGCAATCACCATCCGCTGAATCTCGCTCGACCCTTCGTAAATCTGCGTAATCCGCGCATCCCGGTAATACTTCTCCACTGGATAGTCTTCCAGATACCCATAACCGCCATGAATCTGAATCGCGGACGAGCACACCTTCTCGGCTATTTCCGAGGCGAATAGCTTGGCCTGTGATGCTTCCGACAGGCATGGTTTGCCGGCTGTGCGCAGGCGCGCCGCATGCAGGATGAGCAATCGCGCGGCGTTCAACTGCATGTGCATGTCCGCGAGCATATTGGCGATGCTCTGGTGTTCGATGATCGGTTTGTCGAATTGCACCCGGTCTCGTGAATACGCCAGCGCTGCTTCAAACGCGGCACGGGCAATGCCCAGGGCTTGTGCAGCGATGCCGATGCGCCCGCCTTCGAGGTTGGACAGGGCGATGGCCAGGCCTTTGCCGCGTTCACCCAGCAAATTGGCTTCTGGGATGGTGCAGTTATTCAGGGTCACCGCGCAGGTATCCGAGGCGCGAATGCCCATCTTGTGTTCAGTGCGATCCACGATAAAACCGGCGGTGTCGGTCGGCACCAGGAATGCAGAAATACCGCGTTTGCCCAGGTCCGGGTCGGTCACGGCAAACACAATCGCCAGTTTTGCCCGTTTGCCGTTGCTGACGAATTGCTTGGCGCCGTTGATCACCCATTGCCCGTCGCGCAGTTCGGCGCGAGTGCGCAGGTTGTGCGCTTCGGAGCCGGCTTGTGGTTCGGTCAGGCAGAAGCAGCCGATGGCCTGGCCGCTGGCCAGATCCGGCAGCCAGGTCTGTTTTTGTTCTTCAGTGCCGTAGTTCAAAACGGGGCCGCAGCCGACTGAGTTGTGGATGCTCATCAGCGCACCTGTAGCGCCGTCGCCCGCTGAAATTTCTTCCACCGCCAGCGCGTAGGCGACGTAGTCGACATAGGTGCCGCCCCATTCTTCAGGCACCACCATGCCCAGCAGGCCCAGCTCACCCATCTTCGCCACCAGACCGTCGTCGATCCAGCCAGCCTTTTCCCAGGCCTGTGCGTGAGGCGCGATTTCACCACGGGCAAAATCCCGGGCCATGTCGCGGATCATGACTTGCTCTTCGCTCAATTCGATATCGTGCATGGCTCAGTTCCCGCTCTCATCAAGGCCAGTGAAAAAACTCGCGACATGCTCGGGGTCCAGCGCCTGCAAGGTCGGCGGGTTCCAGCGCGGGCGCTTGTCTTTGTCGATCAGCAAGGCGCGCACACCTTCGATCAGGTCGCCGCGCTCGAACCATTGACGGTCCAGATGCAGCTCAAGGGCGAAGCAGTCTTCCAGACTCAAGCGCCGACCACGACGGAGCATTTCCAGGGTCACGCCCATGGCCAAAGGCGAACGGCTGTCCAGCAAGTCGGCGGTGGTAACTGCCCACTCACGGCTATCGGCAACCGTCACTTCACGTAGTTGTTCAACAATACTCGGCACATCGGGCAAGGCGAAGAAGTGGTCGATGGCCGGACGCAACGCTTCTAACGGTGCATCGGGCAGTTGCTGCACCGCGAGTTTCGCCAGCAAGCCCTGAAGGTCTTTGAGTGGCGTGTCGCGCCATTCGAGTTGATCGAGTTTCTCGTCGAGCGTGACTAGCTTCTGACTATCCAGATACCAGTCGGCAAGCCCGCAATAAAGCGCATCGGCGGCGCGAATCTGCACACCGCTGACGCCGAGATACATTCCCAATTCACCGGGAATGCGCGGCAGGAAATAGCTGCCGCCGACGTCCGGGAAGTAGCCTATGCCGACTTCCGGCATTGCCAGACGGCTTTTTTCGGTGACCACTCGCAGATTGGCACCTTGCACCAGGCCCATGCCGCCGCCCAGAACAAAGCCATCCATCAGGGCGAGTACAGGTTTGCGGTAGTGGTGAATCGTCAGGTCGAGGGCGTATTCTTCGACAAAGAAATCCTGATGCAGCGTTTCGCCGCTTTTGAAGCTGTCATACAGCGAGCGAATATCGCCGCCGGCACAGAAGGCTTTCTCGCCGGCACCGCGTAACACCACCGCATGCACCTGCGAATCCTGAGCCCAGGCATCGAACTGACGTTGCAGGTTACGCACCATGTCCAGGGTCAGGGCGTTGAGACCGCTGGGGCGATTGAGGGTCAGGTGACCGATGTGGTTGCGAACCTCGGCCAGCACTTCATTTTGCGTGGCGTCCATGGACGAAGTCCGCGGAGAAGAAACCTGAGCAGTCATTACTAACTCCCTGCTTTTATTGTTCTTTATAGAGATGCTCGCGCGCGAGCGATGCTGGATCGTAGCAGTGCAAATTTGTGATGTACAACCGGCATATGTGCAGGCTGTCTCTGCATTTATGCATGGGGTATGGGGGCTTAGGGTGGCATTAACCGGTCGCGATATTTGTATCCGCTAGGCGGTAGGGGACAGCACTTCACTGATGCTGCGGCGTTTGGCGTGCAATTCACTGGCATGGATCAACTGTTCGAGGTCTTCGGGCGTAACGTCGAAGAACGCTTCCATATCTGCCAATGCCAACTTCAGGTCTTGCGCGGTGATCGCCTGGTTGTCGATGGGCGGGTGGTCGGCGGGGATTACGGCTACCGGTTCACTGGCGCCTTTTGGGTAGCGGATGCGCGTCAGGTTGTTGAAGGCCATAGCGCTGAGCAGCATTGTCGAGGCGCCGAACATCACCGGGCCGAGGGCTTTCCAGTCCATGGCGATGGTGGCGGGGTCAGCCAACACCAATAGCAGCGCCAAGGCCCCTGCCGGTGGATGCAGGCAACGCAGCCAGCACATCAGAATCAGCGCCATGCCCGCCGCCAGACAAGCGCTGCCGAGGGTTCGCCCAAGCACGTGGGCGACCAGCAGTGAAATCACCCCCGCACTCAAGTAGCCGCCAAGTATCGACCATGGCTGGGCGAGCGCACCGGAGGAAACGGCGAACAGCAAGACCGCCGAAGCGCCCAGTGGACCGATCAGGTGCAGAGCCACTTCCATGCCAAACACTTGGCCGCATAACCAAACGCTGAGCATCGTTCCAAGAGCCATGCCGATGGCGGCGCGGCTCCATTCGGAAGGACGGGTGTTAATGGCGGCGGGCATCCAGCGAGCGAGCATGAAGAAATCGATCCGTAGGCAAAAACTTGAGCAAAAAAAAAGGCTTGGCTGGGATACCCAGAAAGCCCTTGAAGTTGTTCCAACTATTGGGGGAGGAACGCGGCACAGTGTGACGATGATCCCGGTCAATGACAAATTCATATTAATGAACATTGAGTGCATTAATTTTGCAGTGTCGCAACGCGCCGTCCACTCATGAAGCAGAAAAACCCACCCAATGCTGCCAGTGCGCTCAGGGCATAGAACATCGTAGGCGCGGGGGTGTGCATCAACAGGAAACCGCAGATCACCGGGCTCAATGCGCCGCCGAGCGCTGCGAGGTTTTGCGCACCGTAATAGCTACCGCGCAGTTCTTCCGGAGCCAGGGTGTCGACAAAGAGGAACTCGGCGGGGTAAATGATCATTTCGCCAAGGGTGAAGATGAACATGGCCACGCACCACGAAATCAGGCTGTCAGCCACACTGAAACCAATCAACCCGACGATGAACAGGCTCGTGCCGCCGGCGATCCAGTAACGGAGTTGTTCGCGTTTGAGGAACCGACCGATCTGGTATTGCAACAGGATCACGCTGATGGCGTTGCAGGCGAGCAGGGCGGCCATGGTTTCCATGGTCCGTTGTGAATCGTGGGTCACCAGCAAGTACTGCGACAGGTAAAGGGTGAATCGGCCGTGCACGACGGTGCTGAGCAGGCAGCCACAGGTGAACATGATCAGCGTGCGGTCGTTCTTCAGGGTGATCAGCGTCTTGAGAAAGCTTTGGGGCTGGCCGATAGCGGGCGCCGGGGCCGAGTCCTTGGGTATCCCGACCATCAGGAAAATACTGAAAAATGCGATGCCGCCGGCAATCAGGAACGGTGCAGTCGGGTACACGCCGGCAATCACCACGCCGAGCATCGGCCCGATGGCATAGCCGATGTTGGTCAACGTGTAGCCTAGTGAAAAGGCCTTGGCGCGCTGGCCGATGGGCAAGTTTTCGCTGAGGACTGCTTTCGATCCGATCAGGAACAGCGCTGAAGCGGTTTCGGTAATTACCAGCGTGGCGGTGGTCAGGTAGAGGTTTTCGGCAAAGGTCAGCAGCACAAAGCCGATGGCGCTGGAGAGCATGGTAAGGATCAGCAACCGGCGCTTATCGAGGCGGTCGATGATGTAACCGCCATAAAGCGCGAGCAGGGTGGCGGTGAACACCGCGATACCCAGCAGCAGACCAACGTCCTGTTGGTTGAGGCCGAGTTTATTGCTCAGGAACAGTGTGAGCAGCGGGCTGATGAGGGCGCGACTGATGACAATCGTCAGGGACACGATCATCAATCGGCGGATAAAGAGCGTGTAAGTGGCCACGTTGGGGGGCAAATGTCCTTATTCAGATTCTCTAGTGTTCGGCGCTAGACCGAGTCGTGGCCAATCGCGAGCCTGCTCGCGATGGCGTCCGTCCATGCAACGCCAACTTCAAGCCAGCCACCAAGCGGTGATCAAGCGATCAAACAACGGCAGAATCAGCAGGCCATTGCTGATGTGGAATCGGCAAGTTGCGCGATTCGCCACGGCCCATCGGGAAGTATTTGAAACCGCTGCGTTCAAGGCGTTCGACGTCGTACAGGTTGCGTCCGTCAAAGATCACCGGCGCGTTCAGGCGCTGCTGGATCAGGTCGAAATCCGGCGCCTTGAACTGTTGCCACTCGGTGCAGACGATCAAGGCGTCGGCGCCCGACAGGACGGATTCGGGTGTGCCCATCAACATCAGTTTCGTCTCGTCAGGGTACAGCCGCTGGGTTTCCTGCATGGCTTCCGGGTCGTACGCTCGCACGTTGGCCCCGGCTGCCCAGAGTGACTCCAGCAGGACCCGGCTCGGTGCATCGCGCATGTCATCGGTGTTGGGCTTGAATGCCAGGCCCCAGACGGCAAAGGTCTTGCCGCGCAGGTCGCCACGGTAGAACGCGTTGATCCGCTCGAACAGCTTGTGCTTCTGGCGCTCGTTGATCGCTTCCACTGCTTGCAGCAGGTCGCTGGAACAGTGCGCTTGCTGGGCGCTGTGAATCAGTGCGCGCATGTCTTTAGGGAAACAGGAACCGCCATAACCACAACCGGCGTAGATGAAGTGGTAACCGATGCGCGAGTCGGCGCCGATGCCCAGGCGCACCGCTTCGATGTCGGCGCCCAAGTGTTCGGCCAGTTCGGCGATCTGGTTGATGAAGCTGATCTTGGTCGCCAGCATGCAATTGGCGGCGTACTTGGTCAGCTCGGCGCTGCGCAGGTCCATGAACATGACGCGATCATGGTTACGGTTGAACGGTGCATAGAGGTCGCGCATCACCTCGCGGACTTCGTCACGTTCACAGCCAATGATGATTCGGTCGGGGCGTCGGCAGTCAGCGACAGCGGAGCCTTCTTTCAAAAACTCGGGGTTGGAGACGATATCGAACTGCAGTTCGCGGCCGATCTTGACCAGGCAGTTGTCCATATGCGCGCGCAACGCATCGCCGGTGCCCACCGGTACCGTGGACTTCTCCGCCAGAATCACTGGCTGTTCTCGGTGCCGCGCCACGGCGTCGCCGACCGACATCACGTAGCTCAAATCTGCCGAGCCATCGTCCCGGGACGGCGTACCCACCGCAATAAACAGCACTTGACCATGCTGCACGGCCAGTTTTTCGTCAGTGGTGAATTGCAGCCGTTTGGCTTCCAGGCTGTCGCGTACCAGGCTGGCGAGCCCCGGTTCAAAAATGCTCACGTGGCCTTGTTGCAGCAATGCGATTTTCTTCTCATCAATGTCCATGCAGATCACATCGTGACCGACTTCAGCCAGGACGGCTGCCTGGACCAGGCCCACATAACCGCTACCAAATACACTGATTTTCATGACGCATCCCTGAGTTCGGTTGCGCGAACTGAACGAGAGTTGATGATGATGACCCCGAGCATGACCAGCGCCACCCCGAGGGTTTTTGAAAGGCTGAACGTTTCGTTGAACAGCGGCAGGCTGGCGGCCAGCAAGTAGACCAACGCGTAGCTGATGCTTAGCAGCGAATAGGCCCGACCCAGTGGCAGGTCGCGCAGGGCGGCCAGCCAGCAGAGCATCGAAAGGGCGTAGGCGACTATGGCGCTTAGTACCACCACTATCGCGACCGGGTCGATGCTGGCTGTTAACCAATGGTCGGGGGAGGGCAGGCGCGTCATGCTCCAGCGCATGCCCAACTGCGCGGTGCTGACCAGCAGCACGCTGCCCAGGGCGAAGGTGATTCCGCGACGCAGGGTCATGCGTGTTGCCCCAGCAGAACCACGCCACTGATCACCAGTGCCACACCCAACCAGTGTTGGCGATCAATCGTTTCATGGAAGACAAAACGGGCGACCAGCGTGACCAGCACAAAATTGAGGCTCAGCATCGGGTAGGCAATGCCGACTTCAAGGCGCTGTAACACCAGCAGCCAGACCAGCAGGCCCGATCCCAGCGAGGCGAGCGCCAGCCACAGCCATGGCGAGCGCAGTTTTTCGGTCAAAGTTGAAGCCTGACCGCGCCAACTCTCGACCGCGTATTTCTGAGCGATCTGGCCCAGACAGGTCAACAGGCACGCGACCAGAACCAGCAATAGGCTCATGACGGGTCCTGAGGGAAAATCAGAATCACCAGATTGCCCTGTTCGTAGCGTTTACCGTCCTTGGGCAATCGTTCGATTTCCTGCAATTCACCTTCACCCTTGACCCGCATGACCACACCGACCGAACCACTACGGCGGGCATCGAGCATCCACTGATGAACCTGATTGACGCTGACCAGCTGCTGTGCCGAATCAGGATAGGCAAGACCGTATTTCAATTCGCCTATCGAGTTGTACAGCGACACGTCCGGGTTTTTCATGCGCCAGGCCAGCGCCGATGCGGCACCGAGATCGTTGCTCAGCAGTTTGCCGGTTTGCGCCAGTTCATCCATGTGATGGAGGATGAATTGGTCAGGTGTCTTGTTGGCGACCACCGAATTGGGCAGGCCGGCCGGGATCAAGCTGGCCATCAGCAAACTGCCGAACGCCGGTGCGGCCCAGCATTGCAGCGGCCTGAAGGCTTGCAGCAAATTGGCCATGATCCAGCCGATCAAGCCAATGAAGACCAGCACCAGGTTGTGCAGCTCATGGTCGTACAGTGGCTTTTTCAGTTGCAGGTAGACCAGGGCAATCAGGACAACCAGCCCTAGTATCAGGTTCAGCAAGCCGTTGAGCCCCAGCAGCCGTCCCTGTTCAAGCTTGAGTCGATCGGCCAGCGTATTTCCCAGCAATAAGGCCAATGGCAGCAGGCACGGCAGGATATAACTCGGTAATTTGCCTTTGCTGATGCTGAAAAATATCAGCGGCATCAGCATCCACAGCAACAAAAAGCCGATGCTGGACTGACGTCGGGTTTGCCAGGCCTGTTTCAGTGCTGACGGCAACAACGCCATCCACGGCATACTGAAGGCAACCAGTAATGGCAGGTAGTACCACCACGGCTCGTCATGCTGAGCGTCGTCACCGGCAAAGCGACGAATGTGCTCGTGCCAGAAGAAGAACCTCCAGTAATCGGGCTCTTGCGAGTGAACCGCCCATGCCCAGGGCAGGCATATCGCGACAGCCACGACAATCGCCACAGGGCCGAAGATCAGCAGTTCTTTCCAGCGTTTTTGCCAGACCATATAGGGCAGGGCCACCAGCACCGGCAGCAACCAGGCGAGAAACCCCTTGGTCATAAACCCCATGCCGCAGGCCAGCCCCAGCACCGCCCAACTGATGAGCTTTTGGCCACGGGTGGCGCTGTCCAGCGCGAACCATAAAGCCACCAGACTCAGGTTGACCCAAAAGGTGAATTGCGGATCAAGGTTGGCATAACCGGCATGTGCGGCGATGACGCTGAAACTCATGTAGAGCAGGGCGCAGGCAAAACTCTTGCGCGGGTCGTTCCACATCCGGCGGGCGATCAGGAAACACAGCAATACACTCAGGCCCAGGCTCAAGGCCGAGGCAAACCGCACGCCAAACAGGTTCTGACCGAACATGGCCTGGCTGGCAGCGATCATCCAGTAACCGGCCACAGGTTTCTCGAAATAGCGCACGCTCATGAAGTGCGGCGACACCCAGTTACCGCTCAGGAGCATGTGCTGACTGATCTGCGCATAGCGGGTTTCGTCCGGAATCCATAAACCATGGGTGCCCAGCGGCAGCAGATAGGCGAGGACGAACAGGACCAGCAGCAGGGGTAATGCCCAGCGTTTGCTCATGCTCCTTGTACTCCCAACCAGCCTTCGCGACCTTCAAGGGCGCCGCGTACGACGCGCCCTGTGGGCAAGGTGTTGGGGGTGTCGGGCAGCAAGTTGCCCAACGGCTGGAAATGAATGTCACGCTGGCGTGCATCGGCCAGCAGTTGACGGAAATCGTTGGCCATCAGAATCCCTTCTACTTCAGCATGAATGGTGTAGACGTTGAGTTTGTCGGGGGAAAAGCGCTCAAGAATGAACGCGTTGAAGTCCTGGGCTGCGACAGTTGGGCCGACCACCTCATCGAAGGTCGGCAGGTCCACCGGTATTTGCGGCGCACCCAAACCACCGCCGGCCAGGGTCGGCTGAAACAGGCTGCGCCCCCGGCAATCGCTGTTATAGCGAAAGCCGAACGCTTCTTTGGCTTCGATCACCCGCTCGTCCGCGCGCCAACCGGCAGCGGCCGAACAGGTGACCTTTTGCCCGAGGATATCGCTGAGCGTATCGACGCCCTGGCGGATCTGCTCGATCAGCTGTGCGTCGCTCCAGCGTCCGGCGTTAGCCTGCCAGCCATGGTGATCCCAGGCGTGCAGACCGACTTCATGCCCGGCGGCTTGAGCCTGGCGCATCAAATGGCCCAGGTCCCGGCCGATCGGTTTGCCCGGCCAGGCGGTGCCGGCCAGCAAAATGTCCCAGCCATACAATCCGGCAGCGTTGGAACGGAGCATTTTCCAGAGGAATTGCGGGCGGATGAGGCGCCACAAGTGGCGCCCCATGTTGTCCGGCCCGACGCTGAAGAAAAACGTCGCCTTGACCTGCGCCTCATCGAGGATTTCCAGCAGCCGGGGCACCCCCTCACGGGTGCCTCGGTAGGTGTCGACATCGATTCGAAGACCTGCCTGCATTAGCGTGCTTTTTCGGTAGAGTGATCCGCGATTTCGAGCATGGCCTCGCGCAAGAAGAAGTCCAGCGTATTGCCGATGGTCTCGCTCATCTCCACGGTTGGCGTCCAGTCCAGCAGACGTTTGGCGTTGGCGATGCTTGGTTTGCGGTGGGACACGTCCTGGTAGCCGGCGCCGTAGAACGCTTTGCTTTCTACGTCACGGAAACCGGCAAACGGCGGGAAGTTGTCGCGCAGCGGGTGAGCTTCGAACTGGCGCAGCAGTTCTTCGCCCAACTGGCGAATGCTCGCTTCGTTTTCCGGGTTGCCGATGTTGATGATTTGGCCGTTGCAGGCGTCATTTTCGTTGTCGATGATCCGCGCCAGGGCTTCTACGCCGTCAGCGATGTCAGTGAAGCAACGCTTTTGCTCGCCGCCATCGAACAGGCGAATCGGCGTGCCTTCCACCAGGTTCAGGATCAACTGGGTAATGGCCCGGGAGCTGCCGATACGTGCCGAGTCCAGACGGTCCAGGCGTGGGCCCATCCAGTTGAAAGGGCGGAACAGAGTGAAGTTCAGGCCTTTCTGGCCGTAGGCCCAGATGACCCGGTCGAGCAATTGCTTGGAGATCGAGTAGATCCAGCGTTGCTTGTTGATCGGGCCGACAATCAGGTTGGAGGTGTCTTCGTCGAAGTTCTGGTCCTGGCACATGCCATAGACTTCCGAGGTCGACGGGAAGATCACGCGCTTGTTGTATTTGACGCAGTAGCGAACCAGTTTCAGGTTTTCTTCGAAATCCAGTTCGAATACCCGCAGTGGATTGCGCGTGTATTCAATCGGNGTGGCAATGGCCACCAGCGGCAGGACCACGTCGCACTTCTTGATGTGNTACTCGATCCACTCGGAGTGAATGCTGATATCACCTTCGACGAAGTGGAAGTTGGGGTGGCTGCGCAGGCGGTCGATGGCGTCCGAACCGATGTCCAGGCCGTAAACTTCATACTGGTCATCGCGCAGCAAGCGCTCAGACAGGTGATTGCCGATGAAGCCGTTGACGCCGAGGATCAGCACTCGGGTGCGGCGTGGTTTACGCCCGGATTCGGCGCCGCGCAGCACCGAGCCGTCGACCAGGCCCAACTCGTTGGCCAGTTGCGGGCCGCTCAAATACAGACCGTTGTCATTGCGTTGACCGGCGGTGATCACCAGCGAGTCTTCGCCGCAAGCGATGCGCAGCGGGTTGACGCTGATCACTCGGCCTGGTGCCAGGCCTTCATTGCCCTTGGCAACTTCGGCGCTCCAGACAATCAGCTTGTGCTCGCCCACGTCGCAGAACGCGCCCGGATACGGCTGGGTCAC
>Ga0065714_10002908_pt1 | contig 11644 bp, 15 predicted proteins | sample MisRhiReplicate2_FD_59101 | JGI IMG/M metagenome (GOLD analysis project Ga0065714, IMG submission 59101) | Miscanthus rhizosphere microbial communities from Kellogg Biological Station, MSU, sample Rhizosphere Soil Replicate 2: eDNA_1 v2... | ecosystem: Host-associated > Plants > Roots >... | reverse complement strand
GCCTATGAACTAAAGAAAATAAACAACATATCATTTACTTCTTAAATGAGGTATTAATTCAAAGAGTCTCGAGTTCTGAAATTCTCACAATTCGCAAACGAGACAATAGATTAATGCCCATAACAAATATTATTGTACTTTTGAAAGTGCACTATAGCGTTATGGGCTCTATTGTAAATCCGTTTTGCAAGGTCGTGAGAAGCCCAGAACTGCGGTATTTAGAGCTTCGCTATAGTGCATCTTCATTTTAACCCTATTTCCGATTAAAAACCGATTTCCCGGCTTTCTTCTAAATCCCCATCGGGACTCATATTATTCATCTTTAAAAATCAATAGTATGAAAATCAATCAGCCACAAACCACCGAAACTATTTATTTCATCAAGGAGTACTGTGATTTGGAAATCCCTATCCATGTAGCTTTTGATGATTTAGAAGCTGCCAAAGCCTATGTAGGCAGGTTTCTAACAATTGGCGATGCCAGAATTGTAGAATGCCAGCTTAACCCTGCTTTTTATACCGATATCACCAGAGATTGTTTTTTTGTTCAGCTTAACATGCATAATAATGAGGCTACAGCTTACCAGGTTAATGACTGGCATCGTTCGGAACTGGCTATTAAAGGGCATTACTTTTTTGAAGAAAGACAAATTTGCGTTTATGTGATGGCGCGATCCGAGAATGAAGCGATAAAAGCTGTCTGTAAAATCAGGGATGATGTAAAGCAAAAACAGGAATAAGCACCTGAAATTTGTAAAGTGATTTTAGTAAAATTCTGGCTAACCAGATCAGGGTCAGTTAAGTACTAAAGTGCAACTGTACTCCAACTATAGTCCAACTAAAGTCCAAGTTTTCTTAAAAATAGTTGGACTTTAGTTAGATTTTGAATGCTTTTTAATTGGTGTTTTATCTATACCTAACCAAACTTTTTACCATTTCTGTTGTTTTTCCTGAACTAAGCTTATAAATCATGGCGAAATTTGATGGGAAATTCCTTACTGGTGTAATAGGTCCGGCTGTTTACAAAAGGCGCGGTAACACGCAATTGGTAACTGCCAAATCCAGATTGAACAAAGCGGGGCAAACAGAAAATACAAAAAAAGCAGCAGCTCACTTTGGTGTTAGCAGTAGTCTGGCGGCAGATTTAAGAAGGAATCTAAAGAATATCGTTACAGATTTTTATGATGGGACAATGATTTATCGCTTTAAAACCGTTGTGCAGCAGGCTATGCGAACGGTGCTTGATCAGCAATCGGGTGGCTATGATTTTACAAGCAACAGTTTTGATAAGCTAAATGGTTTTGAGTTTAATGCCGATTCGCCTGTAAGTAATAATTTCTTTATGCAGCCCGCGCAAACCATAAACGGAAATATCCTGACTATCAGTCTACCCGAAATCCATGTTTCAGAGGATATGAAGTTTCCGCGAAAAGCCAGCGAATGTTTGTTAAATATTGCTGTGGGAATGTATGACCTTACTTATGGCCATAAAACCATCTGCCCTGTTCAAACCATTGAGATTACTAATAATGATGTTATTCCTGCGCAGGAACTGACCTTTGAAGTCGAGCCAGGCTGCTTGTGTGTTTCTGTATTTTCGTTCCAGTTTATACAGAAAACGTTTTCAGGGAACCAGATTATGAATAGCAAAGGATTTAATCCTGTTGCCGTGTTTAGGGCTGTGATAGCCGGTGGGGTAGTGGAAAAACAAAGAACGAAGAATTGGCAGGAGATAACGTTTAAAAATGATAAAGAGGTTAATGAGATCGTGTCACAAAAAGTAATATCTTCGAAAAAGGTATCAGGAGGCACATTACCTGGAGTTTTTATTGAGCATGGTGGGGTTGCTCAAGTAGAGCCTATAGGCTTCAAAGTGTTGGGTAAACCCCGAAATGATAGTACGTAAATGCTGAATGTATTCTTGCGCTGGACTAATCCATCTAGTGGAAATTGGCACATTAAACCAATTTCATTAGCGGAGATACAACATTTGGAGGGATTATATAATTTTTTTAGAAGGTTTACATTCTAAAGAATTAACCAATTATAACCGTTGAATTTCAGTTTCTGAAATAGATCGTGTTGGAAGTTGACCGAGTAAGGCTAAGTTGATTTCGTCCTGCTTGTTGGGATTGATTAGTTTTGAACAATATTGGCTGCCATCCGGATGGCAAAAGCTGATTAAAACGCGTTCCCTTGGATGGTCTATATCGGGCAGAATTGAAAGTTCATTATATAGGTTGGTATAGATTGTTTTGATGTCTTCATGTTCAGGAAGGATGAATAATATTTCGTCTCTTCCACGATCAAAATTACTTTTTATGATCCAGTTTTCCTGGCTATAATGTGTTTGAAGATTTCTTTGAAGTTGCGTTTTGTAGGGGTGTTTCATGGTTGGTTTGGTCTGCGGTGCTAAGTTATAATTTTATTTAAGCATTAAGTGGTGGTGTGTCAGGGAATGACTTTTTGGTTGGAGAAATTTATGAGGTGAGAGGTGCGTACTTGTGCCTGGTCAATTTTTTAATTGAAATAATTGTCTAAATTTAGATGTTGCCTTTGATCATGATCAGCTAAAAAATGAAACTATTGCTAACAGATGCCAATTCTGGCGGTCATCTATTGCTTGTGAATGATGAGCCGTATTTTGATCGCTTTTTTTATGGCAGGGATGGTAGCAATAAATATTTCACAATTGTATGGAACCGTGGGGAGCAGCAAAGGGTTACTATAGATGGGGAACAATTTGATTTTCCACAGCATACGATCTTGCCCTTAATGTTTAACCAGTCCTTTTCCTTTGAACGGAATTTGGATTTGACAGCCTGGCAGTTCAATCGGGAATTCTATTGTATTATCGATCATGATTCAGAAGTGAGTTGCGTTGGGTTTTTATTTGGGATAGGGTCTAATTTGTTTATCAATCTTGATCAGGCCTCGCAGCAGAAGATGTTATTGTTGCTCAATATGTTTGTCTCTGAATTGAATACGTCTGATCATATGCAAAACGATATGTTGGTGATGCTGTTGAAGCGGTTAATTATTACTGTGACCCAATTGGCCAAATCTGAGTATATACCTGATACACGGCAACAGAATGAAAGGTTCAATGTCATCCGCAAATTCAATTTATTGGTAGAGGGAAATTTCCACAAGGAACATTCGGTGAATTTTTATGCACAGCAGCTCAATAAATCTCCAAAAACACTTTCCAATCTATTTGCTCTATTTGGCCAGAGAAGTCCGATCCAGCTGATCCAGGAGCGTATCATTATTGAAGCGAAGCGTCTGCTGTATTATACGGATAAGTCTGCTAAGGAAATAACCTATGACCTGGGATTTGAAGATCCGGCCTATTTCTGCAATTTCTTTAAAAAACATACTCGTTATTCGCCTATTGGTTACAGAAATAAGAAGGAAGTTGAAGAAAGGGAAAAAATTACAATCTCTGGGGAATAATCTCTATTATTCCAGACTTCAATTCAGGCCATCTTTGTATCGTTGACTTAAACAAAACATCAACGGCAAAGAAAATGAAAACTCTAAATCTAAAAAACAAAATCAAAGGTGGCGTTTTAGCTGCAACATTAGCATTAACAACAATTGCAGGTCAGGTAAACCAGGCGAATGCACAATCGGTTAAAAATGTGGTATTGGTTCACGGCGCTTTTGCTGATGGTTCAGGATACAAGGCATTATATGCTGTGCTTACCAAAAAAGGATATCATGTAACTGTTGTACAAAATCCACTGACTTCTCTGGAAGATGATGTAAAGGCAACCCAGGTTGCTTTGGATAAACAGGATGGACCTGCGATATTGGTAGGGCATTCCTGGGGTGGGGCGGTAATTACAGAAGCTGGAAATCACGCTAAAGTAGCAGCGCTTGTTTATATAGCGGCATTTCAGCCGGACAATGGTGAATCTGCTTTGCAATGGCTTCAGACAGCTCCACCGGCACCAGAGAATGGGGTTTTGCCTCCTGATGATAAAGGAATTGTTTATTATGATAAGGCTAAGTACCATGCTGGGTTCTGTGCGGACATCAGCAAGGAAGAAGCAGATTTTATGTATGTTTCTCAGGGAGCCTTTTATGCTAAAGGTTTCGTAACACCTATTACACATGCAGCGTGGAGAGATAAACCGGCTTATGCTCTAGTTGCCACTGAAGATAAAAGTATCGCTCCGGAAATTCAACGTGCGATGTACAAACGCTCTAATACCAAAGTTACCGATGTTAAAGGGAGCCATGTGATATTCATGTCACAACCAGAAAAAGTAGCAGCTGTTGTGATCCAAGCTGCTCAGGGAAAATAATTATAGAACTCATTATTTCTAAAAAGTTAGGAATATATTAAATAATTAAAATTGTAATTGTTCTGTAAAACAGTTTGTTAATTGTCTTTGTATTGTATATCACTCATAAATAAAAAATAATAACAATGGAAAATTCAAATGTTAAGAATGCTGTATTAGTACATGGTGCATTCGCTGATGGTTCAGGTTATAAAGCACTTTATAACGAGTTGACAAAAAAGGGNTTCAATGTAATNGTTGTACAGAATCCGCTNACCTCTTTGGAGGATGATGTGTTGGCTACACATGTCGCACTNGATAGGATCGGNGGACCTGCTATTCTTGTTGGCCATTCATGGGGTGGAGCTGTGATTACTGAAGCGGGGAATCATCCCAATGTGGCAGCACTTGTTTATATCGCGGCATTCCAACCGGATAATGGCGAAACGGCTTTGCAATGGTTGCAGAGTGCACCACCAGCACCTGAAAATGGTGTTTTTCCTCCTGATGAAAAAGGGATTGTTTACTATGATAAAGATAAGTATCATGCAGGTTTCTGTGCGGATATTGATGCCGGGGAAGCTGAATTTATGTATGCTTCTCAAGGGGCTTTTTATGCAAAAGGATTTGCGACCCCAATAACAAATGCTGCCTGGAGGTCTAAACCTTCTTATGGACTGATTGCGACTGAGGACAAGAGCATCAATCCGGATATTCAAAGAGAGATGTACAGTCGTTCAAATACAATAGTAGAAGAAGTTAAGGGAAGCCATGTTATTTTTATGTCGCAACCTCAAATTGTTGCAGAAATGATAGTTAAGGCGGCCGAAAGTGTATATGCATAAAATCAAAAATGTTTTACCCGCATACCGGTTTGCCGATATGCGGGTTTTTTAAACTTGTTTTCCAGATATGCTCTATTAAATTGATTCCGACAGTAGTATGGGAAGAATGTCGCCACCGGGCAGAATTGGAACCTTTGATGCTCAAAAAGTCAAAATGGTTTATGATGATTATTATTTTACTCTGGATTGGAATACTCGTATTAACCTGGTACCAAATTAAAGACATTCGTAGCAACGGCTAGAAAGCTGAGCCTGTGAGAAAGGTTAATAAATATTGTTAAACATATTAACAGGAGTAAGTGTTTTCAATCAAACAAACATTATACTGATGAAAAGGGCAATGATCAAAATCAATTTTGTTACTTCGATTCTTCTAGTCTTAGTAATAATATTCACAAGTTGCAACAACCAAAATGATAGAAGTTCTGTGAGCAAGACAGAGATCGACTCTTTGCGGAAAGAAATTGCAGCGTTGACGGCAGGTAACGAAATGATTGCAAAAAACCTTGCAACTTTTGATACACTTGACTTTAATGTGTTTAGTAGAAGGGATTGGGCCCGCTTTCACGAAAGTCATGCAAAAGATGTAATTGTGCACTTCCCTGATGGCCACATTACCAATGGGCTTGAAAAACATATTCAGGATATGGAAGCGATGTTTGTTTATGCTCCGGACACAAGGATTAGTGTACATCCGATAAAGATTGGCTCTGGTAATATCACCGCTGTGACGGGAATTATGGAGGGTACATTTACTAAACCTATGCCTATAGGTAACGGAAAGTTTATTCAGCCTACAGGTAAATCTTTCAAAATTCCGATGTGTACAGTTGGTATCTGGAAAAAAGACGGAACTATGAGCGAGGAGTATTTATTCTGGGATAACCAAACATATATGAATCAACTTGGTTTGGGGAAATGATATGGACAAGAGTTATACTGTTCCAGCACAAACACGAATAGGGCATGTGCATCTTAAGGTCGCCGACCTTGCACGGTCACTTGAATTTTATCGGGACTTATTGGGCTTTGAAATCACGATGATGTATGGCCAGGCAGCATTTATTTCCGCTGGCGGATATCATCATCATATAGGATTGAATACTTGGTACAGCAAGGGTTTTCCACCTGCGTCCAAGGATGGGGTAGGGTTATTTCATACTGCAATTCTTTATCCAAGCAGAAAGGACCTTGCAATAATCTACGACCGGTTACGGAGCGCGCATTATCCTTTAACCGGTGCAAGTGACCATGGTGTCTCAGAGGCATTATACCTTGATGACCCTGATAGCAATGGCGTCGAACTATATTGGGACAAACCAAAAGAGCTTTGGCCAAGCAAAACTGACGGTTCACTGGATATGTTTACTAAACCGCTCGACTTGCATGACTTATTAAAAGAAATTACATAACTCAGATGCAAACGATACTTGGTGCCAATGGGCAGATCGCAGAAGAACTGGCAAGGGAGCTAAAACGGAATTATACTACGGACATCAGGCTGGTCAGCAGAAATCCAAAAAAGGTCAATGATACCGACACGCTGTTTGCAGCCAACCTGCTGGACAGGGGAAAGACAGATGAAGCGGTCAAAGGCAGCGACATTGCCTACTTTACCCTGGGCCTTCCAATGGACAGCAAAATATGGGAGGAGCAGTTTCCGGTAATCATGCGGAATGTGATAGATGCTTGTAAAAAACACGGAACCAAACTGGTTTTTTTTGACAACACCTATATGTACCCGCAAAATGATACGGTATTGACCGAACAAAGTCCGTTTGTCCCCATAGGTAGAAAGGGAGCCGTAAGGAAGCACCTTGCTGAAATGCTCTTACAGGAAATGGAAGCAGGTAGGGTCGAAGCGGTGATCTGTCGTGCCCCGGAGTTTTATGGCCCTGCCAAGACACAGAGCATCACAAATACTTTTATTTTTGATGCAATTAAGCAATATAAAAACCTAAAAGTTCTTCTGAGTGACCGTAAATTGAGAAGCCTGATATGGACACCAGACGCGAGCAGGGCAACTGCTTTGATAGGCAATACACCCGATGCTTATGGACAAACCTGGCATTTGCCCATCGACGAAAACAGGATGTCGTATAACGAGCTCATCACATTGGCATCGGAAATTTATGGGAGAAAACTGGAATATCATGTTATCCCAAAAATTATCCTGAAAATTGGTGCTGTCTTCAGCAAAAGATTAAGTGAGCTGCAGGAACTGTTGCCAAGATATGCCCATGATAATATATTTGATGTCTCGAAGTTCAAGAAACGCTTTCCTGAGTTCAGGATAACGACGTTTAGAGAAGGGATTGAGCAAATAAAGGCAGAGCAGGAAATAGCTGGTGCTCGGGTTTAAAGATATTTAATTGTTTGAATTTCAACGATTTGGTGTTCGGTTTTTTTATTGAAATGGAGATAGAAATGAGCCTTTCAGAAAGATTAATTGAGCTGTACAGAAAAGCCTCCTTCCAATGTTTTGGTTAGCTTTGCCTATCTTGACATATATTTAGGCATTACTATGGAGCAGCCAGAAAAACTAAAAACCATCAATTACTCGGGCATATTCCTATCCTGCTTTTCGGATTATAGCGAAAAATGTATTCACGCTACTCCGGAGCATGTGCTTTTGTATTTGTATTCAGGTGAACAAATTATAGAAGACAGAAATAAAAGGATTACGATACGGGCTGGAGAATGTGCGTTTATCAGACGAAACCACAGACTGTTAATGTATAAGAACAGTAAGGGCGATGAACTGTACAAGGGGATTTCCTTAACATTCAATCGCAGTCTGCTACGCGAATTCTACAGCAGGATAAACAGAGCTGACATACCAAAAAAAGTAACCATTCCAGAGGAAAATGTTTTTAAGATCGAACCACGGGCTGATATCAACAGTCTGTTCCAATCATTGACACCTTATTTTGATGATGGTGTAAAGCCTACGGAAGGTGTAGTAAAGTTAAAATTACAAGAGGGAATTTATGCCCTTCTGAACACTTCTGATATTTACTTTCCAATACTGTTCGATTTTACCGAGCCCTGGAAAATGGACATTCTGGAATTTCTTAATGAAAATTATATGGATGAGCTTTCAATGGAGCAAATTGCTGCTTATACTGGGCGAAGTCTGGCGACATTTAAAAGGGATTTTAAGAAAATCAGCCAGCTTAGCCCACAAAAATGGCTTATAAAAAAGCGTTTGGAAACTGCTTATATTAAATTAAAGGAAGAAGGTAAAAAGGTACAGGAGGTATATGTTGAAGTCGGCTTTAAGAACCCCTCACATTTCTCCACAGCGTTTAAAAAGCAGTACGGATTTCCGCCAACGGAGATCTGAATCATAAATCAATTTGAGCTTCTCAGAAAAGTAAATTGAGCCCCACAGTAACGTCGCTGCGGGGCTTTCTCGTTAATTTTGCTTTATGAAAGACACAAAGAAAGAAGTTGTATCAGAACATAAGGCAGGAGATATCTTTGAAAGGTTAAGAACTGGTGAACCTATCCGGTTGAATGACCCGGAGTATTTCAGAATCAATGATGCTGTTAGCAGAACTATGAGGTACTCTCAACAGTTGAATAGTGCAACTGATATCGATCAGATACGCCATCATTTAAGTGAAATTATCGGGGTAGCAATAGATCAGAGCACCACTATTTTCGCTCCATTTTACACCAACTTTGGCAGATTTACAAAGATCGGAAAAAACGTTTTCATCAATCATGCCTGTTCATTCCTTGATATGGGTGGCATAACAATCGAAGATGAAGTACTGATTGGCCCGAGGGTGAACCTGGTTACAGAGAGCCATCCATTAGACCCAAATGACAGAAGGACATTGACCACAAAACCTATTACCATAAAGAAACGGGCCTGGATAGGCGCAGGAGCTACAATATTACCTGGGGTGACCATTGGCGAGAACGCAGTGGTAGCAGCAGGTGCGGTGGTTTCAAAAGATGTACCAGATAATATGATAGTTGGCGGAGTTCCAGCGAGAGTAATTAAATCCATTAATGATTAAACAAATCAAGACAATGAAACACATCCTATTATTAGCCTTTGTAATAGTGCTATCTGTCACACAGCTGTTCGGGCAATCAAAATCAAATCAAAAATCAAATACAATGAGCGGAGCAATAGACCATTATACTTTTCAGTTAAGCAGTAAAGTAAGCAGAGAGAAAGTAAACTTCAAAAACCGTTATGGCATCATTATTTCGGCTGATTTATATATTCCGAAAAACAACAGTAATGCACCTTTGGCTGCAATTGCCATCAGTGGACCGTTTGGGGCAGTTAAGGAACAATCATCAGGCTTATATGCCAACCAAATGGCAGAGCGTGGTTTCATTGCCCTGGCATTTGACCCTTCTTATACAGGGGAAAGTAGTGGCGAGCCTCGTAATTTGGCTTCCCCGGAAATCAATACCGAAGATTTTAGTGCGGCCGTAGACTTTTTAGGCATACAAAAAAATGTGGATAGAAATAAAATAGGTATCATCGGTATCTGTGGGTTTGGCGGCTTTGCGTTGAATGCCACAGTTGTTGACAAGCGGGTAAAAGCGGTGGCTACTACCAGCTTATACGATATGACACGAGTAATGTCGAAAGGATATAATGATGTAGTTACGCCGGAGCAACGTACCAAAACTTTGGANCANTTAGNACAACANCGTTGGAAAGATGCTGAAAGCGGAAGCCTTGCCAAAGGATCTCGCAACCTGCCTGAAAAATTACAAGGCAATGAACCCCGGTTTGTAAAAGAATATTTTGATTATTACCGCACACCGAGAGGATTTCACGAGCGCTCATTGAACTCAAACGGAGCATGGTTGGTCACCAATCCTTTGTCTTTTATGAATATGCCTATTCTTACCTACATTAGAGAAATTTCGCCACGTCCGATGTTGTTGATTGCAGGAGACAATGCACATTCAAAATACTTCAGCGAAGATATTTATAAGGCAGCAGATGAGCCCAAAGAATTGATGATTATTCCTGATGCGGTACACGTGGATTTGTATGACAAACTTGATAAAATCCCATTCGATAAACTGGGAGCATTTTTCAAAAGGCATCTTCGCTAAAATCTTGTATAGCTAATCAAAAATGAAAAAGTTGTTTAAATTTTTGAATTCAATTGTTGTTATCACAAGTGTACTTGGCATCACTTCTTGTAACAATGATAAAAACGATACGAAAATGAATACAGAAACAAACACATCTATTTTTCCAAAGGGAGAAAAGTTGTCAAATGAATGGTTTACAGGCGAGGCTTTTTTATCGCGGTTGGTTGCTCAGGACAGCAATAATAATTTCTCCGCAGGAGCAGTCACCTTTGAGCCAGGGGCGAGAACGAATTGGCATACACACCCAAAGGGCCAGGTCTTGATTGTGATAGAAGGAAATGGCTTTTATCAGGAAAAAGGAAAACCTGCAAAAGCGATCAAAAAAGGTGACGTGGTAAATATTCCTGCCGATGTTGAACATTGGCACGGAGCAACCGCAAATAGCCAAATGGTTCATATTGCGATCACTAATTACAAAGATGATGTTCAGGTTACCTGGTTACAGCCTGTGTCAGATGAACAGTACAATGAGGTAAATAGATAGTCCCTGCTTAAATACTTATGATGAAATATCCAACAACCATGGTTTTCCTCTTAATATCTGTTTCGCTTTGCATTACAAGCTGCAGCAAGGCTACAGGCACGACAACCGCAATGCCCGATGGAAATAATAACGGAGTTTACAACAATCAAACAGGAAATAAAATGAAAATTACTGTAGGCGCTAAAGTATTTACAGCAACCCTGAACGACAATGAAACAGCAAAAGCATTTAAGGCAATGCTTCCACTTACCGTCAATATGAGCGAGCTGAATGGCAATGAGAAGTATTTTGATCTTTCAAAAAGCCTGGCTGTAAACTCCTCCAATCCCGGAACCATACAGAGTGGCGACCTGATGCTTTACGGTTCGCGTACATTAGTTCTCTTCTATAAATCTTTCTCCACTTCATTTAGTTATACAAGGATTGGACGTATAGACAGTATTTCAGGATTGGCAGAAACATTGGGCTCAGGGAATGTGATTGTGAAATATGAATGATACTGTATACGTCTCGTGTACCTTTTGTATGCCTGGCCTCTTGCTATGGTTACTACTCTTTAGCAGTAATTCATTTTAATTTATTCTGAATTGCTTCCTTTGAAATTGTCCAGTACATCCAGAATTTCCTGTTGGCTGATAGCAGTAGGTTCATGGAACTGCCGTTGAAGAATACGTTCTGGTATGGTAAGATGTCCGGTAGAGGTGCGGACCAGAATGTTTTCATCTTTTTTTTTGTTAGATATATACTCACCGATACCAGGATTTAAATCCTGCAACCTGATGAGTAATTCATAGATTACGTATACTGCAATTTGCATGTGGTAAAATTAACATAACTTTAAGATAGCATTAAATTATCATTATGTTAACAAATAGTTGATTTGCC
>Ga0065714_10002896_pt1 | contig 11663 bp, 11 predicted proteins | sample MisRhiReplicate2_FD_59101 | JGI IMG/M metagenome (GOLD analysis project Ga0065714, IMG submission 59101) | Miscanthus rhizosphere microbial communities from Kellogg Biological Station, MSU, sample Rhizosphere Soil Replicate 2: eDNA_1 v2... | ecosystem: Host-associated > Plants > Roots >... | reverse complement strand
GCCAGGCACTCCGCATGGCCCGACAGCAGCGCGCCGCGCGCGACGAGATCGAAAGGCCGCAGCCCATCCACCGCGGGCACGATCGTCGCTTCCACTTCGCCGCCACCGGCGGGGTAGAAACCACAGCGGCGCAGCGTCAGTTGCAGATCCGCACCCAGGCGACGCACCAGCGGCGCGAAGGCACGCTCCAGAAAGTGAAAAGGCGGCGCCATCGGGTTGTGCGTGCCACCGCGCAGGTGCACCTGACTCGGCGCGCCGGCCAGCAGCAGCGGCGGCAGCACCGTTTGCAGCACCAGCATGCAGCTGCCCGCACTGGCAATCGTGAAGCGGTACTCGCCCGCGCGCACCGGCCCGGGCACGAAGCGCAGCGATTGCGACCCGAGCTCGGCGCCTTCGACTTGCGCGCTGCTGATTTCGGCCGCGGCGTTGACGCACGCGAGGTGCTGGCGCATCAAGCCCGGCTTGGCGCGACCCGCGCGAATGTTGTCGATGGCGATGGGCTGGCCCGTTGCCACCGACAGGGCCAGGCTGGTGCGCAGGATCTGGCCGCCGCCTTCGCCTTGGGAGCCGTCGAGTTCGATCATGGGCGGCCTCCTTCGTTTGCGGCAGACACGGCCGCGTCGAAGCGCAGCACCGTCTCGCAAAGGAACGCATCGAGCCCCGCTTGCTCGGCCTGCGGCAACGGCGTCACCGGCTCGGCCGCATTGGCCGCCAGCTCGGACTCGATGAACGCATGGATGCCGGGCCACCGCGGGCTGGTCGCGGCTTCGCCGGCGCGCATCTTCACCTCGAGCAGCGCGTTGATCTCATCGATCAGCGCGGCATCGCGAACCGCGTCGAGCGTCTTCTGCGCCAGGTCGGCGAAGCGCATCGGCGGCACGCCGGGCTGTGTGCGGATCCAGCGCGCGGCCAGCAGCGGGCGCAGCACGTAGAGGTATTTCTTGTAGCGCACCTCATCGGCTTGAAGATGCTCGCGAAAGTTCTTCTTCGCCATCGAGCTGTAGTGATGCCAGCCGCGGGCGTTGGAAAACACCGCTTCCGACAGCGCACGAAAGCGCGGCATCGCGACCGCATCCTCGCGGTACACGATGGGCGAGCGCAGCCATTCGAGCAGCGTGGGGTTCGANTCGCGCATNAGGCCCAGCGCCTTGCGCAGGTCCCAGCCGTTGATGTCGAGATCNCCGCTGATCGGCACCTCGATCACGTCGCGGCGCTCCGTCACCGTGAGGTACCACGGCAGGCGGTTGACGTAGATGAAGCGCACGTCGTAGTCGCTGTCGGGCGAGGCGAAACCCCAGCCGCGGCTGCCGGATTCGCAGGCGAAGAGCACGGTCACGTCGTAGCGGACTTCGATGTCACGCAGGTTCTCCATGACCTGCACGCGCATGGCGGGGTCGATGGGATGGGCGGAGCATAGGAATTCTTGAGTCGTCATGAAAATAGCCTTGTCGCCTGATCGTTCATTTCTTCAGGCGCGGGTCACAGTCACCTTGCCGGTGCTGTCGAGTTCGAACACGTCCAGGTCGTTGGCCAGGAAAGCGTTGCCACGGTAGTGGGCCTGGGTCTCCGCCATCAGTGCCGCCATGCCCTCTGCGTTCTGGTGGCGTGGGCTCAGGTGCGTGAGAACCAGGTTGGGCACTTGGGCCGATTGTGCAAACTCGGCCAGCAGGCGCGCCGAACTGTGCATGGGCCCAGGTCCGACCTTGTCGAGTACTTCTTGCGTGTAGGTGGCCTCGTGCACCAGCAGCTGCGCCCCCTTGCAAGCGTCGTGCAGCAACGCGGGCTCGGCGTTGTCGCCCCCCAGCACGGCGCTGGCCGTGTCGATCTGCGTCTCCACAAAATCGGCGCTGCGCAGCACTCCTGCGTTGAAAGGCACGTCCTCGCCGTTCTGCAGCGCGCGCCATGCGGGTCCCGCCGGCAGGCCGGCCGCACGCAGGGCGTCGGCCTTCAGCCGCACGCGCCGGGTTTCTACCTGCACGCGGTAGGCATGGCTGGGCACGCGGTGCCGCAGCACATGGCGCTCGATGCTGACGCCCGGTGCTTCGTACACGAGCGCCTGGGATTCGATATCCACATGCTCGACCTCGTAAGGCAGATGCAGGTCGGTCAAGCGGCGCGTGGCCTCGAACCACTCCCACACCGGCAGCGGCGCGATCAGTTTCAGGGGCTTGATGCGCTTGCCCATGCCCGCGCTCGCGAGCAGGCCCGGGAGGCCGTAGCAATGGTCGCCATGCACATGCGTGATGCAGACAGCCGCCATGTCGTGCAGCGACAGAGGCGTTTGCTGCAGCCGGTGCTGCGTGCCTTCGCCGCAATCGATGAGGAACCAGTCGGCGCCGAGCACGGTTTGCACCGCAAGGCCGGACACGTTGCGCTGGCGCGTTGGCGTGCCCGAGGACGTCCCCAGGAAAGTGAGCCTCAGCATTCTCGATTCGCCTCCGAATGGCGCGCCAGGGCTTTTGCCGCTGCGTTGGCCGCTTCGTATTCCCAGCTTCCGTAGCTGCTTCCACGATCTGCCGCGAACGCCTGCAGCCGTTCGATCTGCTCGGGGCCGCCCCACCGACCCATGACTTCGATTGCGATCACGCGCAGGCTGCGCCACTTGCTCTGCAAGGAGGCCTCCACCTGCGCCAGCGAGTCGGCGGTCGGCTTCTCCGTTGCCAATGCGCGCAGCCGGGCCACCTCGTCGCCCAGCAGGTTGGCACCCTCGTTTCGAAGCGCTGCATCGCGCAGCGCGCGGCGGGCCTGCCGGCACGCACGGCATCGAACGGCCTGGCTGTACACCGAGCCTTGCGCAACCTCGTGCCACCACTTCTGCTGCTTGGCCGTCCACACCTCTTGTGCGCCGCAATCGCGGCAGGTGTAGGCCTGATCGAGATAAAAATCGGGAACCTCGCCGAAGGTGGTGTTGTAGTGCGCAAGCCGCGACTTGTCGGCCATGGCCATGCCCGGCACGAGCCCGCCGGACGACAGCTGCCGGGCGTCCTGGGTGCGCAGCTTCGCCTTGAGGTCGGCGGCGCGTTCAATGCGACGGGCCTTGATTTCGGTGCGCCGCTGCTTGTTGCTTTTCATGATCAAAGGCTCGCCATGCGAGCACCTGTTTTTATTGCTTGGTTGACGGCTCTTTTCTCAGCCGTTCAGCCGCTTAGTCATCACCCCTTCACGCACACCACCTGCTTGAGCGTGTAGACCACCTCCACCAGGTCCTTCTGCGCCTCCATCACCGCGTCGATGTCCTTGTAGGCCATCGGAATCTCGTCAATCACGTCGGCGTCCTTGCGGCATTCCACCCCTTCGGTGGCGGCGATCTGGTCGGCAATGGTGAAGAGCTTCTTCGCCTTGGTGCGGCTCATGACTCGGCCCGCGCCGTGGCTGCAACTCATGAAGCTCTCAGGGTTGCCCTTTCCGCGCACGATGTAGCTCTTGGCACCCATGCTGCCGGGAATGATCCCGAGTTCGCCGGCCTTGGCGCTCACCGCGCCCTTGCGCGTGACGAGCACGTCTTCGCCGAAATGCGTTTCGCGGCTCACGTAGTTGTGGTGGCAGTTCACCGCTTCCACATGCGCCTCGAAAGGCTTGGTGATGACCTTGCGCGCGGCCACGACCACGCGCTGCATCATCACTTCGCGGTTGGCACGCGCGAACTTCTGGGCCCAGCCCACCGCACGCACGTAGTCGCCGAAGTACTTGGCGCCCTCCTCGAAGTACGCCAGGTCCTGATCAGGCAGGTTGCGCTGGTGCAGCTCGGCGTCCTTCTTCGCGAGTTCGATGAAGTGCGTGCCGATGGCATTCCCCACGCCACGCGAACCCGAGTGCAGCATGAACCACACGGCGCCCGCTTCGTCCAGGCACACCTCGATGAAGTGGTTGCCGGTACCCAGCGTTCCCAGGTGCTTGTGGTTGTTCGTGTTCTTGATACGCGGGTAGTCCTCGCAGATCGCGTCGAATTCGTCCACCAGCTTGGCCCAGGCCGCATCGGTCTCATCGGGCGGCGTTTCCCACGAGCCCTTGTCGCGACCCATGCGCTTGGGGTTGCTTCCGTGCGGCACGGCTTTTTCGATGGCCGAGCGCAGCGGGCCCAGGTTATCGGGCAGGTCGCGTGCATTGAGCGTGGTCTTGCACGCCATCATTCCGCAGCCGATGTCCACCCCCACCGCGGCCGGGATGATGGCCTTGAAGGTCGGGATCACCGAACCCACGGTCGCGCCGATGCCGTAATGCACGTCGGGCATGGCCGCAATGTGCTTGAACACGATGGGCAGGCGGGCGGCGTTCTCGAGCTGCTTTTGCGCTTCGTCTTCCACGGGCACGCCGTTCGTCCACATCTTGACGGGGACGCCGTTGGCGACTTCGTGCAGTTTGTAGTTCTGTTCCATTTTTCTCTCTCTCTATCTATTCTTCACGACTGTTGATTCAAGCGCTGGATTCGATATCCGACTTGCCGAATAAAAAAGGTGACGAGGAGCGACAGGTTGTTAACTGAGCTATCTGCCGAAGCAGACCGGGAGTTGAACCCGGGACCTCCATGGCCAAGACCATGGCGCTCTATCCTGTAAACCCGCCTGCATTCACCTCAAAACAAAAAGCAGCGACAAAAATCGGCGAAACAGTCGTGCTCTACCACTGAGCTACGGTCTTGCGACCGGCAGGATTCGAACCCGCGACCCCGAGCGTTGAATGCTGTAGTTCCGCCAGCATTCGCTGCAAAAAAACAGTACGACAAGGATGGCAAGACGTAGACCACGCCGGAGACCGGCGCCGGGAGTCGAACCCTGGTCGCACCAGATGTAGTCCTGCCTGCATTCGCACAAAAACTCATTCATTCATCCCCGTTCGGCGACCAACAATCGATGCGAGGAAGAACATTTTTTCGATGTACTCGCATCTGCATTCGCCGAACGACGACGTTCAATTCATTTCGGATCGGGCACCGCAGGCCGAAGCCCACGGCACCCTCTCGATCGTTTCTCAGATCGAAGTCTCTTCGATCACACCCACCCAGTGGTCGGCGCCCAGGCCACCCGCGGCATACACCGCCAGCAGTTTGAACACTTCGTCGCTGAAGCCGCCGATGTTCAGCACATCGGTCTGCTCCTGCGCCTGGGTGGTCGCATAGGGCTGGATGTCGATGCACACCATCCGCGCCTTCGGGTTGCGTTGCTTGAACACAGCCCACTCCTGCATGGTCGCGGTTCCGCGGCCACGTGCAGGGTCGGCCCACGATTCGTTGTCCGACACCAGCACCACCAGATCGGCTTGCGCCTTCTCCTTGTTCAGCAGCGCCAGGGGCGCGCTGCAAGAGGTTCCGCCACCACCCACCGCCGCCAGCTTGGCCGCGTTGGTCATCACCGAATCACGCGGATTCAGCTTCAGCGACACCACCTTCGTCTCGAAGGGCAGCACACGCGCATCTGCATTGCGGCGCAGCACGGCGGCAGCCACCAGTGCGGCCACGTCGATGCAGCGCACCGCCGAAGTCGCCGAACCACGGTGGCCCGTCACGGGCGAGCTCATCGAGCCCGACACGTCGGGGCACACAACCACGCGGCCCTCGAATGCCGGCACGTTGGCCAGCGCGAGTTCCATCGCGTCCTGCAGCGCTTCCTTCACCACGTGCGGCACCTCGGCGCCAGCTGCGGTGAAGGCCGCCATCAGCTGGTACGGCAGCACGCGCGCCTTGGCCACGGCCTGTGGGTCGCGCAGCTTGGCAGCCACCGCTTCCGCGAGGCCCGGCAGTTCGAACACGCCATGGCGGGCGAAGGTGTTCAAGTTCTGACGCACCATCTGCCACGATCCACGTTGCGCAATCTGCGACCAGGCCTGGGCGTTCAGTTCCAGCGCAGTCAGCATCTGGAACGGCACGTCGGGCACCGGTTGAGTACGGTCACGCTTGAAGCGTTCGAAATCCTGCGTCACCGGAGGCAGCGCCTCCAGCGCATACGGACGATCGATCAGCCATGCGAACCACGCGGCGCGCCAGGCTTCGGCGGGCTTGGGGTGAACCATCTTCACCACGTCAGCCAGCGACGGCGTGTTGCCCACGGATGCGTTCAGCAGCTGCGCTTCGGACGCTTCGAGCAGCCATTGCTGCACGAGCTTCTTCGGCCGGGTACCGAGCGACTTGCGGCCGACGGCGCCAGAACGCAGCATCTGCACGAAGTTGCGCAGCATCTTGCCGTTGTCCACCACGCGGGGGAACACCTTGGCGAGCAGCGTCACCTCGCGCGCAGCCAGCGTGGCGGCCAGCAGCGCGGGCATGTCCTTCATGTGGCCGGCGCGGCGGGCATACACGGCCGTCTTGGCCACGAACACCGGATCGACTTCGCGGGCCAGGGACAGCACGGTATCGAGCTGGTCCTGCGCTTGTGCGTAGAAGGTGCTGTTCAGGCAACCGGTGGCCGCGAGCTGCGCCAGTTGGTGCTTGGGCGAAAGCGAGTAAGCCACGCCGCCCGCTTCGTTGAGCGCGTTGCCCGCAGGCAGTTGCACGCCGCGGTGGGTCTTGAAAAGTTGAAGGTTTGCCATGGTGACTTCTCCTCGGGGTTCTCTTTTTTTTCGATTTCGTATCTGGGTATGCATTCCTTATCGCAACGGGTGTGCCAAGTACCGGCCACCAAGCGAAGCGAGCACTCAACTCCTTGATTTAAAAGGAGATTTTTTGATAGATGGCGCACTGCATCGGGCTCGACGTGCAGCTTTTATTCATAGTTCTTATAATTTTGGATAGTTTTTTATCTGACCAATGAAGAAATCCATCGTCGTCATCGGCTTCCTCGGCACGCAGCTCGATGCCGGACAAGGCACCGGCCGATGGGAGAAGTGGCGCCCCACCGTCTCGCTGGCCCAGCACGACGACATGGTCGTCGCGCGCATGGAGCTGCTCTACACGCTGAAGCACAAGGCGCTTGCCGAGGTGGTCAGGGCCGACATCGCCACCGTGTCGCCCGAGACGCAGGTCAACCTGGTTCCCGTCGATCTGGAGGACCCGTGGGATTTCGGCGAGGTCTACACCCGCCTCTACGACTGGGCGCGCGCCTACCCATTCGACACCGAGCGCGAGCAGTACTGGGCGCACATCACCACCGGCACGCACGTGGCACAGATCTGCATGTTCCTGCTGGCCGAATCGCGCGTTGTTCCGGGCGTGCTTGCGCAGACCTCGCCGCCCAAGCGGCAGCGCGCGGGCCACCCGGGCGAGATCGCGCTGATCGATCTCGACCTGTCACGCTACGACGCCATTGCGCGGCGCTTCGATGCCGAGCAGCGCGATGCGGTGGCCTTCCTGAAGAGCGGCATCGCCACACGCAACGCACGCTTCAATGCGCTCATCGACGAGATCGAGCGCGTGGCCGTGCGCTCGCGCGCGCCAATATTGCTGGTGGGTCCGACGGGCGCGGGCAAGTCGTTTCTGGCACGGCGCATGTTCGAGCTCAAGCAGGCGCGCCACCAGGTGACCGGATCCTTCGTTGAAGTGAACTGCGCCACGCTGCGCGGCGACGGCGCGGCCTCCACGCTGTTCGGCCACAAGAAGGGCGCGTTCACCGGCGCGGCGGGCGAGCGCGCGGGCCTGCTGCGCACGGCGCACCAAGGCGCGCTTTTTCTCGACGAGATCGGCGAACTCGGTCTGGACGAACAGGCCATGCTGCTCAAGGCCATCGAGGAAAAGCGCTTCTTCCCGGTCGGTGCCGACAAGGAAGTGGAAAGCGACTTCCAGCTCATTGCCGGCACCAACCGCGATCTGCGCAGCGACGTGGCGGGCGGACGTTTTCGCGAAGACCTGTTCGCGCGCATCAATCTCTGGACCTACGACCTGCCCGGCCTCGCAAAGCGGCCCGAAGACATCGAACCGAACATCGACCACCTGCTGACCATCCACGCGAGTGAAAACCATCGCGTGGTGCGCTTCAACGCCGAGGCGCGCGCGGCCTACCTGCGATTTGCGCAGAGCAGCGAGGCGCTGTGGTGCGGCAACTTTCGCGACCTGTCGGCCAGCGTGACGCGGCTGGCCACGCTCGCGGACGGCGGCCGCATTCCGGTCGCATTGGTCGAGGCCGAGATCGCGCGGCTGCGCTGGCTGTGGAACCGCGAAAGCCCCGTGAAGCGCGGCAATGGCGATGCCGATGTCGACCTCGACGCCCTGCTCGGCGACGAACGCGCGGCCGCGCTCGACCTGTTCGACCGGCTGCAGCTCGAAGCGGTGGTGCACGTGTGCCGCGAATCGCGCAGCCTGTCGGACGCTGGGCGGCAGCTCTTCCAGGCCTCCCGCGCGCAGCGCAGCGTGGTGAACGATGCGGACCGGCTGCGCAAGTACCTGGCGAAACACGGGCTCGAATGGAGCCGCATCGCCGCAGGCTGACTGAGCTATCCTCCGCCCGGATGGCCATCTGCGCATTCGGCCGCACTCTAGGAGAAAACTCATGTCGCTGACGCTGCTCCTGCGATGCCACGATCTGGCCGCGACCCGAACCTTCTATGCCGATGGCCTCGGCTTCGCGGCCACCCCATCGGCGGAAAGGACCCTGACGGTCGAGAAGCAGGGCAGCAAGCTCGTCTTCACGCAGCAGGATCTCTGGAAGAGCCCGCCCATCTGCGCCGGCACTTTGTATTTCACCGTGGCGGATGCGGCCGGCTACTACGCGGCCATCAAGGACAAGGTGTCCATCGCGTGGCCCCTGCAGAACATGCCATACGGCTCCAGCGAATTCGGAGTTGTCGATTGCAACGGCTATCACCTCGCTTTCCAGCAACAGGCCTGAGCGGTCGATCTGGAATGCGCCCCACACAGCCGTGCTTCTTCTTCAGAAAAAGCACTCGATGATGAACTGGAAGCCGGCGCTGTTCGCTCTGCCCCTGTTCCTCACCGGCTGCGTCCAGTCGATGTTCTATTACCCCGACCGCGTGCGCTACGAGACGCCCGGTGCGCTCGGGCTGCGCTACGAAGCGGTGGAGTTCCGGAGCACCGACGGCACGCGCCTCAGCGGCTGGTTCATTCCGGCGACGAATCGCCAGAGCCCGAAGGAAGCCAAGGGCACGGTGGTGCATTTCCACGGCAACGCGCAGAACATGTCGTCGCACTGGCGCTTCGTGGCCTGGCTGCCGACGCAGGACTTCAATGTGTTCGTGTTCGACTACCGAGGCTATGGCCAGTCCGAAGGCAAGCCGGAGCCCAAGGGCGTTTACGAAGATTCCAGCGCCGCACTGAACCATGTGCGCTCGCGTGCCGATGTCGACCCTGAGCGCCTCTTCGTCTTCGGCCAGAGCCTGGGCGGCACCAACGCCGTCGCGGTGGTGGGATCGGGCAACCGGGCCGGCGTGAAGGCGGCGGCCATCGAGTCGACCTTCTATTCGTATTCGTCGATTGCCAACGAGAAGCTCCCGGGTGCCGGCCTGCTGGTGAGCGACGAATACGCGGCGTCGAAGTTCATCGGCGCCATTTCGCCCATCCCGCTGCTGCTGATCCACGGCACCGACGATCCGGTGATTCCGCACTCGCATTCGCGGCGCCTGCTGGACGCCGCGCGCGAGCCCAAACGCCTCGTCGAAGTGGCCGGCGCCGGCCATCTGGAGCCAATGACCGAGCGCTTCGGCACCACGTACCAGCGCGCGCTGGTCGAATTTTTCGACGCCTCGCTGCGTCCACGGCAACCATGAAGCACTTCGACGAAACCGCCACGCGCGAGCCGTTGGCCTTTGCACGGCTCGTGCCCGCGCTGCACGCCGCCTTCGCGGCCGAGGCGCACGTACCGCCGCGCCATGTGCACAGCATCGAGACGGCCGGCGCAGACAAGGGCACGGTACTCATCATGCCGGCGTGGAGCGACGCGGGCTTTCTGGGCATCAAGACCATCAACGTCTTTCCCGGCAACAGCGCGCGCGGCCTGCCCGGCCTGCACGCCACCTATGTGCTGTACGACGCGCACACCGGGGTGCCGCTCGCCATGATGGACGGCAACGAACTCACCGCGCGCCGCACGGCCGCCGCGTCGGCGCTGGGCGCCTCGTTCCTGGCACGGACCGATGCTCGCCGCCTGCTGGTGCTGGGCAGCGGCCGCATTGCCCGGCTGCTGCCCGCCGCGCATGCCAGCGTGCGCCCCATCGACGAGGTGCGTGTGTGGAACCACCGGCCAGATGGCGCCGAAGCATTGGCCGCGCAATGGCGCGCCGAAGGATTCAACGCGCAAGCGACCCCGAACCTGGAGGCGGCCGTTCGCGAGGCCGACATCGTGAGCTGCGCCACGCTGGCCACCTCGCCGCTCGTTTGCGGCGAGTGGCTCGCTCCGGGCTCGCACCTGGACCTGATCGGCAGCTTCACGCCCGCCATGCGCGAGGCCGATACACGCTGTTTCGAGGATGCCCGCACTTTCATCGATACCCCGGAGGCGCTGCAGAAGGCCGGCGAACTGCTCGATGCCATCGCGGCCGGCACGCTGCGCGCCGATGCGGTGCAGGGCACGCTGGCCGCACTCTGCCGGGGCGAACGAAGCGGCCGCACGGACCGCGAGGAGCGCACCGTGTTCAAGGCCGTGGGCAGCGCGCTCGAAGACCTGACCGCCGCCACGCTGGTCTGGCAGCATGCCGGATCGCCCTCCCCCTAAGGCATAAGGACTAGAAAGCGGCCGCCAGCCGTCCAGGGAGATAGCCTTTTGCTGACACGCGCATACGTCATGCGGCTGATGGCACGGCTTTTGCGCTGAAGCTAACCTGATGCTCATACAAAGAGATCCAGAGGCCAGTCGCATGCTCACCATTCTTCAGAAAGCCACCATCCTCAGCAAAGCTGGTTTCGAGGTACCCGCCTGTCCGAACGAAGACACGCCGACGTCCACCGCCAGCGCCGTTTCCCAGAAGATGCAGGAGTGGGGCAAAGCCATCGAAACGATGTATGTGGCCTACGTGGCCGCCCGCGCGGCCAAGAGCCTGCGAGACGCCGAAGAGTCCCGCCAGACCGACATGCTGCGACGACTGTCGCTGAACGCCTGGGCGGCCTGACCTCGCGGTCCGTGCCCTTCGTGGAACTCATTCACCCAAAGGTGAACGCATAGGCCTGCGCGCCGGCGTCGAGAAATTCGATTTCGAACAGACGGTCCTTCGCGCCGCCCGCCTGGCGCACCAGCTGATACAGCTTCTGGGCATCGATCACCCCATGGCCCTCTGCATCGGTATCCGAGCCATGATCCGCAAGCGGCGGCTTTCCATCGACCAGTACCCTGAAGCGCACCGGCTTGCCATTGGCTGCGGGCCCAAGCACCAGATGCAAGTCGCGCGCCTGAAAGCGATAGGCAATCCGCCCGCCGACACCGTTCAGCACGGCGCGCTCGGCCTCCACGGTCCAGTCGCCGGCTATCGCCCATTGGTTGATGCGCAGCGATGAAGACGCTGGTTGGTAGACCTTCGCCTGGTCCCGCACGATGCCGCCGGGCGATGCAAAGCCGTGCGCACGCTCGTGGCCGAGGTAGGTCTCACCGGACAGCGCAGGCTGGGCACCGGGTGCGGCCTGGGTCCCCTGCCCCAGCGGCGTCACCAGTCCGTCGGCGACGCGGATCTTCTGTCCCGCCTCGGCCAACAGCTGCTGGATGACCAGTTCGGCCTTGTCGTAGCGGTTCTCGCCGAACTGGTGATGGCGGATGCGGCCCTGCGCATCGATGAAGTAGAACGCGGGCCAGGCG
>Ga0065714_10003715_pt1 | contig 11676 bp, 5 predicted proteins | sample MisRhiReplicate2_FD_59101 | JGI IMG/M metagenome (GOLD analysis project Ga0065714, IMG submission 59101) | Miscanthus rhizosphere microbial communities from Kellogg Biological Station, MSU, sample Rhizosphere Soil Replicate 2: eDNA_1 v2... | ecosystem: Host-associated > Plants > Roots >... | reverse complement strand
TTCCAGTAAATCAGAAGCCTTTCTTTCAAACAATATTTTATAAAGGTTTTATCGTGTATTTGCCTTGATTCGCTTCAAAGAATCCGCAATTTTTATCCACTTTTACATCGATATTAGCAACTAATTTCCCTTTTGAATTCACAACTTCCCATTTACCAGAACGAAGTCCTGCCAACACTATCTTATAACTTCTTTTTTCAGGCACGTCAATTTGAAAAGATTCAGAAATAAACGCTATTCCCTTATTCATACATACAACGTATTTATCTGCGATGACTGTACTGATTCGCTCGGTATCATAATGCTTTATCGGCATAGGTTGCACTGAATCGGCAGTAACCTGAAATACTGTTAAAAACTGATCATTTTTTTGGTCCGTTTTAGGCGAAATCATAATCCTGTGTCCAGTAGATTCTCTATTAACAATAGGAGTAGAATACTTCTCGCCAAATACCTCGTTTGCATCTTTCCCTCCCTTTACAATAATATCCCGATCACTTGCTCTGGGTAACAACATATTCACAAAAGTTTTTCCAACAAGGTCTCCCTTCTGACTATGTAATACGATTTCTTCCGGACTAATGTTTGGCTCATCGAAAGCATTGATTTGCCAATACTTTTTATAAGACGGATCACTGGTCACCATATTATCATAAACAATAAACAGTGCGGGAATATCTTGTCTTTCCAGATTCAAAAAGCAAAAACTTCTCTTATAAGACTCAATCTTCTTACTGTATGCCTGGGTAAGATCTACTGAGAAATAGTTATAAAAAGGCTTCGTCAATGAGGGACCAAAATCTTTGGCTAATATCTTTCCATTATTAAAAATCGGGCTTTTTAGAACTTCTTCAGGCGTCTTAGGATGGATCTGAACAAACCTCGCTCCCCCGTCATTACCATTTGTTCTATCAAACTTTTCTTTCGGATCTAAGGCCAGCATCATACTGTGGGCTACAGATCTTTTACTTACGTTATAGTCATAAGGTGTTCCGTAAAACTTGTATACGCCTATATCCCCAAACTGAAGTCCCCTATAATACAATTGAATTGCACCGGCATCGGCGTGTTGATGATTTCCAAACTGATATCCACCTCCTTTAATCTCGGCCACAACATCGTTGCTTGTATTTCCCATGTTCCATCCTGTTCTTACAACCATCGAGCCTAATACTGTTCCAAAATCCATTGTCAAAGGCAAAGAATTTAAATCTTTATCTGATTTGACAGCTGGATCATTTAATAAAAGATATAAAACAGGATTATCCAAGGTGCCACCTTGTCTCTCGAATTCCGCTTTTACCTTCGCATCACCAGAATAGGTATAGCATAAAAACATACACAACGGCGATTTCCAATAATACGATTTACCAGGTTCAGCATAACCAAAACCATCTCCATCTCTCAACATCTCGCCATCAGGTAACCTCATATATTGCCAAAACTTTGGAACATTTTTTATATTCTCGTCAAAAACAGGTTTTCCTGTCATTCTGTAAAATAGCCATGCTGAATGCATATCCCAGGAAAAACGGTAGCCACCATAGTTTACGCCTTGATTGTGTCTTGGCGACTGATACTCGAATTTCCTCATAGGTACCAATTCTTCTAATATTGCATAAGAAACGTACTTGTAGGGAACGGGATTCTCATTATAGATAGCGATACTCATAGTTAATAAATCTCTATTCACCTGAGCTTCGTTACCATGCCCGTTTACAACACTCTGAAGAAACGGAGGCCAACCAATTTCCATATCATCTGCCAGCCTCATCAAATTATCTACAATAATCTTTTTCTCCTCGGCGGAAATTAAATCGTAACACCAATCATACACTTCAGAAGATATATAGATAGTTCTGCCCATTTCTCTGGCGATGTCCAATAGATTTCCAAACTCCACATGAGAAATATAATCTTTAATTAAATTAACTGCCTCTCTACCTATTTTCTTATCTCCGGTCATTAAATAATAAAATGCCTTTAACTCCGCAGCTTTCTCCAATTTTTCATTGAACGACAATTCCTCTTTGGGGTCAAATTTAAACTCGAATGGTACTGCCGCCGAACGTTTTACTTTATCCCAGTATACCTTGTTTTCCCCAGCTTCTAATCTCGATTTTACTATTGGCAGCGTTTCGCTGTTTACCCAAATTCTTGGTCTGGAATTCGGTGGTGTTACTTTAGGTGTATAATTAACTGCCTTTTCTGGCACCTTAGGAGCGTTATAAGTCGTTAAATTAACTCGATCTAAGATCACTCCCTTGGGAAGCCATATTTTCATCTCCTTATCTCCCGCCGTAAAATCAAACTTCCCGGTTTCTTGCAAAGGACGATCCCAAGGCACATATATCACCCGTTTTGTAGGTCTCTTATCATCAATTTGAACCTTCATAAATAAAGATTCATACTTAGTCTTTGCTTTTTTCATTAAATCTGCACCATAAGCATTTGTATATGCATAGGTTACCACTTTATAACGTCCGGCTTTCACATCCTTTAAACTTATTGATAGGTCTGGCTTTTCATTGGGCGACTCAAAATAACTATTACTCCCCTCTTTTAACGCAACACCTTTTTTATTCTGAACCCTTTTGTCTTCTACAATCCCAACTCTAGCCAGGTCAAGATCCATCAAAGAAGAAGGGAAAGTATAAGTATTTTGACTAACCAATTCATTAGTGGATTTGATCTGCCCATTCAAATTCAGAGATAATGTAACAAGGACTACCACAAGTAGCCGGTTGAATTTAAAAACATTCATAATATTCAGAATTAATTTATTATGTTATCATTCAGTGATTGTTAACGTAATTTCCTTTTTGAGCTTTTTACTAGACTTAATAGTTTCATTTGTTGCTTCAAATACTACCTTATAAGTACCAGGCTTTGTGTATACATAGTTATAAAAAGTCAACTTTGGATCGGTATAGGACTTTATCGGTTTAGCCCAATCTTTAATCTCAAATCCATCCTCAACTGTCCATTGATCAGTTACCCAATATTCATCTTGCTCAGAAGTTGTGGTATAAGCAGATCCCGGAGGAATCGAAGCTGTAACATTGGGCCACATGATGATAAACTGAGTAGGAGCAGCATTGTAGCTTCTGTTCTCAGACCTGGTTGGTACTTTATTCGGATTGCATGCACAGTATTGCAAAAAATTATTCTTTAAACTCAGTGCGGTTTCAGAGAAATTTATACCATTTGAATAATAAAATTTAGGATTACTAAACCAAATTGTCGCACCAGCAGTAGTACCTGCTGGCTTAAAATATCTTATTGCAATATTAAATTTATCACCCGGTTTAACAATATCCATCAAATTCGGTTTATTCGTAATGCCCGTTTCTCCATTTCTTGCAGTTACTAAAGGGTATCGATTTGTGATGTCTATCTTTTTGTCTGGGCCCAGGTTATGTATCTCACTATAAGAACTTCTATTTCCGCTAAAGTCCTTTAATAAGTAAACAGAAACTTGATTTACGGTGGTGGGGTACTGATACTGCAAAGTAAAATAAAAACTAAAAAAATTATTTTTTACATACCTGGAGGTACTTAAATAATCATAATCGTTGCCAACTTCCCCTGAAAAAAAGTTAATGTAACGAGGTTCACCCTTTAAGTTGAATGACACATTTTCACCTACCTTATAGGTAGTTTTCTCAACTTTTACGTCAAAGTCAACATTTTCGACATCCAAAGTGGTATCGCAAGATGTAAAGAACATTAATGACATTAAATAAAATAAAATTTTACCTTTCATATCTCTTAAATTTATTAAAAATTACCACCCTGGATTTTGAACCATTTTTCTGTTAACTAACAACTCTGAAGCTGGAATCGGCCATAACAAATTCTTATCAAATCTGGCGTTATAATACCTATTCGTGATCACATTTGTCAATGTTGACGGTGGAATTGAAATCACTTCATTATATACATCACCCATTACTTGTAAAAATATACCCCAACGGACTAAATCGAACTTCCGCATTTGTTCATAACCAAACTCCCTACTTCTTTCATCCTGAATTTCTTTCAAAAAATCTGCTTTATCCAATCCCGGCGCTAAGTTTGCCAAAGTAGGATCTATAGCTTCAACAGTCGCTGTAACTTTAGCCCCGGTGCCTTTCCCATCAGCACTGACTACTTCTATCTCAGGAGCTGTAGAATTATAAAAGGCGCCATAATTACTATAAGTGTAAGTAGTACCAAGTCCACCAGAAGCTGAGTTAATATGAACTAACGCCCGTGCACCTTCATGTCCGTCAGTATTTTTTATTACTATCCATGGTACTGGAGAGGCAGTATAACCGCTACCGGCAGCTGATCTTGTAAATGTTTTCAATCTATAACCAGTGCCATAACCTCTTCTTCGTACCTCATTAATACAATTGTAAGCTTCCGATGTTGGCCCATTATTTATGGCATTTTCTGCCTCTGCAATCATTAATAAGATATCAGAATATCGAAGCAAAGGGAAATTTTGCGGAGTTGCTCCATTTGTTTTAGGTGTTAACTTTTCATATTCCCGCCTCCATTTCCCAACTGCCCTGTTATAAATATTTGGATCTGAAACCGTAGTGATTACCGTCTTAAATCCATTTGGCCCGGCATTAGCATAATTAAAATTTGCTATAGTCCAATCTCTTCTTATATCGTAGACATTAAACTTTCTGAAATAATAAGGGGTAGCTTTTAAACCGCCAAAGCCATTTCCGGTTAAAACATTACTATTTTGTGGCTGACCAACGTAGCCTACATATCCGGTTTCAGAGTATATATCCGTTTTATTTCCCCAATACTCAACTTCCCAAATGCTTTCTTTGATATCGTATTCGTCACGAGCATATTTCACAAAGACATCCGTGAAATCTGGATTCAGAGAATGTATGCCACTATTTTTCACTTTTTTCGCCCAATCTCTTGCCGCAACATATTTACTTTCGTCTTTTAATGGATATCCTGCCATAGTTAAGCATACTCTGGCTAATATGCCCTGAACCGCCGATTTACTAATACGACCTCCATTTCCAATTTCGGTAATCGGAGGAACCAATTGTTCAGCAGCTTCCATATCTTTCAGAATTTGAGCATATACTTCTGCAACTGTATTTCTAGGTTTTTCCATATTGTCAGTAGCATCCTCGGTTGGCGTTACTCGTATGGGCACCCCTCCAAAAGACTGTACTAAGATAAAATAGTAGTACCCTCTTAAAAATAAGGCTTCGCCTGTGCGCCTATCCCGATAACTCTGAGAAATACCAGGATTTGAATCCACGTTCTTCAAAAAAACATTTGCCCTTTCAATTCCTTCGAACATGGTCCTCCACATCGTTAAAATTCCAGAGTCACTGGTGGGGTATAAAAAATTCTGGGGTCCTACATAACCGTCTCTTGCAAAATAACCTTCGTCTGCCTCCAGCCCTAAAGAATATAACCAGGCAAATCCATGCAACGCCCCTAATCTATCGTAAACGGCTGCAATTGCGGATTCCAATCCCTTTTCAGTGGCGTATAACTTATTAGGATCATATAGAAAATCGTTAGGCGTTTTGTCTAATAATTTTTCGCATGAAGTTGAAACGATCAACATCATAAATAAAACAATATATTTAACTCTTTTCATAACTTATATATTAAAACGTTGCTTTTAAAGAAAAAACTACTGTTCTGGCCAAGGGATAACCAGAGTAATCAAAACCAGGCATTAGCGTCACGTTTCTTGTTGAAACTTCAGGATCCATTCCCGTATAGTTTGTCCATGTCATTAAGTTTTGTCCCGCCACGCCAACATCTAATTTTTTCAGACTCAAACCCTTAATAAATTTAGAAGGAATGCTGTATTCCAACGCTACCGTCTTCAACCTTAGGTAAGAACCATCTTCGAGCACTCTTGAAGAGTGGAAACCATAAGGTCCCTGACCTTTAGCTCTATAATTATCTGAGTTAGGATTCTCAGGAGACCACCTGTCTACATATGATGCGAATTGATTAAGCAGTACTCTTTCGTTTCCATTTCCATCAAAAGTTAGACGATTCGCATTATAAATATCATTTCCATATGACCACTGAAAAAACACGTTTAGTGAAATATTTTTATAGCTAAAGTTATTATTCAATCCTCCTGAATGTACAGGTACACCCCTACCAATAATTGTCAAATCACCAGCATCAATGGTACCATCGCCATTTAGATCTTTATACTTTATATCACCTGGTTCAATTTGTTCTCTTGGATCCCCATTTCCAGCGACATTTGGTTTTAACAGNGTGCCGTTAAAATCTTCTTGTTTATAAGTGCCTTGCCATATAAATCCATAGAACATCCCCACAGGCTTNCCTATTTCNGAAATATATAATGGGTTTACTGCNTATTGTCCAATAAATGAAGGCACATTAAACAATCTCTCCTGGGCCTCATTTAATGCTAAAACTTTATTTCTGTTGAAAGCAATGTTGAAATCGGTTGTCCAGGAGAATTTTTTGCTCTTTAAATTAACACTATTTATAGTAAGCTCGAGACCTTCATTACGGACGCTTCCTACATTTTTCATAGCATTACTGTAGCCAGAATTACTAGGTACGGAAGCGTTCAATAGTAAGTCTCGGGTGTTTTTCCTGTAAACATCAACTACAAAATCCAACTTTCCTTTCAAAAGGCTAAGATCCCAACCTAAATCCATGGATTCCGTTGTTTCCCACTTCAAATTGACATTTGGTAAACTTGTAATATATCCCCCCACCGTAGGGCCAGAATTACCCCATGAATATGCACTTGCAATAGGCATATCCAAATTTATATATCTAGAATATTCAGATACCCTATTGTTACCGTTTAAACCGTAACTAAATCTCAATTTTGATCCATGGATAAATTGAAATGCATTGTTAAACCATTTTTCTCCCTGCATATTCCATGCGGCTGCTACCGCAGGAAAATATCCCCATCTATTTTCCTTTGAAAACTTTGATGAGGCATCAGATCTTAAAGTTGCAGTAAGTATATATTTAGATTTATAACTGTAGTCTAACCTACCAAATGCCGAGAATAAAGAATATTCTGTAAAAGTTGAACTAGTTGCCAGAGGATTACCCTGGTCCATACCAGCCATGCCTAACTCTTCATTTGGAATCTGTTGTGTAGAATAACTATATCCTTTATATTTAGAAGACTGCACTTCCAGTCCTCCCATTGCCGTGAATTTATGCACGTCTTTATAATTTTTGATATAGGTTAACGTACTATTGTTTGACAATGTTAATCTCTCACCAGAACTAGTAAATGCGTTAACCCCTTTCGAATTAAAAAAACTGTAGGTAGTTCCTTGAGGTGTATTTGAACTATAAAAGTTTTCTACCGAAGCGTTTGCATTATATATAGTTCCAACACTTTTAAAGCTCAAAGTTGGGCTAAATTTGAACTGTAAGTATGCATTTGTACTTACTTCGTTGTTCATCCGCTTATCACTGGCATTTAATGCTGTACTTACAGGATTAAAACGGGCATCAAATTGATTAATAACTTCATCATCATCCGATTCCTCCAATAAATTCACTCCAGATCCTGTAACAGGACGATAAGACCACGCTCTTGTTAATAAATTTGAAGTAATTGTATTACCATCTCCCTCTCTTACAATACTTCCATTACCAAGTCTTCTGGACAAATTAACATTAATTCCAACGTTTAATTTTTTGCTAACAGTTTGGTCCAGTATGATACGTCCCTGATACCTATCATAATCCGAATTTAAAATGATCCCTTTTTGACCATACATAGATCCAGATATCGAATACCTGGTTTGCGCATTTCCCCCTCTTACCGCAATGTTATGTATTCTGTTTAAAGAAGTACGATAAATTTGATCTTGCCAGTCGATTGCCACAACATCTTTATAGTCTTCTAAAGTTTTCCCATGTGCTGAAAGATAATATTGATTTGCACTAGTAGGATTCATTTCTATCTGATATTTAACGAACTCATAGGCGCTCATCATGTTAATCTTTTTAGGTACAGATTGAACCCCTACCGTATTATTAAAAGTAACTACCGGTGTGCCAATCTTACCTTTTTTAGTTTCAATTAATATGACTCCATTCGCACCTCTTGCTCCATAAATACTCGTAGATGAAGCATCCTTTAATATATTCATGGATTCTATATCATCTGGATTGATACTTAAATTGCTGGCATCTTCTACGGGAAAACCATCAATAACATACAGAGGAGCATTACTTTGTGTTAATGAGTTTCCTCCCCGTATGACAATATTCATTGCTTCTCCCGGCTGGCCATCGGTAGAAGAAACCGCTACACCTGCAACACGGCCTTGCAATGCCTGCTCAAATGATCCGACAGGGGCTTTCTCCATATCCTGCAATTTCACTTGCGAAACGGCCCCCGTTAAATCAATTTTTTTCACTTGTCCATAGCCTATTACAACAACTTCACTCAGTGATTTTTCGTCTGTTCTNAGCATTACATTATAAACAGCCGCAGATCCTATACGNACCTCCAGAGGTTTATAACCAATATAGGAAAACGATAAANTCTCCCCTGCTTTTCCTGATANCTGGAAACCACCCGTCAAAGACGTAACCGTACTCCNATCGGTACCTTTAATCTTTACAACTACACCTACGATAGGTTCCCTACTTGCTTCGTCAATTACAGCCCCAGTCAATTTTCTTAATCCTTGTGCTGCGGCAAACAAAGGCACAAGAAAACAGAGGACTAGCGCAAAACACACTTTTGTGCACAAACACCTAGTTAACATAAAATTTCTCAATTAAACGGTTCAACAATGCAGCGTTTACGTAAACGCTCTTTAATAAAAAAAACTCAACATGCTCTACATGTGATTAGCCGGATTCATTGATGATGGTGGTAAATAATTTGGTCATAATATTAGTTTAAGTTTGGTTTAATAATCTTCGACCCCCTCCAAATAGACTTCGGTAACGTTACCGAAGATAATTTTTATTTTTTTCAGAAGCTAGTTTTTTTTTATTTTTTTTTAAACCTAAAATCTCGGTTCCAGATTTCTCACTTTAACTAAACAGTTAAAAATCAGCCATTATGGACATGTGACCAATACTTATTCCAGTCGAGACGTCTTTAAAGCATCAAAAACGACCTTACCTTATATCCGGAGCACTCAATTTGTTACAAAAATCAGATTGGCAAAAAATACTGAGGATGCTAATGACAAACGAGTTGAATTGACTGCAACACACGAGCAATTCGATCATATCAAACAATAGGTTTATTAATAACGGTTTTTTTTGCACCTTTGCAGAGCATTAAACGCCATTTGCACCGGTATCAATGAATTATGACAAAATTCCAGACATTACTTTACTATTGCTATAGTCCTATAGCGGAGGCGGAACAATTTGCCGACGACCATCTTAAATTCTGTAAATCTTTAGGTCTTGTAGGCCGGATCATCGTAGCTGACGAAGGTTTAAACGGCACCGTTTCCGGTGCCAAAGAAGCTTGCGAAGCATATATGGCTGCTATCAAAGCTGATGAACGTTTTGCAAAGACAGACTTCAAAATCGATGATGTAGAAGAGCCTTCTTTCATTAAAATGCATTGCAGGTATAAGTCGGAGATTGTACACTCAGGATTAAGAGATCCGAACATTATCGATCCTAACAAGCAGACAGGTAAACACCTTGAGCCTGTAGAGTTCCAGAAAATGATCGACCAGGAGGACGTAATCATCCTCGATGTTCGTTCAAATTATGAACATAACCTCGGCAGATTTAAGAATGCCATTACACTTGATATAGAGAACTTCAGGGATTTNCCGGAAAAAATCAACGAGCTGGCTCAATANANAGACAAAAAAGTATTAACCTATTGTACAGGTGGTATAAAATGCGAAAAAGCATCTGCCCTTCTACTTCATCATGGCTTCAATGATGTATACCAGCTTCATGGTGGTATCATTAAGTATGGTAAAGAAGCTGGAGGAGAAGACTTTGAAGGTAAATGCTATGTTTTCGACAGCCGTATTGCAGTTGACGTAAATACAGTAAATCCTACAATCGTATCCAAATGTTTTAATTGTGGTAAAACAACACCTAAAATGATCAATTGCGCCAATCCGGAATGCAATGAGCATGTTACGCAATGTGATGAATGTGGTGATGAACTGCAAGGCTGCTGCTCCGTTGCATGCACTACTAACCCACGCAAACGCAAATACGATGGAACAGGTTATTATGTAAAAGTACCTCAGCCTGTGAATGTAGCCAGCAAATAATTAATCCGGCTATTCATGAAACTCAGGAACCTAAAATACTATCTATTTTATATTGCATTACTTTTGCCTNTTTNCACAATAGCAGCTAATATAAATAGTATTGGGGTTCCTTATATACAAAATTATTCCAAATCTGTTTACCTGTCNGGCAACCAAAACTGGTCGATAGCCAAGGATAAGCATGGTATCATGTATTTTGGAAATGCACAAAGTCTTCTTAGTTACGACGGCAGATACTGGCAGCAATACGAAATGCCAAACCGACAAATTGTTCGGGCCGTTGCAACAGATCCTGAAGGGCTAATTTATGTTGGTGGATTTAGCGAATTTGGTTACTGGAAGGTGACAGATAAACGGCTAAAATATTATTCTTTAATTCCTCTGATCCCTAAAGGACATAAAATGACGGATGAGATCTGGAAGATCTATATTGATGGTAAAAAAATCATCTTCCAATCATTTACGAGCATTTACATTTATGAAGAGAAAAAAATCAGTGTAGTAAAAAGTACAGGCTCATTTCTGTTTCTCCACAAGATAGGTAAGCGATTTATCGTAGAAGAGCTCGGCAAGGGATTATTTGAATTAAGTAAAAATCGCTTGGTCCCTTTAACTAATGATGGCCCTGCACTTCCAGAAAGTGTGCTATCCATATTGCCCTATAAAAATGGAAAATTATTGATAGGGACTAGCAAGGGTGGCTTATTCCTGTATGATGGGCAGCGGTATACTCCCTTCAGCACAACCGCCAATGCTTTTTTACAAACTTACCAGCTCAATAATGGCGTCAGTATATTGGGGAAATACTATGCCTATGGCACCATATTAAATGGTTTAATCATCATTAATGAAGAAGGTAAAGTTATACAGCACATTAACAAATCAAGTGGGCTGCAAAACAATACTATCCTAAGCATGTATGCTGATAATGAAGAGAATCTATGGATTGGGCTGGACAATGGGATAGATCGGGTAGAGCTTAATTCTCCCCTATACTTTTACTTTGACAAAACCGGTTTATTTGGAACGGTTTATTCCAGCCGGATCTATAAGGACAAGATCTACCTTGGCACTAATCAGGGGCTATTCTCTAGCCCCTGGGCTACTGAAGATACTCAGTCTTTCAGAACATTTAACTTTAAACTGGTTCCACATTCCCAAGGTCAGGTATGGGACCTCAGTTTAATTGATGGCCAACTATTTTGCGGCCATAATGATGGCACCTTTAGAATAAGCGAAAACACCATAGAAAAGATATCCGGCATAGGTGGCGGTTGGACTATAAAAAAATTAAATGACGACTACCTAATTCAGGGTACTTACACAGGCCTTGTACTTTATAAAAAAAATGCATCGGGATTATGGAAGTATTTCTATAAGGTCGAAAATTTTGCTG
>Ga0065714_10002727_pt1 | contig 11676 bp, 9 predicted proteins | sample MisRhiReplicate2_FD_59101 | JGI IMG/M metagenome (GOLD analysis project Ga0065714, IMG submission 59101) | Miscanthus rhizosphere microbial communities from Kellogg Biological Station, MSU, sample Rhizosphere Soil Replicate 2: eDNA_1 v2... | ecosystem: Host-associated > Plants > Roots >... | reverse complement strand
AAGGGGTTGACGGGGCTTCTGGATTCTATAGAATGCGCCACACCAAGACGCGGGAATAGCTCAGTTGGTAGAGCACGACCTTGCCAAGGTCGGGGTCGCGAGTTCGAGTCTCGTTTCCCGCTCCAANTNTGTNCGCNNNNGAGTTCCACTGAATTCTGTAAGTGATTGAAATAAGGGCCTTTAGGCCCTTTTTTCGTTCCAGCGGGAACCACTGAAATCCAGCACTATCCGGTGCGTTTAAGTCCAGGATTGAGTCCAGAATCCTGACATGCACTGAATCGGTTTGTTGCTGGAGCAGTTTGCGCAGCGAGATGAGCATCTGGCCCTGACTCTGTTCAGGAGCTCGCGATGGCACTCTCAGAAATGACAGTCCGGCATGCCCGAATCACCGGTAATGACTACACCCTCGGTGACAGCAATGGTCTCACACTCAATGTGACGGCCAGCGGCGGAAAAGTCTGGCTTTTCCGTTACTACTGGACGGGCAAGCAGAAGCGCATGTCGCTCGGCAGTTACCCCCAAATTGGGCTTAAAGAAGCCCGTACTCGACGTGACGAGGCGCGCGCCTTGGTTGCCCAGGGCATCAACCCCTATGAGCATCGTAAACAACAGCGGCTTGCTGTTCATGCTGCGAAGGAGCACACCTTCGAGGCCGTGTTCAATCAGTGGGTGGAGTTCCGTAGGTTGAGCCTGAAGGAAGGACGCCAGAGCACGCTCTCGCAAATCCTGAGAATCTTCAACAAAGACGTCCTGCCCATACTGGGCGGGCGGTCTATCTACGACATCAATCGTCACGATCTGCTGGATTTACTGAGCAGGATTGAACAGCGCCAGGCTTTAACGACCGCCGAAAAATGTCGGACCTGGTTCAACCAATTGTTCCGCTATGCGCTGGTGAAGATCGAGGGGCTGGAACACAACCCGGCTTCGGACCTTGATGTGGTCGCGCTCCCCAAACCGCCTGTTACGCACAATCCATTTCTCCGTATGGACGAGCTTCCGGTATTGATGGCTGCTCTTCGAAACTACGGTGGCGCCAGCCAAACTCGGCTTGGCCTTCGGTTGTTGCTGCTGACCGGTGTCCGTACGGGCGAATTGCGGTTGGCGACACCCGACCAGTTCGATCTGGAGAAGCGCTTGTGGGTCATACCGGCGGAAGTGGTGAAACAACTCCAGCTAGCGATGCGCAAGCCAGGTAAGCAGATTCAAAATGTACCACCCTACATTGTCCCGCTGTCGGTCCAGGCGCTGGAGATCGTGCGTCACTTGCTGGACCAGGTTGTCCCTGCGCAACGCTACTTGTTTACGCATCGAAGCGACCTGAGCAAGCGTATCAGTGAGAATACGCTGAATGGCGCGTTACGTCGGATGGGGTATGCCGATCAACTCACCGGTCATGGCATGAGGGCGACGATCTCGACGGCGCTGAACGAGATCGGATACCCGAAGGTGTGGGTGGATGCCCAGCTTTCTCATGCCGACCCGGACAAGGTGAGTGCGGCCTACAATCACGCGGAATACGTGGAGCAGCGTCGGACCATGATGCAGGATTGGGCGAACCGTCTGGATCTGTGGGGGCAGGGCCAGCTGAAAGCGGCAAGCTCGCCGCTTACCATCCGATTGGAGGGGGCCGCTTCGCTGCCGTCACTTGAAAACGTGAGCGCAAATTCCATTCAGTTCAACGGCAACTTTCCAGTGGCAACGGTCTCGGTGCCCAAGGCTTCGGTTAACGACGAGCCGGCTCTTGTCGTGTCGCATCAGTCGCCTGTCGTACCTCTTTCGGTGACGACTGAAAAACCGCATAAATCTCACGTGTCTGACATCCAGCGCGAACGTGCTGAGATGCTGGCCACCTATGAGGCTTCGAGTAATTTGCCGCTGCTTGTCTTCGCCAAATTGGCAGGCAAATCCCGAGATCAGATCAACCGTGATATCAAGGCTCGACGCCTTCTGTCCCTGAGCCTGGGGAATCGTGGTCAGCGCATTCCAGATTGGCAGCTTGATCCATTGCGACACAAGTTGGTACTTGCTGCGTTAGCGCGGTTTCCGGATGTTGATGGGTGGAGGCTCTATCGGACGGTCTGTGAGCCTCATGAGCGACTGAAGGGGCGTTCACCAATCGATGGGCTCACACTGGAGAATTTCGACGTGACTGCACGAATAGTTTGCAGCGCCCTGGGCCCAAGCTGAGGTGCTGTCTTCGAGCGGTGACAACGGATGGGACTGTGCTTATATATAGCGCAGTCAAAACCAGAACCGGTCATGAGTGTTCGGACGCTGTCACTTAGCAGGACGCTTGCGGCCTTCCCGACCGGAAGGTCGCTGCCGTACAAAAAAGCCCCATGACTCCCGTGGAGTGTGCGCCAGTTATGCATAACGGTGTACTGTGACTGCTGGCTAGTCGTAGAGGTGTTTTCATGTATCAGGTGCTTGGTATTCAAAAGTGTCTTGGTTACTTCGCTCTATTGTGTTTCATCGTTTTCGGGGGGATGAGCTTCTGGCGCCTGCCTGAAGTGTTCAGTGGCTTTTCAGCTTTTTGGTCAGTAGCCAAGGTGGCGGTAGGCGTTTCAACGGTCGTCCTGCTTGGCGTGGGTCAGACACCTATGTTCCCCTGGATCTGCAAGCTGCCCTTTCTTCGGAATTTTTTCCCACCTATTGATGGAGACTGGCTGGTAACCATCCGGTCGAACTGGAACGTGGTCAGGCAGCTATCGGGCCAACCAACTGGCGACGCGCTTTTTGAAAAGCAAGGCAAGGTCACCATTACATCCCGCTTGTTCGGCATACGGATGAAGTTTCAGTCTGATGATAAATACTCAAAGTCGAGCACCACGATTGTGGGGGTACGGCGCGATCCAGAGCACGGAACCATTGAACTCAACTATTCATACCTTAATGTCACCCGAAATCCGGAAGTAACGGATAGCGGCTGCCATCTCGGTTCGGCGCGATTGGAGGTTCATGACGGTGATGGTGGGGTAACTCTTGATGGGGAGTATTGGACGAATCGGAACTGGAACAAGGGCTTAAACACGGCGGGTATGATTTTCTTTGAGCGATTGAAGTAATTCACTCGCTGCCTCGGCCATTCGCTGGCTAGCTCAGGTTGGGCCGATCATAAAATGTGGTATCCCTCCCTTCCTGCCACTATTTGAGCCACTTTCCAAGAAGAAGCGAGTTCTGCTGGAGCTTCCTTCTAAGCAGGGCAGATTCTATTCGCGAACTGTGGGGGATTCCCGGGCGCCTTTGATACATCGCCTGAAGCTTCCTGGCTAGGGTGTTGCCGCCACCGCAGTGGGTCCAGGGTCCCTGCCACTGCTAGTCCAGCTGCTGAGGAGCGATAGCACAATATGTAGTGTCTTCTATCTGTATTCGTCCATATATTGCACAATATGTAGGTGTCTGTCAGTATTGGATCCAGCTTGTGTCCGCTTCGCTACAGTTGCGCGCTATTTGGCTACGAATCTATTGCCGATTTGTGGCAGCACGGAAGAGGTTGGTTGTTGGGGAGGGTTCCCACCGCGAGGGTTAGCATGAAGACAGGCACGGTGCTCACTAGCCATCGACTGGAGATGTTTCATGCCCAACCTGAGCCCCTTGCTTTACACCACCAAAGACCTTCCCAATGGCGACGGAGCGGTCGCTGATCACCCGACGTATCTGAAGTCTTTGGATCTCACGACCGACGAGAAGCAGAAGATAGACGCGGCGCGGAAGGACATTCGCCAAGCCCTACGTGATGGCCTACCCCAAGCTCTGTGGGACCAAGGTTACGAAGGTGACACATGTGAACCGAAGTTCTATATCCAAGGTTCCTGGGCGTACAAAACGCTGAATCGCCCGTGCCAGACTCCGCCGCAACAGTCTGACGTTGACGACGGGGTTTATTTACCGCTGAGCATCATGAAGGAGGAGGAGAAGCCTCACCTAGCGATTGATGATTTCTTCGATGCGGTGCACGAGGTGTTGAAGCCATTGTGCAACGACAACGGTTGGTCGCTGGAGCGTAAACCCAACTGTATGCGGGTGGTGATTTCGACTTACGCACATATCGACCTGCCGCTCTATGCGATTCCTGATGTGCAGTACATGCTCTTGAAAGCCGGTATGGGAGCGCGTGGCATTCCAGTCATAGACGGTATCAATGCCACCGCCGCCACACAGAGCTGGAAGAAGCTCCCGTCTGACAAGATTTTGCTCGCGTGCGATCGTGGCTGGATCAAGTCCGACCCTCTGGCAATGAAAGAGTGGTTCGAATTGGAGGTCCAGGACAAGGGAGAACAGTTGCGTCGGGTGATTCGTTACATCAAGGGATTTCGTGATCAACATTGGGATGAGAAAGGCCCTAGTTCGATTCTGCTGATGGCGGCCGCCTGCCCACTCTTCGAATTTGAGAATAAGCGTGATGACGAGGCGCTGCTTAACGTAGTGAAGGGTATCCCAAAGGCCCTGCAAGACGGTGTTTTGAGCCCGATTGACTCTGAAGTTGACCTCACTGCCGCGCTGTCTCAGGATGAACTCCAAGACACGGTGAAGAAGTTTGAAATGTTCGAGAGTTACCTTGGGGCTGCGATCAACGCAAGCTCCGAGGCAAAGGTGTCAGCTTGTGGCTGGATGCGAGATATGTTGGGTGATCGCTTTCCGAACCGGCCGGATCTGATTGATGACAAGCCAGTAGTCGCGCTACCCGCCGCGATGGCGGCTGTCGAACCGGAGCCAGGCGAGCTGGAAATACTGGAGCGTTCGAAGTCGGGTTGATGGCCAATGGTAATCCCTCAGCTTTTGCAATCCATTAAACCTTTGGGATTTCGACGCAAGGAATCCCAAAGCATTTCGGGCTACCTGGCAGTGGAAGGCTCGCTAGAAACGCGGTTTGGTTTGGTGCTGTGCGACGTATTAATTGATCGTGAGTTTCGTTCATTCCCGACGATCATTCTCCGACAACCGTTGCCAGAGCTCCTGCTTCCCTTTGCGCCGCATGTTGGGCCGGATGGCATTCTTTGCTATGTGGCGGAGGGGACAGTCGTGTTCGACATATACAGGCCGATCAGCCAAACGATCGCTGCCCTGAAGCGTGCGGCAGTCGTTCTCGACCAGATCATGGCCAAGGAGCGAGTGGATGATCTGGAGGAGGAGTTCTTCGCGTTCTGGCGTGGTGACTACTGCTACACCGATATCGAGAGGCCTGAATCTGGCGAGGTTTCTGCACTGAGCCTGGGTAAAAGGGAGGGGCTCGTTTTCACCGATGATCTGGCACGCGCGGAATCAAAATTTGCTCACCGAGCAGGTCGCGTCGAAGTGTTCCTTGGCCTCACTGCGAAAATTACGACGAAGGTTCCTCCTCGGCCTTTAATTGGTGCTTGGCCGCCAAAGACTGTCGGTGAGCTTCTAGACTGGCAGTCGAAACTGGATCCTCCATGTCGCCGAAAGATCCTGGCTCGAATCGTCAAGACCTACCGTGCTGGAAAGCAAGGCGTCGTCGTTGTGATTGACGCGCCTACGATGCAGTACGGGTTCCTCGTGACGGACCTTCAGAAGTACAAACGCACATCCAAGGTGGATCAGGGCACTCCGATCTTTGAAGCGCCTATTGAGTTGATGCAGGTGGTCAGGATGGACGATCGATATATTGTAGGGCGCAACATTCCCGGCCAGACAACTCTTGCAGGCAAGAGGATAGCGATGATTGGCTGCGGAACCATTGGTGGCTACCTTGCGGATTTGCTGGTTAAGGCAGGTGCCGGCACGGGCGGAGGTGAGTTGCAACTGATCGACAATCAGAAGCTTGCTCCTGGGAATATTGGACGTCACCGACTCGGCGCCAATCGGTTAGAACTGAACAAGGCACAAGGGTTAGTCGCAGAACTGAAGATCGGAATGCCCTCAGCAAATCTCATAGCACTTCCCGAGGACGCCTTTTCGGTCAACCTTACAGGATTTGACCTGATCATTGATGCGACCGGTGAGCAGGGGCTCGGGAACTGGCTAGCTGGTCAACAAGCGAATGGTAGGCTGTCGAATGGCGGGTGGCAAACTCCGCTCCTTCATGTCTGGATTGAAGGTGCTGGTGAGGCAGTACGGGCGCTTCTTAAGCAGCATCGGTCTGAGGGATGTTACCGCTGCTTATGCGATTACGAAATCGAGCAGCGATTTCTTTCAGTAGTCGGTGGTGTGCGTCCGGTCCTCGCTGGAGGAGGCTGTGAGGGACAGTACGTGGCTTACCCTGCGTCGGTGTCTGTTCAGGCAGCTGCGTTAGGTCTGGATGCTGCTTTGGCTTGGGTAGGAGCAACGTTGTGGGGCCCCTTATCCACTCGAGTCATCAGCCGTACGTGTGATCCTGCTACAGGGGATGTCACTATCTTACCCCGACCCGGATGTCCCGCATGCGGTTCATAAGCACGTGGACAGATCCGCTCAGTGAAGGGGTTGTGTATTTCGCTCCGCAGGTGACCGAAGTATTCGAGCGATACATCCAAGGCGAGAATGACGCAGAGGCGGGCGGCATCCTTCTTGGTCATGTTCGTGGTATCCATCTGGAGATATTAGAGGCCACGATACCCATGCCAAAGGATCGTCGGCTGAAGTACTTTTTCGAGCGCTTGCTTGATGGTCATCAAGGTATCGCCGAACGCCGGTGGCGAGATAGTAACGGGCTGGTAAGGTATGTCGGCGAGTGGCACACGCACCCTGAAGACCATCCGACGCCATCTGGCTTAGATCTCAGCGAGTGGCAGAAGCTTGCGGCTGTTCGGCGAGATGGGAGACCCATGTTGGCGGCGATTGTTGGGCGGCAGGACTTACGCGTGGAGTACATGCAGTTGGATGGAGCGAGGCACCGTTTGTATCCCTTCAATGGTCAGTAACTGTGTACCTGAGGCGACCCGATCACCTGATGAGTCCATGTTTGTAGTGATGCTGCAGACTCGAGAGTCAGTGTACTCATGGAGTACCCACTTCTGCGGGTAGTGCAGCTTACATCTCTGCTTACTTCATGTCGCGTCGGCTACCCGCGATACAGGCATTGACGCGCTCGAAATCGGCTTGAAGTGAGTTTCGTCCGCATAGTGTCCGATATAGGATTTGGGATCAGCAAGGCACCTTGGTAGGGCGCTTAATTCTCCCAAGGAACACATTCACAGGAACCACGGAGAGTTGTTTGTCCTTGTGTTTGTCGTAGAGTCTCAGGTTTCCGTTTGAGTAGCTCCACACACATAGATTGACCTGGGGTACGTAATGCTGCCGAGCAGTGAGTATCATGCAGATCGCCTAAGTAGGTGATTATTTCGTAAGGCCATACTGATCTGGTCGCGCTGGCGTTGCCACTGAAGCTCAGCATTCAGTCAGTGAGATAGCTCTCTTCCATGTCAGGATGCGCCTCAAATTTTTCCGTTCCAAGGTAGATCAGGCCTACTTCCTTCGGAAGCGCATCCAGTCTCTCGATCGTTTTGTTAAGTCGAGCGCACTGCTCGGGATTGACATAAAAACGATGATTGATTAGCCAGTTACGATGGTCGTGGTAGTTGTCTAGCGTCGCTGCTTCCAATCCCGCAACATGGTCTTCGATTAGCTTACGGCTGACCAATCGTCTGATCTGCGGAATGATGTCGGTAGTACGATCATCTGACACAACAATTGCAAGCCTTCGATTAGTCTGCGCCAGTACATAGCGCACGCCTGAGTTGTATCGGGAGCCCCTTGAGGGAGTACATTGTTCTGTGGCCTCACCATCGAGAATAATTCCGATAGCGTGGCAGACCCCCGAGGGATCGAGCAAAATCGTTCCATCAATGCCGCTGAAACTCCTGAGAAGCGCTTCAGTAAGGCGGGTGGGCACGATACTGGTCCCTTGTTTGCTGAGACGGTGTGCTTCGCTGGCAGCGTCTTCCCCGACGACGATCATGCTGCCGCGCTCTTGACTAATCTGCGCGATCAGTAGGTTCCACAAGTGCTGTGCATCTTCTGGCGATGACAAAGGAAAGAGTCGAGCATAATTTGCGAGGAAGGCCGCCTTGTCGAAAGGCTCCTGAGGAAGTGTTGGGACCGCATAGTGACTGCGAAGTAGTACTTGGTCTCTGTAGCGCAGCTCCCATAGATAGTGATCGATGAACGCAACCGTAAATGCATCTTGTGCGCTGTAGTCATGCGAACCCTTCAATTGCCCAAGTCCATAGATGTGGCGGCTGTCCGCGATGATTCCAACCCCTAGCGTAGCCATCTGCAAAACTTTTCGAACCCATCGAGGCTCACGAAAAGAAACTGGTGCAGAGAATTGAGCGAGGAACTCGACGCTTTCGTTGTTGGGGTCGACGAGGATGAGATGACCGACACCTTTTGCACCTTCGTACATGAGAGAGGAAATAAGGTTCAAGGAATCGAAGAGATCGGTATGAAAATACCGCCGCTCGATCGAAAGTCCCGGCGTATGCAGGAAGTCCTTTGCTGCCATACGCACGACTTCCTCGGCATCTCTCATGCTGCGATGAGTAAAACGCCCGGGATCTGGGTTGTGTAACTCTTCAGTTGCTTCCCGAAGAACTGCGTACACTGCCGCGTGTATCAAGCTGCGAAATCCATATCCCTGCTGCCGATTTTCAATCGGCTTGTTAGGCAGCGGGGGGAACTGCTTGAAGGTTGCATTGGGAATCTGCACGATCGGAGTGACGTAGTAATCACCGATGCGCCTAACCTCACCGCAGAACGATGTCACGTCATGCGCGGAATCGAAGGCCTTGAGTGCTTCGCCAACCGATGTGCGTACGGAGTCGCGACGGATCCATTCCGGCTTGTCGCGCATGCTTGGCTCATCGCTGTAAAAGATGGTCTGCAGATTGTGATCGCGATAAGTCGACTCGACCGAATCGAGCAAGCTATCAAATAGAGTAAGCGACCATTTTCCATCTTCGGGCTCGACACACACAGGGTTAGGGTTTTTGCTTTCAGGGCTACGAGCGCCGACGAGAAGCACTTCTGCCTCCGCCGGTGCGCCCAGCTCCTTCAAAACATTTCGAGCCAGCGAGCGAATGTGAATTCTGTAGCTAACTTGATATCCCCACATGAAAAGGTAGATGACTTGTCCTGCCATTAGAACTTCTCCAGTTTGTTGATTGCGCTGACCTTTCTACAGATGCTTGGCGAAGCACCTCACCACACATTCCACAGCTTGATAGCGGCGTTGACAATCGCCCTCCCATGAGGTGGGCACTACGAGTGCGCAGTAGGTCGTATTGCTCATTGGTACACACCAACTCGCTCTTGGCCGCCTCCTGCTGAATCCAGTCATTACGTAACGGAAGAATCGGCGTGACTGTGACCAAACTGCTCGCTCGGCTCGTTGTACAGCAGGCCTTCCAAGTAGTGCGACGGGGCAACACCAGATAGCAAGTTTGTTCTCCTAGTGCTTCCATGATTGCATCCGGTTTCTACCGACCTAATCTGATCTGAATCTCTGATGCCCGGGCCCCTTGCTGTCCGATTTTCAACACTTGCAGACCGGGAATACGCCATTTTGCTCCAAAGTGGAGTTGGTTTTTCCTTACGGAGGTCGACTCAGTCCAGTGGGGATGCTACGGAAATCTGATGTCTTTCGATTTTCAGAAAAGGATTGCCGACAGGCACAGGCCCGGCTTCGAACAATAGTGCTGGTTTTTCTAGCAAATAGCCTTTGAGTTTTGCTTTCTTCCGGGGACCTTCCACCTGACAGACCCAGATATTTAAACCGTCGTCACGCTTTTTGTGGATCTTTAGTTTCTCAAACTGCTTCTGTACCCATCGCCATTCTTCCATCTCTTGGTCTGCACTCTGCGATATACCAGGAAACTCCTGCGCGTAACGTTGGAAGAGACCAGGCGTGACCAGAAATACGCTCTCATCCACCGTGTGGATTTTAGCCTTGCTGTCGTTGATGATCAGCTTGTGGCTGAGAATGCCTTCCTTGACCCAATTCAGGAATGCCTGGCCTGGGTTATCCGATTGAAGCGTTGAAGTTTCGATAGCACTTTCTGACAGTGCGTCACTGGCCTCAGGCTCTTCCAACTCGAACATGTCCAGTAGCGTGCCGAGGTAATCGACATCCTCTAGTACCATGGGATCCGGCTGCGGTTGGCTTTGAGCTGATCCTGCACTGATTGTCTCGGGCGCTGGTGTTGGTATCTGGGTGTCAGTTGAGTGGTCATGGGCCGCAATGTTCACCGTTCCGCTGAACGCCTCAGGCCGGTCTTCGTTTCCCCAAATCAGTGCCGGTTGAAGGCGCAGAAAGGTGAAACTCTGCTGCCAATTTCCCTGTGCCACAAGCGCGGTCCAGATGGCTTTGCCTTCCGGCGTGGACTCAACCAATCCATGTGACTGCAGCTCGTCAAACACCGCGAGATTGGACGAGGGAATGCCCTCAATCGATTGCGACAGCAGATAGGCTCGAAGCTTGTCTGTGACCGTCTTGCTGACGAGCCAGAGTGCGTCCTGGGTCAGCCATCCCGCGGCACCTGGCTGGTTGAGTTTCAGCTCGTTCAGAACCAGATGACGCAGTCCGCTGATCAAGTGATGTTGCAGCGAAGGAATGGGCGCTTGTAATGCCTTGCTTGGGTTGCCACCGATGTTCTGCGCAGTGGAAACGCGGTCGGCCTGAGTCACCAATTCGCCCAGCACGCCGGCACGTTCGTACTGACCCGCCAGGACATACAGCAGGTTGGCCCAGAGCGATGGGAACCCACTGAGCCAATCGAGGATCGGGCGGTCGAGAATCTGCGTGTAGAGCAAGCCTGCGGCCGCGCCGTGCAGGTGGTAGTCGCGCCCCTTGAGGTAGCGGAAACGGTAGGGCTGATCCAGCGATCCCTGCCAAGGATGCCAAACACGGCCATCCTGGCGTTCGACCAACAGGTCCACGGCGATCTTGCCGATGTCATGCAGCAGGGCACCGTAGGCGATGCCAGCAGACCAAGCGTCGGTCTGGGCTGCTTGGTCTTCGGGTGCGGCGCCGGTGGGAAGCAGATACGACTGACGCAATTTCAAACTACAAGCGACCAGCTCCAATCCATGGTCGAGCATGCCGCCAAGATAAGCATGGTGGTGCGTCTCGCTGGCTGGAAGCTGCTGGACCAGCTCGGCGTAGCGATGGATCGGATTTAAATAGAGCTGGCTGAATTGCGGATGGGAGAGGGCGGTGTACTGCCAAATGCGATCAAGCAACTGGCGGCGATGCTCGGCTGCTAACAAGCTCTGGGACGATTCGATGGACAGGTACCCATCGGCGACGTTTACGGTTGGTGGCGGAGGAGGCTTTTGCCTTTTGTGCCGAAACAGACTGAGCATCATGGTCCTCCCGGGAACTGGCAGAGTCAGTGGCCTTTTAGCCTTTTCGGATAGGGCTCTTACCTTTGACTCCCCATTCCCCTTCCAACCCTTACCCGTCCTTTTGCCGTGTGTCCCTTTGTGCGGCAATCGGAATATCGATTTGTCCTGGTGCCGTTTTATAGGACGCACATGCTGGTACGAAAAAGGAAAGTGTCGGTACACTGCGGTGCGAATTTTATTGGGTCTTGCCATGAACCTCACTGACGCCACGCTCGTGCTGCTGCTCGCAGCACGTATCCATGGAACAGACGAAGCCGTCAGGGCTTCGGCGAAGAGCGTGGTCAAGAAGTTACCGCGCAGTAAACGCGATCTGATCTACAAGGTGATCGA
>Ga0065714_10003538_pt1 | contig 11686 bp, 5 predicted proteins | sample MisRhiReplicate2_FD_59101 | JGI IMG/M metagenome (GOLD analysis project Ga0065714, IMG submission 59101) | Miscanthus rhizosphere microbial communities from Kellogg Biological Station, MSU, sample Rhizosphere Soil Replicate 2: eDNA_1 v2... | ecosystem: Host-associated > Plants > Roots >... | reverse complement strand
GCCCGTAATCCGGTTTTGCAGCAATCCAAAATCCAAACCGATATTTGTGGTTGCTGTACTTTCCCACTTAAGGTCGGTATTCTCATTACGTACCGGGCCAATAGAGTTGGTAATTACACCATTGCTTAAAAATTTACCTCCGCTGCCATATATTAATCGTGCAGTAAAGGCATCAAAACCAAGGCTGTTACCAGATACACCATAACCTGCCCTCAGTTTCAGATCACTGATTACTGGCATACCTTCCATGAATTTTTCGCTGATGATCTTCCATCCGGCAGAAACCGCAGGGAAATATCCATGACGCTGATTTAAACCAAATCCGGATGAACCATCTTCCCTTAACGAAGCCTGCAACAGGTATTTATCTGCATACTGATAATTTACACGTCCGTAATATGATATCAATCTTAAAGTTGAGATGTAGGCAGGGTTAAAAATAATTTGCGACAGGCTTGTTGGATTCGAGAACGACAAGTTATTGTACGTTAAATTATCATTTGAAAAACCCTGGGTTTGTACACCAAAACCATCATTGGTACGATCCTGCTGATATGAATAACCAGCCAATGCTTTAATGGAGTGCTGACCAAAAACCTTATCGTAGTTAAAATAAGCTTCAACCACGTTGCTGGTATTGGTGTAGGCAGCACGGTTAGCTACGCCATTTGCACCAACCGCAATGCCCGATTGGCTGTTGTAATAGGTATTTACATTGTTTTGCTCTTTTTGCGTCGATCCCGTCAGGGTAAACTTTAAACCGGTTAAAATGTCGACCTGGGCAATACCGTTTATCAGGGTTTTATTGTTGTCGGTTTTAATAAAGTTATTATTGATTAACGATAAGGGGTTTAAAGTACCACTGCCTGTACGGGCAAAGTTTTCTTTATAAGTTCCATCGGGGTTAAACGGACTTACCGTAGGCAGGTAAAACAATATGCCTGATAATACCTGGCTTTGTACAATATCATTGTTTTTGGTAGCACTGTTGGTTAAGGTTAAGCCTAACTTAAGCCTGTCATCAAAAAAACGCTGATTAATATAGCCTTTGTAAATTGTACGCTCTAAACTGGTATTTTTAAGAATACCATTATTTTTCAAATAGTTTACGCTTACGCCATACTCCGAATTGGTACCTGCACCGCCATATGCAAGATTATGATTTTGCGAATAGCCTGTACGTTCGGCAAGTTTTTGCCAGTTGGTGTTGGAGCCGTCATCATCTAACGGCTGTTTCAATGGTACCACGCCGTTATCGGCCAGGTATTTGCGTAACTCATCGCCGGTGAGCATATCAATGTTTTTTGATACCTTTTCCATGGCGCCGTAGGCACTGTAGGTTAACCTGGTTTGGCCGGCCTTTGCCTTGCGCGTGGTAACAATAATTACCCCGTTTGAAGCACGTGAACCGTAAATTGCTGTTGATGATGCATCTTTTAACACATCAATACTTTCAATATCGGCAGGTGCCAAAAGGTCGATAGAAGCACCCGGAACACCATCAATTACATAAAATGGTTGTTGTGCCGCGCCGGTACGGAAAGTTGAAGGACCTCTTAAAATGGTTGCAGGCGGTTTGTTTGGGTCACCACTTTTGGTGATGTTTAAACCGGCTACCTTACCCTGCAAAAGTTCCGCAGGAGTAGTTAATACACCCTGGTTAAAATCTTCTGCCTTTACTGAGGTAATTGCGCCGGTTACATCTTTACGGCTCGATGTGCCGTAACCAACAACTATAACATCTTTTAACTGTTTAATATCTGTTACCAGGGTAACGTTAACGATCTTTTTGTCGCCTACGGTTACTTCTTTGGGTACCGAACCCAGGAACGAAAATCTTATTACATCATCGGCTCCGCTTACGGTCACCTGGTATCCGCCGTTGCCATTTGTTGTTGTGGCTTTTCCCGAACTTTTAACAGTTACAACTACACCTGGCAGGGGTGCGTTGTTCTCGTCGGTAACAGTTCCTTTTATTGTTTTATCCTGCGCAAATGCACTTGCCGAACCAATCAGCATGCACAGCAAAAGCATAGCTGCCTTTGACTTAAAATCATAAAACAACCTTAAAATAAGTCTGTAGTTTTTTTTCATAAGTTTTAGTTAAATTTTTAAACCCCTTTTTGCATGTAAGAAGACTGCCTGCTAAAAGATTTTAGCAAGGCGATATTTTGTGCAAAAAAACGCTTATGGTGTTAGCTGGAAATAAATTGTGTATTAACTTATTCGCAAGTAAAAATTAATAATTAGGTTAGATATAATTGGCCTTAAAGCTAATAATTAAATTATATGGAAGAAAACTTTATAAAAAAGTAAAAATACGTTAATCTATGATTAACGTATTTTTAACATAACGCTGTAATTCCGGGTAAATATTATTTGGAAATGATCGCAAAGAGACCGACTTAAATTTTGTTTATGAATGTTTTTATACTTCAAAATGAAACACTTATCCGCTATATTGCCTTTGTAAGATTTTGCTGAACGCCGAAGGGGAGATGACGTTTTAAAGGATTTGTCGTCCTGAACGGTGTGAAGGATTTATTCGCAGCGAAGAAGTACGGTGAATAATAGATCCTTCACACCGTTCAGGATGACAAAAAAGGTCTTTTTCACAAAAATGTTACAGATAGTGATAAAATCGAAAGGGCTCTAAAAGGGAAAACGACAAATCGGCGAAAGACTTACAAAATTTAACCCGATAATATTGTTTTCGCCTCGTTGAGGGCTTCGCTGTTTAAAAACCCGTAAGTCTGGGGTTCTGCAATTTGTCATAGGTAGATAGAGCTAAAATCCGGGGACTCTGAAGGGGAATGACGTTGTTAAAAGGGCTGTCATGCTGAGCCTGTCGAAGCATAGCGGGCAAAGGCCTCTCCGCACGAGTCTTCGACAAGCTGCCAATGAAAAGTCTGTAACTTGCTGATTATCAACACAAAAAAATGTCATTTTCAATGCGATTATTTGTGCGCAAATAAAACTTACTCAGACTGACAGGCCTTTACACTTTGAAAATCGAACACGTCATAGGTCATAGGTAAGTACGAAGCAATGACGATCTATTTATCTATTTTAAACAGCCCGTACGATTATACCTCTATTAATATCATATGCCAAATACCAGTTGATTTGCAAGATCAATCTCCTGTTGGGTAATAGTGTGAGGACGACCTTTATATACTTTGAGGGTAACCGCGGCATTAAGCGCTTTCATAACGCCGACACTTTCCTCTACCCTTACCAACGGCACATGCGGGTCAGGATCGCCTGTGGTTACCAGTACCGGTGTTCCTTTAAAATCACCTTTATAGTTCTTTAAGCCGAGCTCTTCGCCTACCAGGCCACCTGTAAAAGCTACAGCTCCTCCATATTGCCGGGCATTCCGGCTTATATATTCAAGTGTAAGACATGCACCCTGCGAAAACCCCAGGAAGTAAATTTTATCCTCAGGGATGCCATCTACAACTATTTGCTGTACCAGGTTGCCTATCACCTCAAGTGCAGAATCCAAAGCCGGCTGATTTTGTACATCGGGCGCCATAAAACTATATGGATACCAGCTATTATTGGCGGCCTGGGGTGCATAAATTGCCGTATTTTTTAAATTTAAATCACCGGCCAAACCAATAATGTTTTGAGCGGTGCCGCCCCGGCCATGAATCATTATTAATGCAGCCCCGGCATCTTTTACCGGGGTACCTGCTGTTATATATTTTTTTTGATGTGTGTACATGATCAATATAATTGGGGCAATGTTTTTTCGAGCGTACTGCGAAACTGTTCGTGCTGTGCGGGTAATTTTAAGTGAGTGCCTAATTCTTCAACCGGCTCATCAACCGCAAAACCCGGATTATCGGTAGCAAGTTCAAATAATACGCCACCTGGTTCGCGGAAGTACAGTGAATAGAAATAGTTCCTGTCAATCTTATCTGTAATATGCAAGCCAAGCGCTGCTATTTTTTCCCGGTACTGCATTAATACTTCTTCGTTTTTTACCCGGAAAGCAACGTGGTGTACAGATCCGCCGGCTACGTGTCCGGCAACTTCGCCTGCAACCTCAACAAGGTCAACTATTGCTGCATTTTCAACCGCATCTGTAATAAAGCGATAGCGGTTTACATGCTGCTCCAACAAGCGGTAACCAAATACACCGGTTAAAATATCGGCAGTTGGCTGCATTTTATTGGTTGTTATAGTGATGCTATGAAAACCTTTTGTAGCATTGTCGGCCTTTACCTCTTCGGTTTCCCATGGCAACCGGGTATCGGTATTTTTTGCAGCAATCAATTCCAGTTTTAAACCATCGGGATCTAAAAATGTAAGGTATGGCTCGCCAAATTTTTCGGCTACCTTATTGTAAATTACATTGTTTGCCTCAAAACGTTTAAGCCAGAAATCAAAGCTGCCTTCGGGTACCGAGTAACCAATTTCTGTAGCCTGGCGTGCCCCCCTGCGGCCCGGAGAAATATTTTCCCAGGGGAAAAAAGTAAGTATAGTGCCGGGCGTGCCTTCTTTATCGCCGTAGTATAAATGGTAGGTTTCCGGGTCATCAAAATTCACGGTTTTTTTAACCAGCCTAAGGCCAAGTACTTTGGTGTAAAAATCATAATTACGTTTGGCATTGCCTGCTATTGCTGTAATGTGGTGGATGCCGTTAATTGTATTTTCCATGATGATATTTTATAAGTGTTTGTTTTATTTACATCAAAAATACCGTGTATTCTGCCCGCAAAACTTGACCTACAACAAGAAATTTCAATGCTGTGAGATTCTGTGCTGATATTAAAGGGAACAAAAAAGGCCACCATAAGGCAGCCTTTAAAAACATTAGTGAATATTGCTACATCCCCCCTTCGCCCGAGTATTGCAGCATTAAGTCAATTTTACCATCTTTATTAAATCCCCATACTTCATGCGTACGCGATTTAACCTGCTTCCCATCTTTATCTGTAAATTCTTCTGTTCCCCAAATACAAACCACATTTTCCTTCTTGTCTGTACTTTTCAGGCTCACCCAGGCATCTAAGGTAACCTTATAATTCTTTATTGAATTTCTGTATGCCTTTACATTGGCAAGGTTTTCTGCTTTTCCTTTTACCATATTCCCGCTTGACATCATCATGTTTACCGTGTCGGCAAACCATTCGAGGTGCTTATCCAGGGTGTTATTTTCAAAATCTTTCCAAAGCGTCAGGATCTTCTCTGAATAAGCCGGGTCTGCAATTGCAAAACTTGACGAATAACTGGCGGTATAACCGCTGTGTGCCTGGCTCATTGCCGCAAATGGCATTGCCAGTAAAAAGAATACAATAAACTTTTTCATGATTTGAATATTTAGTGTTTGTAACTGGTTAGTTACTTAAAGCTATAACTTAAATAGCTAATAATCAAAAATTTATAATAATTATTTAGGTAGAATTCCTAATTTCTGACAGGGCAATTTCGTGTAAGTTTAAATACAGGAACCCTCCTGTTTAACTAAAAAGCAACAGCCGGATACAAAAAATGGGACAAAAATCATTTAAATGACCTTGTCCCATTTGGGGTGAGTAACAGGTTATGTATATAAGCTGTTTAAGAAGGAATCACCTCCTTTTTGAGGATTTTCGTTATACTTTAAAAACAGGGCAGGTATCCGCCCTGTTTTTATTTTGTAATAATCCCTAATTCGGCAACCGAAACCCCTTTTCCATGATTGGTGTGTAATGCCGTAAATTTGAAATAACGGGCCTTTACCGGCTCTTTAAGTATTATCAATTGCTGAACCGGGTTAGCTTCCATATTTGAAAACACGCCGTCGCGGGCAATTTTCCAGTCCTTACCGTTATCACTTATATAAAAGGCATACTCATCAATAATCCCCTCTACTTTATGATCCTGCCTTGGTAAATAGGTAAAGGCTTTTATTTGTTGTGTTTTACCCATATCCACCGCAACCTCCTGCGGGAAAGGCAAACCGGCAGTTAGCGTGTTCCAGTTTGTACCCTCGTCCTCGTCAATTACGTATTCAGCATTGGTGCCGGCGGTAGCCTGTATAATACTCCAGCCCTTTTTACTTGCGCCAAATATCTGCGTGCTGATATCCCCCGCAAGTTTTTCGCCGTTAAAGCACCTGGCCTTAACCGTACCCCCATCAGTCAGCGCAAATGGCTGGCTATAAAGCGGTGAACTTAAAACCGGATCGGTTCCGTTTAAGGTATAACGGATAGCTAATTTACTGTCCTCTGATTTAATTTGAACCACTCCCGATTTTTCCCTGCTAATCGCCGGGGCTTTTAAATGAACCGGTTCTTTAAACAAACCAAAGTCGCTTAAGGCAATACAAACCGGGGAACCGGTGATGCGCAGCCGTACTTTACTTGCTGTAATATTATTGGGCAACCTGATGAGCCTGTTGGCGCCTATACTGGTAGCTGTTGCAATTTCTTTCCAGTCGCCGTTTAGCATGGCATCTACCGCTACGGCTTCAATGCGCTGGCCCAGTTTTATATTCTCGCGCAAACGGATCACATTAAATGTTTTTACGCCGCTTAAATCCAGGGTAAGTTCGGGTTGTGTTACCTTGTCATCGGTGGCCCAGTAGGTATACCGGTTATTATCAAGCAAAAATTGCGGCCCAAATTTGGCGTTGTTGTTTCTGCGTACATTGCTTGTTTTTAGTTTGGCACCCTTTGCAAGGTTAACGGCAAATGTTTGTTTTACAAGATCGCCGAAGCCTTTTAACGCNGCTACATCTGCCTGGTCAAGCAGCCCTTTTTGATTAGGGGAAAGGCCAAGNTCAAGATCGGCACCACGGCCAACGCTTTCGTAATACAGATCAAGCAGCTCGGATGGAGTTTTTACCTGCGGATTTTGTGAAGCATGATAAAACCAGCCCGGCCTTAACGGCACATCACACTCGGCCGGGATCCAGTATTTGCCATTACGCGTACCCTCGGTGGCTTCTTCGGATTTAACATAGCCGTTTGCCGGTTTTTTATCTTCTTCCGGCGCGTGCGGTGTATAGGTTGCCCAGCAGGTTTCGCCTGCGTGACCAAATTCATTGCCCACCCAGCGGGCATCTGGCCCAACGTCTCCAAAAATAAACGCGCCCGGCTGCATTTTACGGGTAATGGCCCAGGTATTGTCCCAGTCATAATAAGTTGTGCGGTCAATACTCCGGGTTCCTTTTGCCCCGCCGTAATAACCATCGCCCCCGTTAGCACCATCATGCCACGAAGCAAATAATGGCCCGTAATTGCTATAAAGCTCCTTTAACTGGGCGCGATAAATTTGCAGGTACTCCGGTTTGCCATAATGAGGGTTATTCCTGTCCCAGGGTGAGCAGTAAACACCCAGTTTCATACCAAGCTGACTGCAGGCTATTTGATATTCTTTCAAAATATCGCCCTTCCCCCCTTTCCAGTTACTTTGCGAAATGTTATGACTGGTTGTTTTGGTAGGCCAAAGGCATAAACCATCATGGTGTTTGGCTACTATAATTATTCCCTTAAAACCACCTGCTTTGGCAGCCCCAACAATCTGCTTAGCGTTAAACTGCGTTGGGTTAATCAATTTTGGATCTTCATCGCCATATCCCCACTCATGATCTAAATAGGTATTGGCGCCAAAATGTATCAGGCAGTACATCTCCATTTCGTGCCATCTTAGTTGTCTTGCAGCTGGCAGCACGCCGTAAGGTTTTGGTGCCTGCTGCCCAAATGTAGCGGCCGATACAGCCATTAAACACAAGAGAGCCAATATTCTTTTCATGGTCATATTTTTATTTTAGGATGTTTGGTTTATTTTTCATTGCTTAAAGAATACGGAAAATCGGCTTCTTTAATACCTCTTTGTTTATTGGGAACAGCCGACATATTAAAATCAATAACCGCACCCTGTAACAACGCTTTATGGCTTAACCAGTTTTTATCGTACATATTCCCATTAAGCTTAAGGCTGTTTACATATTTATGCTGTTCACTGTTACCCGGGGCATTAATAGTCACCACTTTCCCATTCTCCAGGTTTAGGGTAACCTTTTTAAACAACGGGGCGCCCAATACATACTGATCACTCGCCGGGCATACCGGGTAAAACCCCATAGCCGAAAACACATACCAGGCGGATGTTTGCCCGTTATCCTCATCACCACAATAACCATCGGGTGTAGCCTTGTATAGCTTATTCATCACATCGCGTACATGGTATTGGGTTTTCCAGGGTTCGCCTGCATAATTGTACAGGTAGGTCATGTGCTGTATGGGTTGATTGCCATGCGCATACTGTCCCATACCTGCTATCTGCATTTCGCGGATCTCGTGAATGGTTTGGCCATAATAGCTGTTGTCAAAAATTGGCGGCAGGGTAAATACAGAATCAAGTTTAGTAGTAAACTGTTTTTTGCCGCCCATCAGGTTGATAAGCCCCTGGATATCATGCAGCGATGCCCAACTGTAGTGCCAGCTATTACCTTCGGTAAAGGCGCCGCCCCATTTAAAGGAATTAAAGGGTGATTGAAACGAACCATCCTTATTTTTACCGCGCATTAAACCTACCGATGGATCAAACAGGTTACGGTAATTCAGGCTTCGTTTTTTATAAATACCGGTTTCTGATGCCGGGCGACCGAGGGCTTTACCCAATTGATAAATGGCAAAATCGTCATAGGCATATTCAAGCGTACGGGCAGCATTTTCATTAATGTTTACATCATATGGCACGTAGCCCAGCTCGTTATAATATTTAACTCCCTTACGGCCAATAGCTTCAAGCGGTCCTTCATTATTAGCACCATGCAGCAATGCTGTATATAAAGTGTTTATATCATATCCGCGCAAGCCCTTCAGATACGCCTCGGCGACAACCGAGGCCGAGTTATTGCCAATCATACTTTGCGCGTAACCGGGGCTCGACCATTCGGGCAGCCAGCCGCCTTCTTTATAATCATTGATCAGGCCCTCCTGCATCTCTTTGTTCATGGATGGATAAACAAGGTTCAGGAAAGGATATAAAGCCCTGAATGTATCCCAGAAACCGGTACCTGCAAACATATATCCGGGTAATATTTTACCATTGTTAGGGCTATAATGAATGATCTGCCCTTTGGCATCCTTCTCATACATCCTGTTAGGGAAAAACAACATCCGGTACAGGCAGGAATAAAAGGTGCGGGTTTGGTCAATTGTGCCACCCTCAACAGATAATCGGCTTAATGTTTTATTCCATACCGCTTTGGCTTTTTGTTTGGTCGCGTCAAAACTATCATTCCCTATTTCGCTCTTCAGGTTTTGTTCCGCCTGCTCAATGCTGATAAATGATGAGGCCACCTTTAAATGCACCTGCTCGTTATTTGTTGTGCTGAAACTGATAACAGCGCCAACATGATCGGCCTTAAGCTCAAGCACACCATCATCGGCCTTATTGTTATGCCAGGCCGATGCTACTTTAAATGGCTTATCAATATAAATCACAAAGTAATCTTTAAAGTTACCGGGTACGGCGTCGCTGTTTTTTGTGCTATAGCCAATGATCTTTTGCTCACCAGGGATTATTTTGATGTAAGAACCTTTATCAAAAGCATCAATTACAATATGGGCGCTATCGGTTTTTGGAAAGGTAAACCTGAAACTGGCAGCACGTTCTGTCGGCGTAATCTCTGTTGTTATATTATAATCGGCCAGGTAAACGCTGTAATAATAAGGTTTGGCAGTTTCGGCCTTGTGCGAGAACCAGCTGGCGCGCTTATTTTCATCAAGTTCTGGTTTACCGGTCTCGGGTAATATCGAAAACACACCATAGTCGTTCATCCAGGGTGAAGGCTGATGGGTTTGCTTAAAGCCGCGGATCTTATCGGCGTCATAGCGGTATTGCCAGCCATCTCCCATTTTGCCCGTTTGCGGCGTCCAGAAATTCATACCCCATGGCAAGGCTATAGCGGGGTATGTATTCCCGTTTGACAGTTCGGGTTTTGACAGTGTGCCCATTAAGGGGTTAATATATTCCACAGGATCGGTAAGCGGACGACCGGTTTGAGCAATTGCTCCTGCTGAAAGTGCAAGTAACAGCAATAACGAAAAAATACTTTTATTCATCGTGTTTAACTTTAACGTTTTATTTTATTGCCGATCTGGCATATTGGTCCCCATCGCCAACAACAGGGCTATACGGACGGATGCTAAATGAAATGCTGGCCGGAACAGCTGGTATATAATACTGGGGTAATGCTATAGGCCCGCAACTGGCATTACCAATCCCCAACTGTTGGTAATCAAGGCTCAACACGGTTTCTTTGCGTGGCTTTAACTGGTACAAGTGATCTGCCTTTTGCAGGTCCTGGTCAGTGTAATGCAGCGTGGTAAAGTTTAGTTTACCATTGGCAACTATCTCTATGCCATTATTCTCCTCATCTGTTATTTTTAGCCAGTGTACATCTTCCCGGTTAGCCATGCCCTGCGGCCGTTCATAAGGTTCCAGCATCTGGTTTACAAGTTTTTGGTATTGGCCAAAAGCTGCCGATTCCTTCCGGTCCGAATAATTTTCATGAGGCCCGCGGCCGTACCACTCCACGTTTTCGAGTCCCTCCTTTAAAAACATCCGCAAACCTAAGCGCGGAATATCCAGGTCGTTTTTACCGGGGCTGAACTGGGCTTCCACATTGATAAAACCATTCCCATAAACAGTATAGCTGATGGTAGTGGTAACTTTAAAGCCCGAACTTGTTGCAGCATCGGTAACTGTTGTTATAATTACCTGTTTGTTGCTTATTTTATCCAGCTTGAAACTTTTAAGCGTATACTTCAAGCTGTCGTACCCAGCTTTCATCCACTCAATGTAAGGGCCGCGTTCTTTGGTGCGGTCATTATCCATGCGCGCGCGGTAAAGGTTAAACATAGGGCCGTTTTGCGCATTGTTAATGACAGCCCTGTTGCCATAGGCTAAGGATGCAATAGTTCCGGTTGTTTTATCAAATACCACACTAAATGATTTGCCTAAAATGCTCACGTTACTATCATCCTGTTTCAAATCCATATCAGCTGCGTTTGCTGTATTTATTACCGGTGCGGCCAGTGTTTCAAAAGGTACGGCCATCTGTTCCCAGGCCACCGTATGCCCCTGTTTTGCCCACAAATTATCTTCGCGCAACTTAAATGATACCGTAAGCCAGTATTGCGCGCCGGCCAGCAGTACAGGCTTTGTGAATGGAATTTGTACAGTAGCCGTTTGCCCTCCCGGCAGGTTTAACGGAGCAATTGTGCCCGACTGGATCACCTTGCCATTGGCAGCCAATGACCAGGTAAGGTCAAACTGGTTAAGGTTAATAAAAGCGTATTTATTGGTAACGCTTATTTTCCCCTGTAATATATCCCCTGCTTTTATACCTATGTACTGGTAAACTTTTTTTACTTCTTCTATTTCGGGTTTTATTTGCCGGTCCGAGGTTATCAGCCCTTTGATGCTGAATGTTCCGTCATTTGGTTTATCGCCAAAATCGCCGCCGTAGGCAAAAAACGTTTTGCCGGATGTATCGCCGGGGATAGCTTTGTTAACCCCCTGGTCAACCCATTCCCATATACATCCGCCAATCAGTCGTTTATGCGATTCAATGGCTTCCCAGTATTCTTTCAGGTCGCCGATGGCATTCCCCATGGCATGTGCATATTCGCACATAAAAAATGGTTTTGCTGAGTTTTTTTCACCCTCTTTGGTC
>Ga0065714_10065225_pt1 | contig 11689 bp, 10 predicted proteins | sample MisRhiReplicate2_FD_59101 | JGI IMG/M metagenome (GOLD analysis project Ga0065714, IMG submission 59101) | Miscanthus rhizosphere microbial communities from Kellogg Biological Station, MSU, sample Rhizosphere Soil Replicate 2: eDNA_1 v2... | ecosystem: Host-associated > Plants > Roots >... | reverse complement strand
AGTTTTCTTCATCCTCCGTACGCAAGTAAAAATCCGTATCATAACCTAACTCCTCTTTTGGTGTGAGTTGAACCTTCGATTTTAAAATGGCTTTAGCATTCTGGTAATCCGATGGTGTTTTGTACGATTTATACCAAACCTTAATCTGAAATTCGTCCTGATACAGCTTTTTGATATAGCCCTCCACTTTTTCTTTTCCTACTGCAGTTCCGAAACCTTCACGATGTAGTTCAACATATTTAAAACCCTTGCTATCTGTAGTACTAACGTGCTTAACAATTAAATCATAAGTTGCAGCATTTACAGCAGCCACCTTCCCCAGGTAATAGTTAAACACCTTATCCGTTTCAGGAATGTCGCCTCTGCTTTTTACCTGCATAAAGTAACGATACAATTCTTCATTGTTAAGTTCATTTTTAGTAAACCTTGCCTTCAATATTTCATAATCACCCTGTGGCAACAAAGCCATCTTTCCATGTTCAAGAAAGTCTTTAACATCTGTTGAACCCACAAACTTATGTACCACCTCTCCTTTATAATTGATATAGGTTAAAGTTGGATAACCGTTTACACGATATTGCTTAGCAATACCTGGGCCCTCGCCCTTTTCGGCATCAATCTTTACAGCAATAAAATTCATATTGTAAAAATCGCCTACTTCTTTTTGCGGAAAGACCTCCTTACTCATCATTTTGCAGGGACCACACCAATCGGTATAGAAATCAATAAAAATGAGCTTGTTTTTTGCTTTGGCCATTTCCTTTATTTCGGCCAAGCTGCCGTGTTGAAATTCTATTCCCTGTGCAAAAGCTGTGGTAACCTGAGCTCCAATCAGGCATATCCAAATAAATAAGTACTTTTTCATATGATTATCTAATTATGGTTTTTGTAAGATTTGTTGTTTAAACTGTTCTATGTGTCCTACTTTTCCATCGTCGTCTCTTTTCGATGAGGCAATGCTGAGGTCTATATATTTTAAGGAATTATTTTTATCGTTTAGCCGATCATAAATCATAGCCAATCCGAGATAATTTAAAGAGTTGTCCTTTATGGCCACAGCCATTTCCGCCCATTTTTTAAATTGCTGAAGGTTTTGTTCTTTTTTAATTCGATAGGATTCGCCAATGATCATACTTAGCTCTTCGTCATTGTTATAGCTATACTTTTTCACCAGCTTATCTGCAACTTTCATGTAATTATCTTCATCTTTAGCCTGGCTATAGTAAGATTTATCTATTTGCAGTTCTTCTTTTTCAGATAAGCTCACTTGTGCTTTCAATGCTACCTTGGCGGCCAGGTAACGGTCAAATGGTTCGTGTTTATCGTAGTAAAAAAACTGGGCAGACAATTCCTTAAGCAATATTTTCTTGATAAAATCATCTACTTCTTTTTTTCCTGCTAAATGATAAAATTCAGTTCGACGTTCCTGCAGGTATTTGAAAGCACTGGAATTACTGCTGCTCACATACTCCTTCATCATTTCAAAAGCCTGTTTACTTGCTGTATTGGCCAATCCAAAATAACGGTCGAAAACTTCAGTTACAGCACTTGCGTTTCCTTTCGCCTTAATGATGATCAGATAACGGAACAGCTCTTCTTTGCCTAACTCATTTTTATCATATTTATCCTTTAAACACTCGTAATCTTCCTGCGGATTTAAGGCAACCTTTCCATGTTTAATCAGCTCCTGCGCAGTTTCGGCTCCTGTGGTACGGTAAAGTTGCTTTCCTTCTGCATCCGTAAAGATCAGGGTCGGATAGCCTGACGGACCGTAGGTTTTTGCCAGCACAATCCCCTCTCCTTTTTCCGCATCAACCTTTACATTGATAAAGTGTTTGTTAAAAAATGCCCCAGCTTCCGGCAGGGGAAAAACTTCCATTGCCATTTTCTTACATGGGGCACACCAAACAGTGTAGAAATCTAAAAAAATCAGCTTATTTTCCTTTTTTGCCTGTGCCTTAATTTCGACCCAATTCCCATGGTTAAATTCAATTCCCTGGGCACAAAGCATCCCTGCTGATCCTAAAATCAGGATCAGTATACTTATATATTTTTTCATGTGATTATCTAGGGTTTTGTTCTATCCCCTTGTTATTGTTGATTACTTTAGTCGGAATTGGATATACATATCGATTACTTCCCGGAGTCAATGTCAGCTGTTGTGTTTTAAGCGGATGGATAATTGTTTTGGCAAACTTTGGATCGGCATTTAATCTTTTCAGATCAAATAACCTGAAACCCTTTGCAAAAAGTTCCCTTCTTCTTTCCTCTAAGATCAACAAAAGTGCATCATTATCATTAGCTGCAGTTAGTGCTACATAATCAACCGGTCTGAACCTAAACTTACGAAGCTGATTTACAATGGTAAGGCCATCCTGCCCATGTAATGTCCTAGCCAGACATTCTGCCTTGATCAGCATCATTTCAGGAACCGTTGGCCCTACCTGAACGCTGCCAGCCTGGGTTTCAAAAGGAGCCCAGTAGGCATGATAGGTACCCGGATCATCAAAAAGGCCGTTAGGATCTCCCGAAGGAGGAGCCACATAGGTAAAGAAATGTTTTCTAAGATCTTTGGTACCCAGTAAGTTAAGCAACTCGGGGCTAAGCGGAAGAATCTCTCCGCCATTAAAGCTTGACTTTATAAATATAACCTCAGCATTATTCTGGCTCAGTGGCAAAGAAAAACCATCCATCCAGCTTGCGGGACCAGTATAATAAGGGTTCAGGTCAAAAACTGCTGATTGTAAACCAAGGCACAGATTGGCATTAGCCAGCGCTGATGCATAATCACCCATTTGCAAATAGGTTCGGGCAAGTAGCGCATAAGCTGCTGCTTTGGACGTGTAATTTTTAGCTGCAGGCAAAGGTGGCAATGCCGCTACACCTGCCTCCAGATCACTTAACACTAAACTGTATACCTCATTTATAGTAGCACGTTTCAATGTTTGGGTATAATCCGGGTCGGTTAGCAAGGGGACGCCCAGGTTAGTTTTTGCATCGGCAACCGCATACTGCCTGGCATACATATTAACCAGGGTAAAGTAAGCATAAGCGCGGTGCACTTTAGCAGCGGCAATGACCTGTTGTTTTTGGGCTTCATCCCCGGATTTTATTTCAGACACACCCTTGATCACAACATTCGCCGTATAGATCTGTTTATAAAAAAGGTTCCATTCCGGATCGTCTTCATTAGGCTGGTAAAATAGTTCAGCCCATTTATAGATCGCTAGTGACGATTCTTCAAACCCGTCAATCAGGTTATCATTCTGCATGGCAATATCATCAGTCGCAAATTCGGTAGTACCATGCGACAAATTGAACACAGCATTGTTGTTCAACAACAGTTTAAAGTCTTCTAACGTTTTGGGAATCACGCTACCCTGTGGTTCAAGCTCAACGTACTTTCTGCAGGATGTACCGGAAAGTATGAAAAGCAGCAATAGCAAATAGCAATATCTAGAGTTATACATAGTTTTAAAGATTAAGGTTTAAAATGTAGCCTTTACACTGAATATAAATGACTTGGAAGGCGGCAAAACATCGGAACTCAAAGCACCCAGGTAGTCAGGATCTATCCCATGTTTGTTTGCCGTCCAAATGGCCAGGTTACGCCCGGTTACGCTTATATTCAGCGTCTGAAAAGCATTCCACTTCATCTTGCTCACAGGTACGTTATAAGCCAGCGAAATATCTCTGAAACGTACATAGCTGGCATTTTCTACAAAATAATCGCTGCTTATGTAACGGAATGTTCCGGTATGTAAAGGATCTATCGCCGGAATATTTGTCCTCAGTTCATCACCCGGAACTCTCCAGCGGTTGGCTAGATCGGCATGTGCAATCCTCAGATAAGGAAGTTCAAAAACCTGTCTGGTGGTAGGACGCATAAACTTATGTCCTGCTTTAAAAGTAAGTAAGGTATACAGTTCAAAGCTCCTATATTTAAATGTATTTGCCAGTCCCCCGAAATAAGGTGGTGTAGTATTGCCCTGGTACTTCAGTGCGGCAACATCTTTCTCGTCAAAGGTGTTCTGATCTGCCAGTATCTTTTCGCCCTTTCCATTGTATATCATTGCATTTCCATTCTGGTTAAGACCTGCAAACCGGTAAGTGTACAAACTTCCCAGCTGCTGTCCCTGGATAGGGTTATTTGCATTGGTATAGTAAGATGTAGTTTCTTGCTGAAAATAGGCTTTGGTTACTTTGTTTTTATTAAAAGAAATACTGAGTGAGGGTGTCCAGCTAAACTGTCTGCTATTAAAAGCCTTAACATTCAGCGCTACGTCTACCCCTCTGCCTGTCATTTCCAGTTGATTGGCACGCAAAGAAGTAAAGCCGTAAGTAGGATCTATTTCTACACGCCCCAGCAAGTCCAGGCTTTTACGCCAGTAGGCATCGACTGTTCCATTAACTACAAAATTAAACAAGGAAAAATCTGTCCCCACGTTAAAGGTGCGCACCCTTTCCCAACGCAACTGTGGATTGGCGGGATTGGTAATGCTGGCATAAGGATCAGTATTGATTGGGTTTATCCCCGATTGCTGCATAATCAGGTAAGGAGAAGTTTCCTTATTCAAATTACCATTGTAACCAATAGTGGCCCTAAAATTCAATTTCGACAGCCATTTTGCGCCGATCATAAAATCTTCCTCATTTGCTCTCCACATTCCGCCCAGCGACCATAGTGGGACTGTACGGAACTCTTTCGCTGCTCCAAAAAGATTAGAATCATCTTTACGGAAACTTCCTGAAATGGAGTATCTATTCTGATAAGTATAGGTAAAATTACCAAAAACAGAGGCATACTTATCTTTCCTGTTACTGATGCTTTGCGGATATGGAATCCTCACATTACCATCTGCTGTTTTATAAATCTGACTAAAGTTAACTGAGGTAGAGCTTAACAAGCGGTCATCATAACCATAAATCTGGTTTCCATATCCGGAAGTTAGTGTCTGCCTCAGCTCTGCACCAATAATAGCATCCAAACGTCCTGCAGATTTAAGATCAGGACTAAAATTCAGCTGCCCGCGGATATTATAATTGTTTTGTTCCGCATCGTTCAGATTCAGGATCCCGCCAAGAGGAATTCCCCGGACATGGGTATCGGTAGTGGTAAATCTGTTGATCATATCCCTGGCGGTGTAGGTATCCTGGGTATATAAGTTCCTGGTTTTGGTAAATGATCTTTCCATCATATACTTCACATCCACACTCATCCAAGACATGGTTTTGTAATTTAATCCTCCGGTTAATCGATAAGCTACAGACCTATTGGTATTGTCGGCATTAGCCAGCTCATCCAGGTAATTATATTTCCATGGGAGGTATCCTTTGGCTTGAAGCGAGTCTAGTGTCCGGGCATTAGTCTTATAGGAGAAATCCATCCCCTTCCCATTGACATCCACCAGTTGTTCATAAGGCAGTAAGTTATTGGTACCAGGTTGGTTGCCCCGCAGTCCAATACCATTATTTTTTTGTTTCAACAGTGTAACAAAAGTCTCAGCAGAAAAAGTAAGCTTTGATGTTATTTTGGTTTCATTACTAAAGCTGACTACCAACCTGTTGTTGTAATCACCCTTGCTATTGGTACGTTCATCGCTATATGAGGCCGTCAAGTAATTTCTGGTGATGGAAGAGCCTCCACTCACACTCACATTGTGCTGCTGTGCAAAAGGCGATTGAAGCAGATACTGCTGATACTGGTCGTTCACATTAAACTGACTTAAGCGTTGTGTTTCAGCATCATACTGTTGTTGTGTAATTATGCCACGTTTTAATTGCATGGCCAGCAGTGCCCCCGGGGTTAAGGGTTGGGGATAAAGTGACGTAGCTGCTTTTTGACCTGGAAGAAGCCCTTTATTCACCATTTCCTTCTCAAAATCCAGGTATTGACTGGCATTCAGCACTTTCCTGTAATCTAATCTTGGCCTGCCGGTTAGTGTGAAATTACTGGAATAATTCACCACTGCTCTATTAGAAAAATTTCCTTTTTTTGAAACAATAACAATCACCCCATTTGCAGCCCTTACTCCCCAGATACTGGCGGCTGCGGCATCCTTTAGCACGGTAATGCTCTCTACATTATCAGGATTGATATTTACCAGATCCAGCTCCGTCGGAAAACCATCTAAAACGATAAGTGGCTTTTTCTCCGAATTTATGGTCGATGTTCCCCTGATTGTAAAATTATCCCGGTTGGTCGTCAAACTTCTATCCGGAGTTCCCACATTGATTAGTAAGCCCGATGTAGTACCTTCCAGGCGCTCAAGTAAACCTGGGGCAGTTTTTTTACCCAGTTCTTCGGCAGCAATTATACCATATGATCCCGTTGCTCTTTCCTTCGGGATAGCCTGATAGCCGGTGCTGTAACTTATATTCACTTCTTCCAATTCACTCCGGGCAGATAAAAGAACCACCTTTAAAGGCATTTTCTTCCCCTTAACGGAAACTTCCTGCGCTTTGTATCCGATATAGGAAACGACAAGAACTACATTTTCATCTACCTCAGAAAAGGTAAAAACGCCATCCGATGCAGTAACTACAAAGTTGGTACCTCCCTTTATTTTCACCGTTGCGCCGGGCAATACGTTCCCATCTTCATCGTAGACCTTGCCATACACATCAATCTTTTGAAATCGGGCAATCAGTTCATCCAGTATTGACGGGGTTTTCTTTGATACCACGACAGACTTATTTTCAATTTTATATGTGAGTTGCTGCCCGGCAAACAGTCTTTCAAGCACATCACTTAGTTCCATGTTTTTTACGGATAAGGTTACAGGTTTGCTGCTGTTTAATATCGAAGTAGAAACCAGGAAGTCGAGCCCGCTTTGTGCACTGATCCGGTCAAAAATCTTAACCAATGGGGCATTCTTTTCCGACAGGGTAATTTTCTGCGCTTTAGATGAAGCAGTTACCTGTAATATAGCTGTGATCAATATAATGGTGGTTAGCCGCATAATCAACAGGAGTTTGGCTATAGCGCACGGTGGCGTCCATAGTTTTTTGGTGTAAAAACTGTACATTTGTTTAGTAGGTTAAACGATTACCTTTTTCATTGTCTAAGTGGTTCAGGCAATCGCGGTTAGCTGATATGTTTTTAATGTATTGCTAAAGCCCTATAGGATCAGGATACCATGTCACTGGTGTCCTGACTTTTTATAGCTTAGTTATATGGTATATTTTATCTCAGTACAATCACCCTCCTTCCTTCAACTTTAAAATGTACCAAATCGGTATTCTCGAGCATCTTTAGCGCTTCGCTTATATTTTTAAACCTGGAGATTTTTCCATTAAAGCCATCACGGGTTATCTCGCCCTGGTAAACGACCTCAACATTGTACCAGCGAGACAATTCGAGCATCACACTTTCAATACTGGCGTCATTAAAGCGGAAATAGCCCTCTTTCCATGCTATAGCCTCTTTTGCATCAATTTCAGTTATTTTTATAGATTGATTCGTTAGTAATGCCTGATGATTGGGCTTAAGAACTGCAAAGGATTTGTCTGTTTTAACTTTAACGCTACCTTCCAGGAGTGTAGTTTTTACGCCCTCATTTCCAGGGTAAGTACGAACGTTAAAATGTGTACCCAATACCTCCACCTCCTGCCCTTTACTTTCTACAATAAAGGGATGTACTTTATCTTTACTTACTTCAAAATAGGCCTCTCCCTCAAGTTTTACCTTGCGTTGTCCCTGTTCATTTATCGTAGCAGTGTAGGTCAGGCTTGAAGCGGCGTTAAGCCAAACTTTTGTACCATCGGATAGGGTAATCTGATAAGTACCTCCACGTGGGGTTGAAATGGTTTGGTTCCGGATTAGCTCCCCAGCACTACCGGATGCATTAATTGCAGTTCCGTCATTATAAGTTAAGTTGGTATTGTTTATTACAACTCCACTTTTAGCATCACTAAGTGTTATGGTTTTGCCGTTAGCTAAAGTTATTGTTGCTGCGTTTTTTCCAGGAGCAATATCATTATGAACAATTTGAGTATCTGGAACAAGTGCAGTATGACGAGGAGTAGTAAAAATCCAAATACCTAAAACAATTGCAGCTACCGCAGCGGCTATGCCTGCTATGCGCGGCCACAATTTCACTTTAGTCACCTTTACAATTTCTGAATGCTCAATTCTACCAGTAAAATCAGCCAGCTCCATTTCAAGATACAACTCTTCCAACAAGTTTTTCAGTCTGATATCATGTTCAGCATTAGCTATGATTTGCATAAAGCTTTCATACTCCTCGCGGGTACTCAACTGATTGCAATACCGGCTAAACAAATACTTAATGTCTTTTTCCTTTACCATTGTAGGGAGCCCCTTTTAATACATATACTGATAAACTGATGTCACAGTACTAGTCGATCTGAAAAAATAATTAAGAAATTTAGTACAGCGTGCTAAATTCCCCCGTAAATGAGGCACAGAGCCACTATTGGAGGTAATGCAGCAGTATTATTTTGTTTGAGATAATTACGGATACTGCTTAGTGCAGCAGTCATGTGGTTGCGAACTGTATTTGTAGAAATGCCCAGTCGTTTGCCAATCTCTTCATAAGTAAGGTCTTCTTCCCTACTTAAGCGAAAAACCTTTTGTTGCTGTAGCGGAAGGGCTTTTATGGCTTTTTCTACCAACAGCAAATACTCCTTTAAAACATACTGATCTTCGGTAAAAGCTGGCAACTGCTGCATTTGTTGCCAAACTTTTTCCTTTAATACCTGCTCCTTTGCAAGTGCCTTCAGAAAATCAAAAGCCTGATTAGTTGTAATTTTTAATATCCAACCCTTAACGTTTCGTTCAGAATCAATCTGTTTACGATGTGTCCAAACTTTAAACATTACGTTTTGTACAATCTCATCAGCGTCATCCTGACTTTTACAAATCCGAAAAGCATACTGATAAATTGCTGGTCTTAACCGGCTATAAAGTTCATTAAATGCAAGCTCATCATCCTCCTTTAGCAAGGCAGTAAGTTCCAGGTCAGAAAGATTGATATAAGTGGTCATGATTCCAGGCTATGCCATACTTAAGATAAGCAATATAGCAAAGTTCTGCATTATTCACGGAATATCCACTTAGCTGCTCTTCAAATACTTAATTACGGCCATCAAATCTTCTTCTCCAAGCCCATTTTCCGCAGCACCTTCAAATGTCTTCAGTAATGGATCGGAAAGTGGCGAATTTAACCCGGCACCTTTCGCCAGCTTTAAATCTTTAACAATGTATTTCAAAGCAAATGCCGGCGGAAAACTATCAGCCAACACAGCAGGTGTTTTCAATTTAATAATTCCATTTCCACAAGCTCCTTCATTGATAATGGTGAGCATATTTTCTTTGCTAATGCCATTTTGTTCAGCAAAAAGAACAGTTTCTGCCAATGCCTGAATGTTGATACCCAATAAGTAGTTGATGGCAAGTTTAGCCGAACTTCCCGCACCTGCAGGTCCTAAATACAAAGCAAGCTTCCCTAGTACATCTAAAATCGGCTTAGCCTTTTCAAAATCCTGTGCATCACCACCAACCAGAATGATCAATTTACCATCTTTTGCAGGCTGCACACTACCCGAAACCGGAGCTTCCAAAAATGATACTTGTTTGGATTTGCAAAGTTCCGAAAGATAGCGGGAAGTATCTGGCGCAACCGTGCTCATGTCTATCAAGAGCGTACCAGGTTTTGCTCCGGAAAGTAAACCATCAGTTTCATCGTAAACGGATTTAACCGCTGTATCATCTGAAAGCATCGTAAAGACAACATCGCAATGCGATGCCAGTTCCTGAAGGCTATTAGCTGATGCTGCGCCTGCTGAAATCAATTCCTGTTCTTTGTCCTTGTTACGGTTAAAAACCGTCAGCTCATATCCGGCTTTGAGGATATTTAAAGCCATTGGAGTACCCATATTGCCTAGCCCGGCCCAGCCTATCTTTAATTTGTTCATATCTTATAAAGATGAAATATTTAAATTGATTTTTCTATCGGCAGGCCTAAAATACCAGGATACAAAAGTCAAGATTAATAATAATACTGGTCCAAAAAGATCTTTGGCACTATCTCCATTGGCCACGTGAGAAAAAACAGCACCCGACATCGCAAAAAAGAAGCCTGCGTATGCCCATTCCTTTAGCAAAGGGAATTTAGGAATAAGTACTGCTACAACTCCCAATATTTTCCAAATGCCTAATATGGTTAGAAAATAGAGCGGATACCCCAATCTTGTCATCATATCTGCTTCCTCTTTCAATTTTAATAATTGCACTATTCCAGTTGAAAGCATTCCCAATGCCAGCCAGATTGTAGCAATCCAAAAAATAATTTTATTCCTCTTTGTCATAGTATATTATTTTAATTTGTTTACGATGTCTTGTATTCGGTTATGTGCCATATTGATACCTTGAGCGAAAGGTAGCTTCAACACCTGGTCTCTATGTGCAGTTGATTTGTACACGATATGCATATTGAGTTTACTGGTATTTTCGGATAGTTTTTCAAATTCCAAAAACTCGAGCTGGGCGTCAAAAGGCGTATTCTCCATTTCAAATGTCCGTATGATTTTATGATTCGGAACAAAATCATGGATTACTCCATTGAGTTTTAATACCACATTTCCTTTGGCATCTTTTGTTTCAAACTGATAACTACCGTACTTTTCATTTTCAAGCTTTAACACCTTAGTACCCATCCATTGCTCAACAATTTCAGGCACCTCGTAAGCTTTAAACAATAATTCCAAAGGCAAATCAAATTCCCTTGTGATCAAAATTTCCTGTTTGCCGTCTTCGGCGTTAACTTTTGTTTTTCGTTCCATACTAAGCTATTTTTTTGGTTTGTAATTTTTCATGATGGTTTCCAATTTATTAAATCTATCATCCCACATATTGCGGAATGGCTCGATAAAATCGGCTACATCTTTCATTTTTTTTGCATTTATGTAATAGTAAATCTCCCTGCCCTCTTGTTTTTGCTCGAGTAAATCACAGGCTGTAAGTATTTGCAGGTGTTTTGAAACAGTCGGTCTTGCTGTATCAAAATTTGAAGCGATTGCACCCGCTGTCATAGATTGCGAAGCAAGCAACAAAAGTATCGCTCTTCTTGTTGGGTCTGCTATGGCTTGAAATACGTCTCGTCTTAAATTCATCGTGTAGCTATTTGACTACAAATATATACGTAGCCATTTAACTACACAAATATTTCTTCATTTTTTTTAGTAGCCGCTTTTTTGTGTGATAAGCTGTAGATAAGTCATCACAATAAAATACAAAACAAGAAAAGCCTTAGATTTCTCTAAGGCTTATTGCACGCTTACCTCTATATGTATGACATGCTATTTTTGGGGAATGTACTTTTCTTCTAAAATTTTAAGGCTTCTATCTTTCTTTTACTTACGCCCAGGTTTAAGCTGATAAAGGAAAATGTTTCTAACAATTAAGAACAGCACAAAAAGCCCAATAAATATTAACATAACTTCAGAAAGGCCAACCCGATATCCAGAAATTACAAATGCGCTCTGATTCATAAGCTTAGCTTACCTTTAGTGTTAAAAAATTCACCAGATGTTGTTCCAGTAATTCAGCATTATATGTTCCTCCAATAGTGTGGTCGGTGACCTCAATACGATCATCACCAACGGTAAGCGTATAGGCATTACCCTCAATAATTTCGGGAAAGCTAATGTTGACAATATCTGAAAC
>Ga0065714_10004112_pt1 | contig 11690 bp, 13 predicted proteins | sample MisRhiReplicate2_FD_59101 | JGI IMG/M metagenome (GOLD analysis project Ga0065714, IMG submission 59101) | Miscanthus rhizosphere microbial communities from Kellogg Biological Station, MSU, sample Rhizosphere Soil Replicate 2: eDNA_1 v2... | ecosystem: Host-associated > Plants > Roots >... | reverse complement strand
GTGATTCGCTTTGCTAAAGTTGTAGTGGGTAGTTAATATTATGAGTAAGAGAGATTTTTATGATGTACTTGGTGTAACCAAAAGCGCATCTGCCGAAGAGATAAAAAAGGCTTATCGTAAACTAGCCATCAAATTTCACCCTGATAAAAACCCTGGTGATAAAGCCGCTGAGGATAACTTTAAGGAAGCTGCTGAAGCTTACGAAGTTTTAAGTAATCAGGAAAAAAAACAACGTTATGACCATTATGGCCATGCCGGTGTAGGTGGAGCTTCTGGCGGTGGATATAACGGCGGTGGCATGAACATGGAAGATATTTTCAGTCAATTTGGAGATATTTTTGGTGGTGGTGGCAGCCCTTTTGAAAGCTTTTTTGGTGGTGGCGGACAGCAGTCGAGAGGCGGCCGACGTGTAGCTAAAGGAACTAACCTACGCATCAAAGTAAAACTTACTCTTGAAGAAATTGCCAACGGTACAGAGAAAAAAATAAAAGTAAATAAACAAATTAGCTGTAAACCATGCGACGGAACAGGAGCAAAAGATCGCTCGTCTGTAAGTACATGTAAAACCTGCGGTGGAAGCGGTGCAGTGCGCAGAGTAACCAATACCATTCTTGGTCAGATGCAAACTACCTCTACCTGCCCTACTTGTAATGGTAGCGGTCAGCAGATCACAGCTAAATGTACATCTTGTCATGGTGAAGGTATTGTTCGTGGCGAAGAAACCATTACCATTAATATCCCGGCTGGTGTAAGCGATGGTATGCAGTTAAGCATGAGTGGAAAAGGTAATGCTGCCCCTAGCGGAGGTATTCCCGGCGATTTAATCATCTTGATTGAAGAGATCCCTCATGAAACTTTAAAACGCGAAGGAAACAATGTGGTTTATGATTTACATGTTTCTATCATTGATGCAGCATTAGGCTACAGTGCCGAAGTGCCCACAATTGATGGTAAAGCAAAAATCAAAATTGAACCAGGTACCCAAAGCGGAAAACTATTGCGCTTAAAAGGAAAAGGTATTCCTGAAATTAATTCATACCACAGAGGTGATGAGATTATTCATGTAAACATCTGGACCCCTAAAGCACTAAGTTCTGAAGAAAGAAGTATGCTTGAAAAATTAAGAGAGTCTCCTAATTTTAAACCGCAACCCGGTAAAAACGACAAAAGCTTCTTCGAAAAGATGAAGGAATATTTCGAATAATAATTAATTAATATTTTTGCAATGCCCCCAAAAAGTTAGACACTTTCTTGGGGGCATTTTTGTTGTATCACGGTCTATAAGTTTTATAGAATCCGATTTCTACCATTTTAAGTTTAACAACACAGTAAAATAAACTATAAATTAGCCTTCAAATAAATCTTTGATGAGAGCTGCAGTTATCGACCTTGGTACAAATACATTTCACCTAATTATAGCAGACATATCTGCTACAGATGTTCAGATCATTTATAAAACCAACGTACCGGTCAGGCTTGGCCAAGGACGCATCAACGAAAACATCATTATCCCAGAAGCTTTTAACCGCGGAATTGAAACATTAAAAACTTTTAAACAGGAAATTGAAAAACAACAAGTTCAGCAAACATTTGCAATTGCCACTTCGGCGGTAAGAAGCGCAGCCAACGGAGGCGATTTTGTTGATACTGCAAAGCAAGAAGCCGGTATCAGCATAGAGGTTGTCGATGGCAACAAAGAGGCCGAATACATTTACAAAGGAGTAAAAGCAACAGGCGTTATCAATGGCACATCATTGATAATGGATATCGGAGGTGGTAGTACAGAATTTATAATCTGCGATCATCAAAAACTGTTATGGAAAAAAAGCTATAACATAGGTGCGGCCAGATTAATGCAGGCTTATTTCAATTCTGATCCAATTAGCGAGCAGGATAAAACGGCCATCATTAATCATTTAAATCATGAACTGGCTGACTTAAAACAGGCTTGTGCATCTTTTAAACCCGAACATTTGGTAGGATCAGCGGGAGCTTTCGAAACCTTTGCAGGCATGATTTTAAATGGAACAGATATCAAAAACATCAAATCTGCAGCGATTGAAATTACCGCCTATAAAGACCTCTCCGAAAAACTGATTAACTCTACCCATGCAGAGCGAGAAGCCATGCCTGACCTGATAAAATTAAGAGTAGACATGATTGTGATCGCAGCCATCCTTACCAACTACATTATATCGATGACAGGTCTTAAACAGCTTAGCTTATCTACTTACGACTTAAAAATGGGTGTTCTATATTCACTGTCGGAATTAGAATCCTAATAAAGCTTTATATAGTTTTTCAGTTGGCAAGCCCATCACATTAGTATATGAACCGATTATTCGCTCTACTGCAACCAAACCTATCCAATCCTGAATACCATAAGCACCGGCCTTATCAAAAGGATTAAAATTGGCAATGTAATAAGCAATTTGCTCTGCTGTAAGCGGATTAAAAAACACTTCGGTAACATCGTAAAAGGAATGCACTTTATCTGCGTGTGCAATGCTTACACCTGTATACACCTGATGATTTGTACCCGACAGCTTGGTTAACATTTCGGTGGCATGAGTTACATCTTCGGGTTTACCCAGTATTTCATTGTTGTAAGCAACTATGGTATCTGCGGTAATCACGATGTTATCATTGCTGTCATCTGCAAAAGCTGCGGCCTTTTTTTCGGCTATATAAATCGCAATTTCTGCCGGTAATAAATCTTCAGGATAGCTTTCATCAACCTCCTTTAAAACTACTTTAAAATCAAGGTCCATCGATTTCATTAATTCTTGTCGGCGTGGAGATTTTGAGGCGAGTATTATTGGAAGTGTCTGCTTATACATATTTAAAATTTGTTCAAAAATAATAAAAGCGACTGGAAGCCGCTTCTATTATTTAAAATGTTTTTATAATTATCAATTACCGTATTACTGGCCACCGCCGTTACCCTCTGCCCTTTTTTTCATCGCTTCTTTTCTTTCTTCTTTCCAGGTAGTGTAAGCTTTTTTCTGATCGTCGGTTAATAGTGCTGTAACTTTAACATCACTTTCTTCGCTTGATTTTTTCATTGCTGCTCTCATAGCATCTCTATCTCCTGATGCCTCATCGCGCAATTTTTTCATTGCCGTAGCCTGTTCCAAATAAATTGCAGAAACTTTGGCTTGCTGATCTTCTGTAAGGCTTAGTTTTTTGGTAAGCATTTCGGTATTCCGTTTTGCTCTTTCCTCAGGTGTACCCATTCCCCTACGACCATCTTTTCCTTGATCTTGTTGTGCTTGTGCAAATGTTATTACACTAAATAACAATCCGCAGATAATCAATAATTTTTTCATACTCTTTTACAATTGTTTTAAATGGTTTAAAAGCTGCTAAGCTTCGGTTTTGTAAAAGATTAGAAGATAAACCTGGGAATAGGTTTAATCTAACTTGAGTAACATAGTTGTTGCAAATTATTACTTACCTGAATCGGCTGCTGAGGGGTTCTCATCGAACCATTTTTGTTGTACTTTAAGTACTTTTTCAACAATATCACGAACCGCTGTTTTGCCTCCTGAGTATGGAGAAACATATTCTGATATTGCTTTTATTTCGGGAACAGCATCTGAAGGGCAGGTTGGCAGCCCTACCAGTTGCATTACTTTAAGGTCTGGAATATCATCGCCCATGTACAACACTTCGTTGGCGCTAATATCGTATTTAGCCAAAAGAGAATTGAATACGGCGACCTTATCCGAAACACCCAAAAATACCTCGGTAATGCCTAAACCTTCAAAACGTTTTTGCATCGCTAAACCACGACCTCCGGAGATGATACAAATAAGATACCCCCGTTTTACGGCCAGCTGTAAAGCATAGCCGTCTTTAATGTTAAATGTGCGCAGAAACTCCCCACTATCTGATGCAATTATATCACCATTAGTGAGCACACCATCCACATCAAAAATGAGGGTGGTAATAGTTTTGAGTTTCTGCAGGAACATATCTTATTAATCCTGATTATCTCTCCATTCGTAAACCCAGGCAGACTGGATTTGCTCCAAATGGCCTTCGCTACTTTCTTCTCTGGTTCCTTTAAAATTAGGTAATTCCAATACCCATTCTATTAACTCAGTAAATCTGATACGGTATATTTTGGCTTCGTTAAAATCGTCACCAAACTTCTCATATAACTCCTGGGCTATATCCTCATGGTCATTCCAGTATATTGGCAAAGCAAATTTATCCTGCATGTTTTCTGTATAATTTATTGATTTATTATTAGTGACCTAAAAATTCTGACTGATCAGGAATGGTTACTTCTATGTCGCCACTTTCAGCTACACACTGGCAACCTAATCTCGAAGTAATTCGAGGGCGAACAGCTCTGTCTATAAAATCTTCTTCTTTATCAGAGATTTCCTGGATGTTATCCATGCCCTTTAATACGTAAACATGACATGTACTGCAACCACATACTCCGCCACAGTTGTGCTGTAATTCTATTCCGTGATCTAAACAAGCATCGAGTACCGACTCGCCACCTACAATAGGTAATTCGATTGGTTCTTTTCCTTGTTCTTCAAAATTTATCTTTAATTTAAAAATACTCATAATTGTGTCCAAAAATAAGCACCAAAAACGGCATTTGTAACTATAAATGTGTTTTTTTAATGCTTTTACTTAAAGTTTGATAGATTTCTTTCAATTCAGGCATACCGTTCAGTAAATCCTGATGTTTAATCATTGTCTGTTCATCATTCCGAACAGCAGGACCTGTTTGTACATTTATTGGCAATTCCGTTTGCACCTTCAAAGCTGTTTCCATAATTAGTGGTTTAAGCATCTCAAAATCGAGCTCAAAATGTTCCACTATTTTATCACTTAAAGTGTAAAGATGGTTAACAAAATTACAGGCAAACACTGCCGCTAAATGCAATATTTTTCTTTTCTCGCTGTTCACCTCATAAACCGGTGAACTGAGTTTGTTTGCTAATTCCTTTAATATCGCTAAAGACACTGCATTACTTGCCTCTATACACAATGGTACATTGGCAAAATCAATTGGCTTTGCTTTAGAGAAAGTTTGCAAAGGATATAAAACCCCATAATTTTTTAAGGCTGATAAGGTATCTATTGCCGTAGCTCCCGATGTATGAACTACCAGTCCGCTCACATCTTTTAAGCTTTCAGACACCGTTGAAATGGCATCATCTTTTACTGCAATAACATATAAATCGGCCGAAGGGTTGATGTCTTTCAGATCAGAAATGGCAATTGAATCTGTAGTTTTAGCCAGCTCAGTTGCATTGGTCAAATCTCTGCTCCAGATCTGAATCAGATCTGCACCTTTTGCTTTTAAAGCATAAGCCAAATGCGTTGCCACATTACCAGAACCAATACAGACTACTTTCATTAAACAGTTTTAACTTCTTTTTGTCTCCTGAAAATTGAAATTACAAATCCTACAACCATTACAATGGTCCCAATCCAATATAAATTGATGTAAGGGAATTCTATAGATTTGAAAACAACCCAATCCTTAGCTTGCTGAGGTTTTTCGTAAATCTGCAACTGAACTTTTCCTTGTTCCGGAATTACTTTTGTAAACCTAACCCTTAATCCTAAATCATCAATATTACGGGCAAAGTCAAACACGTTATTTCCTTTTACCAGGAAGATAGGCTCAGTTTTATAGATCTTACCGTTTACGTCAACTTCAATTGGCATACCTACTGCTAAATCTTTAGGACCTAACACTAAATCTTTTGCCTGCGGTTTTGGGTTTAATGCTTTAACAGTAAGCACGCCACTGCTGGTATGCAGGGTATCACCAACGCTAACAGTCACAATTCTTGGTGCTTTATAGTTCTCCTCTTCACTGTGACCTTCATGATCCTCATGCCCTTTGTCTTCTTTCAAAGGAGCGCTAGTAACGTGGGTATAAATATCGTAAGTTAAATAGTGCTTGGTATCCGGCGAAGCAATAAGTCCCATTTTCTCATTCGACTGAATATGTGGATTTACTTCAAAATCTTCTTTTACCTTTCCTGTCTCTTCATCATAAATCTTAAAATTTAATTTGTAGAAAGTATTAGGGGCAACAGTAGTATCACTAATATAGGTAACAGTGTATTTACCCATTTTCTTTGGCTCATTTTTATAAAGCACAATGTTCTCTCCCGGCTTTTCAGCCTTCTCAAAATCCTTAACAGGAATAAAGTTAGAAGCATTTAAAGAGATCGGTTTGTTGGTTGCAGCAGCTACTAAGGCACCTAACAACAATAAAGCAAAACCAATGTGTGCAACCGCAGCACCTACTAATTTCCGTTTACCACCAAATGCTTGTCCTAAGATTTTTGCGTTAGATATTACAGCAAAAACACAGCTGAAAGTTAACAAGATATACATCAGGTTGTGATATACATTGGTGATGTACACGAAACCGGCAGTGATTACCAATGAGATAATTACTGTGGCAGCAAGACCACTATAGAATTTACGGATGTCAGTTCTCTTGTATTTCATGAACTGAGTGAATCCTGAGATAATGGTTACTAAAATAGCAAACGGAGCCTGCCACTGGTTGTAATATTTAATTGCATCTATTGGAGGTGCAAAGTTGGTTCCAAATGCTGCGTTAAATACAGGTACCGAAGTAGAGAAAATTACCTGAATACAAGCTACTGTGATTACAAGTGAACCGATAAACATCCAGAATTCTCTTGAATAAGTTTCTTCGTCTTTATTGGTAATTGGCAATTCTTTCCATCTTACAATCAGTAAAATTACGGGTATTGCTAAAAACACTACGTTATATAATATCAGGTGGCCAAACATACCCAAATCTGTAAACGAGTGTACAGATGTTTCGCCCAAAATACCGCTTCTGGTAAGGAATGAAGCATACAGCACCAGCACAAAACTGATGAAGATTAATACAATTGCAGTGAAGAATGCATGCCCTGTATTTTTAAAGGCAATCATTACGTGTACACCTGCAATAAGGGTTAACCAAGGAATAATAGAAGCATTTTCTACAGGATCCCAAGCCCAGAAACCACCAAAATTTAGTGCTTCGTATGCCCAGAATGACCCCATAATGATACCTGTCCCCAAAATCATTACTGCAAACAAAGCCCATGGCATTGCCGGTCTTACCCACTCTTTATATTTCTTTTGCCATAATCCTGCAACTGCATAAGCAAATGGAACAATCATACTGGCAAACCCTAAAAACAAGGTTGGCGGGTGGATAACCATCCAGTAATTTTGAAGTAGGGGGTTTAACCCACGTCCGTCGACTATAAATTTGAGGTAATTTTTAAAATTCTCAGGATCTGCAAATATAACTGGCGCCATGGCCTTAATGTCTAAAGCATCTCTTAAAAGGATAAACGGTGAGCTACCTATTCTTTCACCAAAGATTTCAACGCCCAACAACATTGAAGTTAAAAATGCCTGCGAGAAAGCAACTACAGTCATTACTCCGTTTTCCCAGCTTCTTGCTTTCCAGATTAATATTACACCCAGCAATGATTGCCAGAATGCCCAAAGCCAGAAGCTTCCCTCCTGTCCTTCCCAGAATGCAGAGACAATATAGTATACGGGCAGTTCTTTTGAAGAGTGTGACCAAACGTAATAGTATTCGTTATAATGATTTAAAATCAGGAAAAACAATGTGGCACCGATGCCAATTACACTTACCCAGTTTATTAGAAATGAGATACGTCCGATACGTTTCCATGACTGATCTGCAAGGTCCTTATTTCGGGTTGCAAAAAAATAAGAGATGGTTGACAATAAAGACGCCGCAAACGCTAAAACAATAAAGAATTGCCCGACTTTACCCGGAAGGAGGTTCTCTCCAATAAATTGTATATCCATTAAGATTAGTTGTATTTTTCCACTGTTCCGTCCTTCTTGATCTCAACTAGATCGTTATTATATTTAGATGGACATTTCATGAGTATTTTAGAAGCATAGAAGGTATCATCTTTCATTTTACCGATTAATACCAGCTTTTCAGAGCGTTCAAAGTCCTGAGGTTTTGTTCCGTTATAAACAACTTTATTAACACTACCTTTTTGGTCCTTCATGTAAAAAGCAAAGTGATTGGCATCTTTATTAGCGTCGTAATAGGTACCCTTTTCTTTTTCCCAGTAACCCATTACGTGAAATTCCTTAGGATCTTTTGCAGCTTCAGTAAATGTAGAATAGCTATTTGTATCTGCGTTTAGGCTAACTAAAAAGCCTACACATATCGCTATCGTAATTAAACCAACAATTGCACTTTTTCTCATGGTCGTAATAAAAATTAATTGAACCTTACAAAGATAAAAAATATAAGCACCTAAAGTCTTTTAGCCCCTTCCAATTCAGTATGATGACAGTTTATTGATAGTTCTCTGACAAAAAGTGATATTATAGATGAATTAAACATAAAAAAGCTTCCTGTTTTTTAGTCTTTGTATTCCGATTTAATGAGATAAGGCATAGTTTTTCTGAGTTTTAGCACTTTTGGACGGGAAACATTTCTAATGTATTGATCCCAGTTGCTCTTCCTGTAGTAATCCTGATGTTCAGTTTCGGCCGGATAGATTATTTTAAACGGAATAACTTCAGTTACCACGGGTTTATTGTAACCATCTACCGAGTCGATTTTACCAATAAGGTTTTGAATTATTATTCGTTCTGAGGGCGATCGGTAAAAAGCGATTGAACGGTAATCGGAGCCAAAATCAGGTCCTTGCCCATCTACCTGGGTAGGATCATGGGAATTGAAGAATGCTTCGGTTAGCTTTTCAAAGCTAATTACTTTAGGATCGTAGTAAACCTGAACGGATTCGGCATGTCCGGTTGTTTTAGACAACACCTCATCATAACTTGGATTTGCTTTGGTGCCACCTGAATACCCGCTGATTACCTTATTTACGCCCCTTAATTCGAGCATACATTCCTGCATCGCCCAAAAACAACCTCCCGCATAAGTTGCCACAGCCTCTCCTTTTTTGACATCTGTTATTACAGCAAATCCATCCTTGCTTTCCAATTTTTGCCCCTCATTACAAGCACAGAAAAAGGTAGCCAAGAGTATAAAAAAGATCACCTTACCTTTCATAATCAAGCTTTATGCAATATACGTGGATAAGATCGTTTTGATTTTCATACTTGTTTTTAATAGCAAACAGATGACAAAAAAAATCCGCATCACTTGAGGTGATGCGGATTAAAATACTTTGTTTTTAAATCTTATGGCCAAATACCAAGATTCATATAAGAAACTGCGATTTTATCGATTGAACCGACAAAGGCTGCTGTTCTTAGTGTTTGAACGCCTGGCTTGGTGATTAAGCTCTCTCTGATCTCATGGTATGAATGCATCATTGTGTCTTCCAGCCCTGAATTTACAAGATCCAGTTCTGATGCTCCTTTAACAATCATTAAACGATTCTCAGCGGGAATTTTCTTACCTGTAAGATTTTCTAATGTATTGATCAGGTTCGCATTCGAGTTTTCAGCATAACGGTTTTCCATACGTCCAAACGCTACGTGAGAAAGGTTTTTCAACCATTCGAAGTAAGAAACGGTTACACCACCTGCGTTGCAATACATATCAGGAATGATGATACCACCCATTTCAGTAAATATCTCTTCTGCTTCTGGAGTAGTTGGACCGTTTGCTCCTTCAGCAATAATTCTTGCTTTAATGTTACGGATGTTGTTTACTGTGATCTGGTTCTCTAAAGCTGCCGGCACAAGAATATCACATGGTTGCTCTAATCCTTCCATTGAATTTTTGAAGTCCGTAGCTCCCGGGAACCCTAAAATCGATCCTGTATTTTTACGATGAGCAAAAACCTCATCAATGTTTAAACCGTTTTCATTATAAATTGCACCTTCAAACTCACAAAGACCAACAATTGTTGCTCCAAATTCTGAAAGGAATTTAGCCGAGTGGTAACCTACGTTTCCTAGGCCCTGTACAATAACACGTTTATCTCCTAAACCTGCTTTAAAGCCGATCTTATGCATGTCCTCAGCAACGTTAACGCATTCTTTAACTGCGTAAGCAACACCACGACCGGTAGCTTCTTTACGTCCACGGATACCATGCAAAGCAATTGGTTTTCCGGTTACACAGCCTAAAGCATCCAGTTGCCCCGGATTCATAGTCATATAAGTATCTGCAATCCAACTCATTTCACGCTCACCAGATCCATAATCAGGAGCAGGAACATCAATACCGGGACCAATAAAATTCTTCTTTATCAACTCTGTGGTATAGCGACGGGTTATCGTTTCTAACTCGGCTACAGAGTAGTTTTTAGGATTAATGCAAATACCACCTTTTGCCCCACCAAAAGGAACATTTACAATTGCACATTTATACGTCATCAGGGCAGCTAAAGCCATCACCTCATCTTCATTTACCATTTCACTGTAACGAATACCGCCCTTGGTTGGACTCATGTGATGAGAGTGTTCTACACGCCATGCATCAATAACTTCAAATCCATTTCCTCTTCTGATTGGGAACTGGAAACGATACACACTGTTACAGGCTTTAATCTGATTTAATAATCCCTCGGGATGGGAAGTGAACTTCGCTGCACTGTCAAAATTTTTGCACACGTCGGCAAAAAATTTTGTCTCATTTGCTGAATTAGCCATTTTTGTTTTTTATGAATTTTGAATAAGTTCTCAGTTATGAGTACAAAATTGCACTAAAAAAAACGATTAATACAAATGCTGATTTACTTAGTGTATCGCGCACACTAGGCCTAAAAGGGCATAAAAACGACGATTAGACGTTCTAAAATTAGTTTTTATCGGAAGATTTCTTTTCTATTTTTTTTAATCTTTTATCCATAGAGAATAGATAAATCAACAAACCAACAAGAATTATGACGATACAGATCACAACTACATATATCTTTCCGTTGCTGCGTAAAGCATCAGCCATCTCCACATCATTGGATTGAGCAAATAATTGCACTGAACTTAATAACAGCATTAAAGCAAATATGATCTTCTTCATCTTAGGAATTTTGTTTGTTTTCTATTGTACGGATTCTGAATCTAATGGTATAAATCCAATAACCTATTATTGACCAGCCGATAAAAGCCGGGTATAAAACAGCACGCATACGGCTGTCTAAATCGTAACTATTAAAGCCTGGATTACCTCCGTTTCCGGGGTGCAGCGAGTCTGACAAACGTGGCAATACCATGATCAGCACCACCATCATTGGAAACGCAAAAATATTGTATATGGCCGATATTTTAGCTCTTTTTTGTTGCTCATCGATGGCATTTCTAAGTACCAGATAAGCAAAATATAAAAGTATAGCTACAGCCGTAAAGTTTTGTTTTACATCGAAACTCCAAAACTGTCCCCAGGTAAATTTGGCCCAAACCGCACCTGTAATCAAACCTAGTATACTAAAAATGATCCCTACGTTTACACTTTCAATTGCCCTGATGTCGTCAGCTTCTTTTCCGTACAACAAGTATTTTATACTGTAGAACACTGAAATTGAGAACAATGTAAGCATGGCAAACCACATGGGCACATGAAAATACAGGTTTCGTATTGTTTCATTTAATATGGCTAAATGAGGTACACCTAAAAGTAATCCTGCAATGGCGGTATATAAAACTAATACCGACCCTAAAATTTTCCACCAAAGTTTGTTCATTATATAGGCTTAATA
>Ga0065714_10002909_pt1 | contig 11700 bp, 7 predicted proteins | sample MisRhiReplicate2_FD_59101 | JGI IMG/M metagenome (GOLD analysis project Ga0065714, IMG submission 59101) | Miscanthus rhizosphere microbial communities from Kellogg Biological Station, MSU, sample Rhizosphere Soil Replicate 2: eDNA_1 v2... | ecosystem: Host-associated > Plants > Roots >... | reverse complement strand
CCCTGTTTTAAGATGGTTGATCCACCACAGATCAACCTAAACCAAACAAACCACTACTATAACGTATGATATTGTCAAAAAGTTTCTTTATTTGAAAATAAATTTTAAATAATTACTTCTCAGGACGTTACCTGATGGTTTTAGCAGACAAAAAATCTATTTCTAGTAAAATATGAAGGTTTTTTAATTCCGTAACATTTGTGTAACATTAATTTATTTTTAGTAAATTAGTATCGTAAGCCAAACCATGACCACATATTCTATGCTTTCTGATCAAGACCTCAGGGCCAAATTAGTCTCTGGGGATGAGTACGCCTTTGCGGAATTCTATGAGAGGTACAGTGCCGGAATTTTAGGTTTTGTTAAAAAGTTTGTTCACTCTGCTGATCTTTCAGAAGATCTTACACAAGAAATATTTATAAAGATCTGGCAATGCAGATCAAAATTAGCAGATATCCAATCGCTAAAGGCCTATTTACATATCGTTGCCAGGAATCATACCTTAAATAGCCTTAAAAAAGCCTTCCGTTCTGAAGTTGCTATGTCAGAGATAGTCAATAGTTTTGTTGAAGAAAGGAACTCCACTGAAGACGAGCTTTTGAATAAAGAATATTACGACTACCTTCAAAAAGCATTAGCGGTATTATCTCCCCGAAGCAGAGAAGTTTTTAAACTATGCAGAGAGCAGGGCAAAAGTTACGAGGAGGTAGCAACGGCATTGGGTATTTCCCGAAATGCCGTAAAGAATCATATGGTAGCTTCTATGAAAATTCTCAGGACTTCTGTTGAAAGGGACCTGGGTATCTCTTTAGGAGTACTTTTGGTTATCCTGTTAAAATAAGTTCAAAAAAATAATTTTTCCAGCTACCCTCGGCGCTTCAAATATTGTCTTAGTATTTGAAAGGCCCTCACTATGGAAGATAAAGAATTTTACAGAATACTTGTTAGTCGATATATTAATAAACAACTCTCTGATGATGAGTTGGAATTGTTTGTACAGTTAACCAAAGATGGGAAACTGGATGAACATCTTTTGGGAGCGATGGATGAGGAAGGTGGAATTTCTGAGGCTGACGAGGACCACCACAAGCAAATTAAAATAAAGCCGTTGTGGCTCAAACTAACTGCTGCGGTTGTTGTATTGGTTACGTTATCTATAGGTTTATATTCTTATGTTAATCACAATCTTAATAATGCTAATCTGCGCGCTGTTTACACAAAACAAGATGCGGAACCCGGTGGAAATAAGGCTATACTTACTTTAGCTGATGGTACTGAAATTTCGCTAACAGATGCAGGTAACGGCCAGATTGCTAAACAAGCTGGAGTAGCAATAACAAAAAATGCCAGTGGGCAATTGGTATATACTGTTATAGAATCCAGGAAAAAAGAGATGGCATATAATACCATCAGTACACCCAGGGGCGGTCAATATCAAGTGAATTTGCCTGATGGTACAAGAGTTTGGCTAAATGCTGCCTCCTCCGTAAAATTTCCAACAAGTTTTGCTAATGCGACCTATCGAAGGGTAGAACTAACCGGAGAAGCTTATTTCGAAGTATTTAAGAATAAGAAGCTTCCTTTTATTGTGATAACAGATAAACAGGAAGTTGAAGTTTTTGGAACCCATTTTAATATTAATTCTTATGATGATGAAACAAGCATCAAAACAACCTTGCTTGAGGGTTCAGTAAAAGTATCATTACTGAACGGGAGGAATAAAAAAGTTTCATGTTTCCTGAGACCCGGAGAGCAGGCCAATGTTGAACATCAGGATATGAGCCTGAAAATCAGTAAAGCCAATATTGATCAGGTAATGGCATGGCAAAAGGGGTATTTTCATTTCGAGGGTGATGACCTGCAATCTGTGTTGCGTCAGCTATCGCGATGGTATGATGTAGATGTATTATATGAGATAAACCATACTGATGATGAGTTTATGGGCGATATCCCGCGCAACGTAAAATTATCAGAAGTGCTTAAGATATTAGAATTTGGAGGTGTCCACTTTAAAATTGAAGGAAAAAAACTAATTGTAACTAAATAAACAACTTAAAACCAGTATTGTATGGAAAAATAAATACCTAACCCGTATAACTGAGAAGAAAATACCGGACCCTGGTTGCAACAGGATCCGGATAGATCCACTTCTTAAGTTAGAAATGGAACAAAGTTCCGGTCGATCTCAAAAAATACCTTGTTAAATAATTAATGAATTAACCAAACATTCAAAAGTATGAATTTAAATCAATGTAGGAAAGCATCTGTTTTCAGGTGGTTATTCTCATCCAGGAATTTATTGGCAATGAAACTAATTGTACTATTAATCTTCATAGGTTGCCTTCAAGTCTCCGCAACGGGATTTTCGCAAAGTATTACACTTTCCGAAAGAAACACTACGCTAAATAATGTGTTCGAAAGTATAAAAGAGCAAAGTGGCTATACCTTCTTTTATAACAATAAACTCATAAAACAGGAAGGCCGAATCAGCATCGAGCTGAAGAATGTAAGTGTGGAAACAGCGCTGGACCAGATATTTAAAAACAGGCCGTTTTCATATAAAATCATAAACAAAACCATTGTAATTAAGAGAAATTCCATTTCAACAGCATCGGTTATTGTTACTGCCGAGGCGCAAATAAACATTAAGGGGAAAATTTCAGATACAGAAGGCAATCCGCTATCAGGAGCAACTGTTATGATTAAAGGAACTTCAAAAGGAACTTCTGCAAATATCTCCGGTGAATTTTCGATAGATGCGAAAGAAGGAGATGTATTGGTGGTAAAATATCTGGGCTATCAATCCAAAGAGGTATTGGTAAAGGCAGGTGTTACCAGTATAAATATTGTACTTGAAGCCGAATTACAGGGCCTTTCTGAAGTGATTGTAACGGCCCTTGGGGTTAAAAGACAGGAAAAGGCTTTAGGTTATGCTGTGCAAAGAGTTGGGGGAAAAGAACTGCAAACTGTAAAAGGAGTGGACTTGGGTACTTCCTTAACCGGTCGGGTTTCAGGTTTGGTAATTAAGAATTCTACGGAATTTAATGCAAGACCTACAGTAGAGTTGAGAGGTGAAGATGCATTGTTAATTATTGATGGGGTCCCTTATGCAAACATGACTTTACGTGATGTGCCTACCGATGACATCGAAAGTATGGATGTGTTAAAGGGATCGACTGCTTCTGCTTTATATGGCTCACGTGCTAAAGGTGGTGTTTTGATGATCACTACTAAAAAAGGAGCAGCAGCCAAGGGGTTCTCAATTGATGTAAATAGTAATACTATGTTTCAATTGGGTTATCTGGCAATTCCGAAAGTACAAAGTTCATACGGTCGTGGTCAAAATGGTGAAATTGATAACGATTATGTTTGGGGTCCAAAACTGGATGCAGGAAATACAGCCAGAGATTGGAACCCGGAAACCAAACAATTTGAAGATGGACGCCCCTTAGTATCGGTAGGAAAGGATAACCTGAAGAATTTTATGAATACCGGTATTATAGCCAGTAATAACATTTCTTTGGCACAGAGTAATGAGAATGGAAGTTTCAGGATTGGGGTAAACCATATTTTCCAGAAAGGCCAGTTTCCAAATCAGAAACTTAATCTCCTGAACCTTACTTCTGGTGGTGAGATCATAGTTAATGATCATTTTAGGGTAGAGGGACGTTTTGGTGTTAGTCGTGGTTCTACGCCTCAAATGTGGGGTAGCGGATATGGAAATCAGGGGTATTTATACCAGCTTATCATGTGGACGGGTACAGAGTACGATATCCGTGATTATAAAGACTACTGGGTAGTTCCTAACAAAACACAGAACTGGATGTATACCAATTGGTATGATAACCCATACTTAATTGCTTACGAAAAGCTTAACGGTGAGGTCAAAAATAAAGTAAATGCAAATGTCACTGCCAATTATAAGTTCAACAATGATTTTAACCTGATGCTGCGTTCAGGTTATGATAACTATAATAATACAAATACCAAACAAAACCCTACAGCTAATATTTTCTCTACACGTGGCGGATGGAATGCAAGAGGAATGTATGAAACAAGTGATTCAAGAGGTTTCTCTACCAATAACGATTTGATCCTTACTTTTAATAAGAAAGTTAGCAAATGGGCATTTGAGGGGTTAGCCGGTGGTACACTTTATTATTTTAAAGATGATGGCTTTACCGCTACCACTAAAAATGGATTAATTTCTCCTAGGTATTTTTCTCTGAAAGGTTCAGTTGAGCCGGTAACAATTACCCCTGGAAGAAATTGGTCTCAGCAAATTAACAGTCTTTACGGCCGGGCATCTGTAAGCTGGAACGATGCAGTGTTCTTTGATGCTACGGGCAGGAACGACTGGAATTCAGCTCAGCCAGAATCATCGCGATCTTTCTTTTATCCATCTTTGGGCTCAAGTGTGGTAGTATCTGAGCTGGTAAAAATGCCGACTGTGATTGATATGTTTAAACTACGTGGATCATGGACACTCTTTAAAAACGCATTTGATCCTTTTGCAATTAATAAAACTTTCTCCACTACTACCTCAGCATGGAATACACTTAATTCTGCCAGTTATCCATCAAAGCTGATCGGAGAGCATTTACTGCCAAGTACACAGCGCACCTGGGAAGTTGGTGCAGCAGGCTACTTACTGGGTAAACGACTACATTTCGATGTTGCATATTATGATAAGTACTATTACAACAGACAGGTAAATACTGATATTCCAGGGTCATCTGGCTTTGCTACCATATTGGTAAACACTGCAGAAACATATGCCAGAAGAGGTCTTGAAATTTCTGTTGACGGTTCTGTGGTAAAAAATGAAGACTTTGAGTGGAAAACTACCGTTAACTGGTCTAATCAGCACCGCTATTATGTTAACCTTGATCCTGTTTTGTCAGCTGATAATCCATGGGTTAAAAAAGGTCAAAGGTTAGATACTTATCTCAGCTCATATTGGTTGAGGGATCCAAGTGGAAACGTAATTTTTAACAACGGCTTTCCTGTTGAAAGCGATTATGATAAAAAATATGGTTATGGAGATCCCGATTTTAGCATTGGTTTTATTAATAATTTCCGCTACAAAAACTGGAATCTGGGTGTAAATATAGACGGACGTATTGGAGGGTTAATGTACAACTACCTATACGATAAAATGTGGGATACCGGTACTAACCCAGAAACCGATAACCAGTATCGCTATGACCAGGTAGTAAACGGTTTGAATAACTATGTAGGTAAAGGTGTTAAAGTAGTGTCTGGAGAAGTGCAGTTTGACAAATATGGAAACATTACCAGCGATACCAGACAATACGCAGCAAACGACGTACAAGTAGGTTATCAGGATTTTGCACAATCTTTTAGAGGGGGTGATATGGGTATTCAAAAAGAAACCTTCATCAAACTTCGTGAAGTTTCACTCGGGTATAATTTCCCTGCAAAGCTGGCTAATAAAATCGGTGCCCGGAGCGCATCATTTTCAGTTACAGGTCAGAATTTACTGCTGTTAACCGACTTTAAATTTTCAGATCCGGATATAGATACTGAAAACCTGAACTCTCCTTCATCACGAATGATTGGTTTCAATCTTAAGGTAGGATTCTAGTAAGGCAGCTTTTACGTTTATAAATAACTTAAATCAAGATGAAAAGAATTATAAAATATATGTTGATTTTGCCTTTACTGGCAACGCTAACAAACGGTTGTAAAAAGTTTGAAGACATCAATACCAATCCAAATGAAACAACCCAGGTAAATTCGGCCATGCTGGCAACAGGTATGATTCTGAACGTAACCCGTGGCGACATCAGCTCTACAAAAGGATTTATGCAGCCCTTTTTATTGGGCAAATACCTAACCTGGGGAGAGGGTCAAGAAGGCTTTCAATACAACAGACTCGGACGTACCGATTTTGATCGCATTACATTATTGCGGAATATTCCATCAATGGAAAACTATGCTACAAGCGATGCACTTAAAAAATCATATCAGGGATTAGGACATTTTATCCGTGCATGGCAATTCTTTATGGCTACAATGCAGGTAGGAGATATCCCCTATGCAGAAGCCGTAAAAGGAGAAACTAATGTGCTGCAGCCTAAATATGATACTCAAAAAGCAGTTTTTATGGGAATTCTGAATGAGCTTGATCAGGCAAACCAGTTGTTTGCAACAGGTGCAAACTTTGAAGGTGACCCTATCTATGCCGGTAACGTCGACAAGTGGAGAAGGCTTACCAATAGTTTTGAGCTGCATGTGCTAATTAATCTTTATAAAAAAACAGCAGATGCAGATCTTAAGGTTATTGACCGTTTCAAAGATATTGTTGCAAACCGTCCGCTGATGCGCGATTACAGAGATAATTTTGCACTTGCTTATAACAATACTGCTGGTCAGAATTACCCATGGTCTGATGTGCCGGCTGGTTCTGGTAACTCATTTGTGAAATCGAACTATACCATGCTCACAAACACTTTGCTAGCGCCTTTAAAAGCTACCGACGACAGGAGGTTGTTTTACTATGCTAAGCCTTCGCCGGTTAAAATTACTGCAGGGGTGTCGCAGTCTGATTATAACGCTTATCCGGGTGTAGAACCTTCTGATGCCTTTTCAGCCTTGCAAACAAGAAGAGTAGGTAAAGATTATGCCGACCTTAATAATCGTTATGTGCAACTGGTAAATGCTGAGCCGGTTAGTGTATTTAGTTGCTGGGATATGCAATTTGCGCTTGCAGAGGCTGCTGTACGCGGATGGATTACAGGAACAGCAGCACAGGTTTATTACGCTGATGGTATTACAAATTCTATGAACGCAGTTGCAATAAATACACCTGATCTGGCCGATTATCACCACAACATGAAAATGGATGCAGCTTATATACTTGCCTTCCCGGCTAAGCCAGGAGTTGCGCTTGCAGGGTCAACTGAGGAGCAGATTAAGCAGATCATCACGCAAAAATATCTGGCCAATTTCTTACAGGGAGGTAAATATCAATCCTGGTTCGAAAACCGGAGAACCGGATATCCTGTATTTACTTTAAACAGTACAACAAATTTAAATACACCATCTACAAACTTTCCGTTACGCTGGTTATATCCATCTAATGAGTTGAGTTATAATTCAGACAACCTTGATGCAGCTGTTCAATCTCAATACGGAGGTAATGATAATACAAATCAGCAAATGTGGTTGTTAAAGTAGTAATTATCTTATATTTATAATCATGTAACCGAAATCATCAAATGACAGAAAACAAAGGTTTAAAAAAAACACTCACCCCGTTTATGCTCTGGGGGCTTGGAGTAGGGTATGTCATTTCGGGTATGTATTTTGGATGGAACCTGGGTCTCGAAAAAGGCGGCACAGGGGGGATGGCTATAGCCACTATAGTGATCATGGTAATGTATGTAACCTTTACATTCAGCTATGCGGAACTTGCCTGCGCTATCCCCAAGGCGGGTGGGGTATTTGACTATGCAAACAAAGCGATGGGCAAAAATATCGGCTTTATAGCCGGTATTGCTCAGATTGTAGAGTTTATACTTGCTCCGCCAGCCATTGCATTTGCAATTGGTGCATATTTCAATGCATTTTTTCCGCAAGTGCCCATACTAACCAGTGCCATAGCCATTTACTTCGTGTTTACCGGGCTCAATGTATATGGTGTAAAAGCTGCGGCCTCTTTTGAGGTGATCATTACTGTTCTTGCCGTAGGAGAATTGCTTTTGTTTTCAGGTATCGCTTTGCCAAAGTTCGAGGTAGCAAACCTTACCCACAATGCAATGCCCAATGGATGGGGAGGCGTTTTTGCAGCCATTCCATTTGCCATCTGGTTCTTTTTGGGAATCGAGGGAATCGCTAATGTGGCCGAAGAAACCAAGAACCCGCAAAAAGACATCAGCAAAGGATTTGGCTGGGCCATCTTTACACTGGCTATACTGTGCGTATTAATCTTTATTGCAGCTACCGGCATCGCCGGATGGGAAGCAATAGTTTATAAAAATGGAATAAGCGGAGAAACATCAGATTCTCCGCTTCCTTTGGCCCTTGCAAAAATAACAGGCAGTAATCACCTCATGTACCACCTGCTAATTACTGTTGGTTTATTCGGACTGGTAGCTTCTTTTCATGGACTTATACTTGCTGCCGGAAGATCAACCTATGAAATGGGCAGGGTACATAACATCCCCTCATTTCTCGGCAAAATATCTCCAAGATTCCATACCCCGGCAAATGCGCTTATAGGAAACATGGTAATCGGTATTCTGGCATTGCTTTCCGGTAAAACATCAGAGATCATCATTGTCTCTGTTTTTGGAGCACTTACATTATATATCATTTCCATGATTTCCATTGTTATCCTGAGGAAGCGGGAACCTGATCTGCCAAGACCTTTTCGGGCTCCATTTTATCCGGCATTTCCGGTTATCTCGCTCGTCATTGCAACTGTATCTATTATTGCAATGTTCATTTTCAATTTTAAACTCGGACTTATTTATTTCTCCATATTGATAGTAACCTTTTTGCTGTACAGAATCTTTAAACCATCTCATGCATGACAACACAAGAAATATTAGCATATGTAAAGCAGCATCCGTCAGGAAAAGTAAAACTCGCCGTTGCCGATATTGATGGCGTTTTAAGAGGCAAGTATATCTCTGCCGAAAAGTTCACTTCTTTAGCAGAAGGAAGATTAGGATTTTGTGATGTTACTTTTGGGTGGGATATGGGTGATGTAGCTTACGATAATGTGAAATTTACAGGCTGGCATACCGGCTATCCCGATGCACTGGTAAAGCTTGACCTAAGTACATTCCGTAAAATACCCTGGGAAAATGATATTCCTTTTTTCCTGGGCGACTTCGTAGATGATGATGAAATACCAGGATATACCTGTCCGCGGCAGTTACTGCGTAAGGTGTTGGCAGATACTGAACAAAGTGGCTTTTCACCCTATTTTTCACAAGAATTCGAATGGTTCAATTTTGCAGAAACACCAGAAACAGCACACCAAAAAGGCTATCAAAACCTTACACCCTTAACTCCTGGAATGTTTGGTTACTCCATTTTACGGAGTACCTTAAAAAATGAATACATGACAGATCTTTTTGATCTGCTTTGCAAATTCAGAATACCTATAGAGGGCTTACATACAGAAACCGGGCCAGGGGTTTACGAAGCAGCCATTAAATATGCGCCTGTTTTGCAGGCGGCAGATCAGGCGGTATTGTTTAAAACTGCGGTCAAGGAAATTGCCTATAAGCACGGGGTTATGGCTACCTTTATGGCAAAGATTACTGAACATCTTCCTGGTTGCAGCGGACATGTTCATCAGAGTTTGTGGGATAAGGATTCGAAACATAACCTGTTTTACGACGAAAAGGATCCGCACAAAATGAGTGAACTGATGAAAAGCTATATAGCTGGGCAATTGCATTGTTTGCCGCAAATATTGCCAATGATTGCTCCGACCATTAACAGTTATAAACGATTGGTTGAAGGGGCCTGGGCCCCAACTACCCTAACCTGGGGTATCGACAACAGAACGGTTGCCTTAAGGGCATTGCCTTGCAACGCAAAAGCAACGCGTCTGGAAACAAGGGTAGTAGGTTCCGATACTAATCCATATCTGGCTTTGGCTGCCTGCCTTGCTGCGGGTTTATATGGAGTTAAAAACAAAATGAAACTGGAAAAGGAGGCTACCGAAGGAAATGGTTACCGGGATCTTTCAAACGGAGTATTGCCGGCCAACCTTTATGANGCTACCCAAAAAATGAAACAATCAACAGTAGCAAAAGAGCTGTTTGGCGATCAGTTTGTTGAGCATTTTACGTTAACAAGAGAGTGGGAATGGAAGCAGTACGCCAAAGTAGTAACAGATTGGGAGCTTAAACGCTACTTTGAAATTATTTAACCTCAGGTATTAATTTGATTAATAGTAACCATACATATGACATTCGATAAAGTATATCAGTATAATTTCCCAACCACCATTCGTTTCGGAGCTGGGGCTATAAAGGAATTGCCCGCCTATTTGCAAAAGAATGGATTAAAACGGCCAATGATCGTTACCGATCCAACCATAGCTTCATTGCCATTTTTTAAAGCCATTGTAGCCGATTTACAAGCGCATAACATTTCAGTAGAAGTATTTAACGACATTCACAAAAACCCTGTAAAAAGCGATGTATACAAAGGGGGCGATGTGTGGGATAATACTTCCAGAGATAGCATTATTGGTATTGGNGGCGGTGCAGCATTGGATGTGGCCAGGGCAATTGTGTTAAGGGTAAATCACCGCGANGATCTGTTTAAATACGATGACCTGATTGGTGGGGATGTTTACGTTACCAACGATGTCCCACATTTTATTACCATTCCAACCACCTCGGGAACCGGAAGCGAAGTAGGCAGAAGTGCTATTATCGCTGATGATGAAACACATCAGAAAAAGATCCTGTTCTCTCCAAAATTAATGGCACAAATTGTATTTGCTGATCCGGTACTTACTATGGATTTACCTCCATTTATAACGGCAGCAACAGGTATGGATGCGCTTACCCACAATATGGAGGCGTTTCTGGCAAAAAATCCGCACCCGCTGTGCGATGGTATAGCACTAGAGGGCATTTCGTTAATAAAAGACGCGCTCGAAAAAGCAACAAACAAACCTGATCTGGAAAGCAGAAGTAAAATGCTGATGGCCTCTATGATGGGCGCAATTGCTTTTCAAAAAGGACTTGGTGTGGTGCATTCTCTCGCACATCCACTTTCTTCCTTACTCGATACGCATCATGGTTTGGCCAATGCGGTAAACATCCCATACGGAATGGAATTTAATATTGCCGGCTTTGAAGATAAATTCCGCAGGATAGCCCGGACGCTTGAATTAAAAGAAGAAACAGGCGAAGCGGTGGTAAAATACCTTTTTGAACTGAATACTAAAGTAAATATCCCGCATCATTTAAGAGACATCGGTGTAAAACCCGAACATATAGAAACACTAGCAGACCTCGCCCTTGCCGATTTTGCACATCCTAACAATCCTAAACCGGTAAGCCGCGAAGATTTTAAACAACTGTATTTAAAGGCGCTTTAATGATATTCTAATGAAAAAAAAGATTGGAATAAGCTATACCGAAACCAATTTTCAGAACTATTGGAATTGGTTTACCTCGCAGGAATTGGGAGATGAAATTGAACTCATAGAGCTTTCTTTTCAAAAGGATAATATTTACGATTTTCAGTTATGTGATGGCTTTGTTTTAACCGGGGGAATAGACGTAGTTCCTGAATTGTATGGTGGGGTACAAGATTATCCACATAAGCCGGATGTGTTTTTACCCGAAAGAGATCAGTTTGAACTACAGATTTATACCTATTCACAAGATCACAAAGTACCTGTTCTGGGAATCTGCCGGGGCATGCAATATGTTAATATCCTTGAGGGGGGCAAAGTATTTGAAGACAATGGCGAGCAGGTGAATCAAATCCACAAAAAAGGTGCTGAGGACAAAGTACATGGCGTAAATGTTAAAAAGGAAAGCTTGCTGTATAGCGTAACCGGTGTAGAAAAAGGAGAAGTAAACAGCGCCCACCATCAGGGAATTAATCCGAATTACCTTGGTGAGAATTTAATGGTTAGTGCGTATTCAGATACCGACGACGGTATCATTGAAGCCCTGGAATTTAAAGATA
>Ga0065714_10065224_pt1 | contig 11701 bp, 10 predicted proteins | sample MisRhiReplicate2_FD_59101 | JGI IMG/M metagenome (GOLD analysis project Ga0065714, IMG submission 59101) | Miscanthus rhizosphere microbial communities from Kellogg Biological Station, MSU, sample Rhizosphere Soil Replicate 2: eDNA_1 v2... | ecosystem: Host-associated > Plants > Roots >... | reverse complement strand
GCGGCCAAGCGAGCCTTGCTGATTGCAGCGGCGGGGGCTCATAACCTGCTGTTCAGCGGTCCGCCGGGGACAGGAAAAACGTTGTTGGCGAGTCGTCTGCCGGGGCTGTTACCGCCATTGGCCGAGAGTGAAGCACTGGAAGTCGCGGCGATTCAATCGGTCGCCAGTTGTGTGCCGCTGAGTCATTGGCCACAGCGCCCCTTCCGACAGCCCCACCACTCCGCTTCAGGCCCTGCATTGGTGGGCGGCGGCTGTGGGCTTCTGAAATAAATGCGAAATTTTCGAAATAGCTGCGATGAAAAAAAGCCCGCAACGCTGGCGGGCTGATGAGATGGCGATTTTTCCTGTTCTACCGAGGGACTACCCCAGCTCCTACCAGAAAAACTGCTGCGTCTTCGCTAGCGCCTCGGTCATAAGATAAGCCTCATCTTCGCAACCGCGATCGGAAAGTATCAATCTTCCGGTAGGCCCTTGAGCACAGACTGACAACTGCTTTTCAAGCTGCTCGCCGTTCCTTCGACATCGATCCTGGCAATCAGGCTTTTACTGATGTTGCCTTTTGGTGAGCGTGTTGCAGAGTCTGTGACGAAGTATTGGCGCATCGCACTCACGGCTTCTTTGGCCGCCTTGCGCATGGCAGTGGGGTCCTTCGCGTCGGCGCAGTCCTGCAGCTTCTCGCGTGCCGTCAGATAGAAGCCTTCTCGCTTGCTATCGGACTCGTACTGCTTGGTATCTGCCGCCAGTTCATTGGCCTGCCGTACGGGAGGCACTAACTGATTGGCAAGATCTGCATTGGCCGCCGCAATCACCTTCGGATCGCTGAGTAACGACCCCATGAATGCCAGAAATGCCTGTTCACCCTGTGTTTCGCTCATCAGTACGGACAGGGTCAGCGGCTTGTAGGCATCCTTGAGCGTCAGGGTGAACCAAGGCGACTCATAAGGGCTTGTCACTGGGCCATTGACTGAATAGCGGCGAGTGCTCGCCGGTTGCAGCGTGCCAAGCACCAAGGTGGCCCCCGGATTGCTGTCCAGCGTCGGCTTGGTACCCGGCGGGGTGATGGCAAAGAATAGGGCGATATTGCGCTCCTTGCCCGGGCGCAGGAATCGGGTGTCGATTGGTGTCAGGTAGGTGGCGATGGCAGGTCGAATGGCAAACGAAGTCAGGTCTTGCGAGGGCACAATTTGCGCTTCGAAAAGAAAGTCCGGCATCCCGGTAAGGAATAGTCCACGCGCATCGAGTTCAGCCTTGGTATTGCTCGGCCAGCCGGAGTTGCCAGGCGGGCTCCATGCCGTCTGCCCCGGCCCCTCGGTGAAGAACTGACCGCGCACTACCTGTATGCATTGCGGAAATGCACTCGCGGTGGCCTGGAAGTTTCGTGCGCCCTGTGTAGTCCAGGTCTTGGCCTCCCCGGCCGCGGTCGCCGCCCGTCCCAGGTAGTTGACACCCTGGCTGATGAGGGCTGTGGCCAGAGCGGTCATCAGTTCCTTGTTGCCCTCTTCTGTTGTCTTTGCTGTTGGCGCCGGTCTGACAACCATACAGTCGCCGATCGCCACCTGCAGCCCGGCTACCGGGCCGGCCGGTGTGAACTCCTGCTCCGCCTGATGCGAGCAGCCTGCCAGCAACAGCGCGCCGCCGAGCAACGTTACAGCGTTTCTTGCCTTCATCGTCTTGCTCCTTGTTGTTCTGAGAACGGCACTGCTCTTTCTGCTCCTGCGTGCTCGACCACGCTGAAGGTCGGTGAGGTGCAGGACGCCTTGCCTTGCTGGCAATCGGCGACCCACGCGCTGTAACGCGCGACCCTCGTGTACACACCCGGCCGCTCCTTTATCGCGCAGCCATCTCCCCAGCTGACAATGCCAGCTAGGTAGCGCTTGCCAGCCAGCCTCAGGGTCAAAGGTCCGCCGCTGTCACCCTGGCAGGAGTCCTTGGGTTCGAGCTTATCGGCGAAACCGGCACAAACCATGTAGTCGGTGATCCGCCCCTTGTAGGCGACACGATCGTTGCAATTGCGGTTGGAGACTATCTTCAGGTCGACGAAACGCAGCTGGCGCACCCCGTACTCGTCGCCGGCGCCAAGTACCCCCCACCCCGTCACCCTGGCGGTCGCCTGACCGGCCAAGGCTTTCGCCTCGTCCTCCATCGGCAGCGTGGCAATAGCCGCAGTGAATCTACCTGCAGCTGACGAGGCCAACTCCAGCAGAGCCAGGTCATGGCGCGGCGGTTTGCCCGAAAGGTAAAGGGGGTGCAGAATGATCCGACGCACTTCGACACGCCGGGCGCCGCCGTTCGGTCCAACGTCTGTCGCGCCGACCAGCACACTAACCTGGGCTGGCCGGGTGTTGTCGTCGACACAATGAGCAGCCGTCAGCACCCAGGTATCTGCGACCAGCACACCGCCGCAGAACGGGCGGCGATCCGGACCGAAGTTGTCGCCGCCAATCAACGCGACCTGCCACGGATCATCACCGAGCCTGGCTTCCTCGCCACCGACTATTTTCGGCTCCAGCAACTGGACCCCGTAGCGATCGAGTAGATAAAGGTTGCGCAGCGGTTCGGAGCCACTGACCTGTGCCGGCCAGGTCCACGGATCGGCTCGCGACGCGCTGCTGGCGCACAGCAGTAGGAATGCCGCAAGCAACAGTCGAGCATTCATAGCGCGCCCTCCTTCATCAGGCTGATAGTCACGGTGTCCATCGGCACATCGGGGCTGGCCAGACGCAGCGCCAGGTGCGAACGGGCCACCCCTTGCGCCTCGATCAGCGCACGAATGCGCAGCCCCTGCAGCAATGCGATCCGCGAAGCCTGGGTAGGGTTTGGGTTGGTGATCGAGCCCACCTTGATCTCGATGCTGGAACGGCCTTGTTCCAGAGACCCACGCCAGCGCTCAAGCATTGCCAGATCGCCCGAAGCCGGCAGCTCACTGGCGGCAAGACTGATGACCTCGACAGGTTTGTTCTGTGCCGAGACGCTACCGACATAGCCAATCTGGCCGTCTTCCAGCATGACCTGCGCCCAGCCGCGAGGTGTCTTGCCATGCAGGACCTCGACCTGCTGCCCCCGCTTGAGACCGCCAAGCACCCGGGAATTCCCGCCTCTGGGCAGATCCCTGACATTGACGTCGTAACGGGCGAAGGCCTTGGTGTTGAAGCGGTCTTTCACTGCGGGGGTCTTGAGAGATCCATTTAACAGTCCGACATCTCGCTCGCTACTGACCACGGAACGCGAGAACGCCTCGTGAGTGGCCTGCAACAGCGATAGGCGTTTGCGCGCAGCTGCGGTAAATGGCCCGGCCGGGTAGTAGTCGACAAATTCATTGAGGAAATAGATCAGCTCGTCGTCGGATGTACTGGCGACAGCACGAATCCAGGTTTCCAGCTCTTCCTTGGCCAGGTTCTGATTGTCCATGAACATGATTTCGCCGGCGTTGGAGCTGGCGATCAGCGGCTCCTGCCGATTCGCGGTCAAACGTATAACAACACCGCTGGTTCGATTGAACACTGAAGATGCAGGCTTGTTCTCTGTGGTCAGCACTTGCAGCAGGCTGCGTGTGAAGATACTGCCCATTTTCGGCTCATCGCCGATGAGCAAGCTGTACGATGGTCGGCCAGCCTGCGCGGCAAACACCACCAGGAACCCTTTTGGGGTCTGCTGTGGCGGCGTCTTTAGCGGCAGGTACTGATTGCTGGCAATGGCTTGCATAGGCGGCGCAGGTATTGGCTTTTTGGGATCGAGGTATTCCTCATCGGCTACCGGCGCGGAAAACGGATTGCTCCGGCAAGCATCGAGGATGATCACCGTGATGCCTGCACCCGTGCCCTGAATCTCGTTTATCAGGTAGGGCAAGCTGATATAGGTCGAGGTCTCGTCGCCCGGCCGGCTGAGCTCGGCATCTGCCGGTACCAGGTAATTGATGCCACCGAGTTCGATGCCATGACCGCTGTAGTACACCAGGGCGATGTCTCCAGGGCGCAGGCTATCCCTGAAATTTTCGAATCGCTCCAGAAGCTCATCTCGGCTCAGATCGTTGCCCGATAGTTGCGTCACCGCCATTTGCGGATCAAGCCGCTTCAGCGCATCGGACACCAGTTCGGCATCGTACAGCGGCGTGCTCAGCGGGTTGGCGTGCTTGTAGACGCTGATGCCCACCACCAGCGCGCGCTTGACCGGCGCCACCCGCTCCTGGGCCCAGGCCGGTAGGCTTGCCAATTCCGGAACAGCGGGGATCTGCAGATCGGCAAGCGCAGCACTCCCATACAGGGCCACGCCCACAAACCATAGAAACGGCCCGGCATGTTTCCTTGCGCAATGAAAAAAGGTTGTCATTTCACCCCTCCGTGGCCCAACCCAGCTCTGACTCAAAGCAAGATTAGCCACTAAATAGCCAGCAACCAGGAATGAATAGAATATTTAGCACTTGAATCAATTGCGTACTCAGCAGCGCCCGCCGCACTTTTAACCTCTGCCAGTGCCGCTTTGTATCCATCATTCGGATGGCCTGGCGTAGCCGCCGTGCTAACCTCAAAGGGTGCGAGTTGGAGACTGAGCAATGAGTGAATTTATCCAGCCGGAGAGTAGCTTCGCTGAAATAATGAACCGGAAGCGGGAGAGACTCGAGGCGCTGCTGCACGCTATTAATCTCGCATCACCTGGTGATCTTGAAGCAGCAGCTGAACGCATTAAGAAAGTGATGCGCGAGTCGAAGGGGGAACAGCGCCGCCAACGTATTAGCCCCCCTGCATTTTCCATCAAGTAATGGCTTCGGCCACCAATCCTCTTGATGAGGGTGGCTACTCTCTAAAGCAGCTTGCCAAAGTAAGCCGAAGCACGAGCTTTCTAAGCTGCTGAGATCACCAAGATTCATACGTCGTGCCACTTGACTCACACGCCGGCTACCGTAATCTCACATTGATATCATATAGCAGCCTGAGTAAACCTAATGCAGAGCGAAAAGGAATTTTCTGACGGAATTAGAGATGGAGTTTGATCGAATGTCAGAACAAACGCCGAGAGACGAGGAGCTTGAGCCTGTCGGGCCAGATTGCGTTGTGTACTCTGAAGAGGGCGAAGGCCCACGCACGCACGTGCTAATCGTTGGGGTGGGGCACTATCCATACTTTATTGACGGACCTCGGGAATCTCCGGGAGCTGAGTTAAGCCAACTCACCTCCCCATCCCCTTCGGCAAGGGCTCTCGCGAACTGGTTCATTGATGAATACCGCTATCCACCCGCTCCTCTTGGCAGCGTAGCGCTGCTGGTAAGTGAGGAAATACCTACACCGTTCCTCACACCTTCAGGCGCTCGCCAATTACTAGACCCTGATTACAACAATTTCTCGGTGTCGGTAGAGCATTGGTTTGATCGTGGAAATACCGATGAAAATAATCGGTTAATTTTTATGTTTTGTGGACATGGTTACGGCTTTGCGCAGGAGTCGTCGCTTTTAATGTCCGATTTCGACTTCTCCCGCCAAGCACGATGGGATAGTGCACTAGACCTTGGAAAATTCGTGCTTGGAATGGCCAAGTGTGCTGCGGCAGAACAACTTTACTTTATCGATGCGTGCCGACGCCCCCACGGAGACCTAGTATCGCCTGGAGCCGTAGCGGGACGCACACCCATACACGTAATCGCAGATCCGCGCGCGAACTACCAATCAAAAGTTAACACACCTCTCTTTTTCGCTACTGGCAATGACGAACCTGCCTTGAGTCGTGCAAATAACGTCAGTATTTTCACTACAGCTTTCTTGAAAGCGATGCGCGGGATGGCCGCCCGGGATGATAGCGGTGAATGGAGCGTCAACAACTACTCTCTACTAGAAGCTATGGCACACATCTCTGATCGACTGACAAATGAGTTCTTCTCCAATCCACAGCAACCACAGGGCGGACAAGCACGGGCCTTTGTCCTTCATTGCCTCCCTAAAGACCCTATTTCTCCGGTCTATCTATACCGAGATGGGGGTACCCCCTGCGGCCCTGGTGACCTTCACTACTCAGTTGGCGGCAAGCCGTTATCACGCTCTTGCACCCATGATGAAATTGAAATTGAGCTGGAACTCCCGTTTGGAAAATACGACTTCACACTCGTGCATAACGGCAGTCGAATAGCGAGTGTAAAGCAGGAAGCTCGTCCGACTTGGAAGAGAGCGAGGTTACTTTAATGCGTAATCGTCAAGGAAAGGTACTTGTTCGCGTCGAAACATCTGGCGACACAGCTATCAAGTATGGAGTTCCGGTGCAGTTTCGACCGACTCTAGAAGACCCTGAGTCTGGCCGACGTACTGACCAGTCTCGCCCTCGAATAACTGTCATAGCCCCCATATCTGTAGACCCGCGCGACTCAGCCTCAGCGAGACTAAAGGTGGGTGACTATGATGTCGAGGCGACGCTTCCTTCGGGGGAGACCTTGATCGATGAGATTACTATCAAGCCCAACGAAGAACACGATATTATATTGCGTGGCATAGCGAAATTGGACCGGCCCGACTTCACATTTACAGGCTTCTCGTCGAGAAGTTTGAGGTCTCTAGACTTTGGAAAGCACCTGAGCTATCGACCGAGTTCGCCAGACTTAACGGTTACGATCGGCGTTGTTGCGGAGTCGCAAAGCGCAAACATACCACAATCGTTCAACCCCGCAAGTTGGGATGACTGGTATGATTATTTTTTGGATCGATACGAAAATAGAGAAAAAAACGTTAACTCAACAATTTCTCTTTCTGGCGACTCGCTTGGATTGTCTGTTATAACTGAAGGTACTGTTTTCTCATCATCACAACGTATCAAAATATCCCAGGAGAGTCGCCCGTATATTGACAGAACTGCCATTGGGGGGAAAAGGCTCTGCGCCTCTATTACGGGAGAGTTTGGGTCTCGCATAATCTCACTACCTTGGCCGTGGGACTGGAACCACTCAGAACGCGCTCTATTCGAGATCATAGTTCAGCAAGACAAAAATCAACTAAAATTTACTCCAAACTTAATTGATGGGCGATGGGGTAGCTTATTATCCTACATGAATAGCGGCCGCATTCATCTTGCAGCGGAGATCTTAAAGCAGGCTGAGGAAGCGCTATTTGAAAAAATGGAGAACCCGCTGGCTGCAGCGATGGGTGGGTACATCTTAATGTCCACTCAAGAGGGAGAAGATTCAGACGATTGGCCAAGGTGGCTTAACAACCTCGCTGAGCGATTCCCTAACTTACCTGACGGTGCAATACTTCGTGCACGCTGGCTAGTACGCAAAGGCGGGCGTGAAAACATTGCGGAAGCGCATGAACTGATTTACGAGTCAATCTCTCGTGGGATTCCATTCTTCACAACAGGTGTAATCTGGTTGGTTGACTGCCTTGAGCAAACATCGATCGATTGCCCCATATGTATAGAAATGCTGAAAAAAATTCGAGGAGTTGCTCGCTCTATGGACTTGAGCCAAGCCTTTACCTCATTCACCATTATACAAAAACGCGGACATGGCTCTTCCTATACGCCCGAAGGCTACAAACCTAACAGCTCAATAGCGCTAAAGATAAGCTCGAATACTACGCAGTTCCTAAGCAGACAAGAAGTATTTACTGACCTAAACATAAAACATCCACTTGTGCTGCCACTGCTGAGAAACTAATGTTTAAACTAGAATCTCTGCCTGCATACGAGGGTGACTGTCTTATCCTGAGTTGGGGAGAAGGCTCCATCCATAGAATACTGATTGATGGCGGCCGATCACAAACAGCGAGCAAGGTGCTCAATTACGCAAAAACTCACAACTTGAATAGAGGAGCATTTGAGCTCTTCATCGTCACACACATCGATCGAGACCATATAGAAGGCGCCGTTGAATTACTCAAGAACAAGGACTTTCGCGAATTAATAAAGGAAATATGGTTCAATGATCGAAGCAACCTCAACTACACTCCAGAAAAATCAGAATTTGAGATATTTGGAGCATTAGATGGCGAGCGACTAACAAACCTAATCAGAGATCACCAAATCCCTAAAAACCTGTGCTTCCAAAAAAAACCAATCGCGGTCTTGGGGGATACACTACCGACAATAACGTTAACAGGCGGTTTGACCTTAACCGTCTTATCGCCTGATATCCAGCAGCTTGAAGCACTTGCAAAGCCTTGGGACGACACTATAGACAAGGCCCCAGACGGTTGGGAGCATTTGGGCGGATCTACGCCAATAGATTTAAGCTTTCTCGCAAAGTCACGCTTTAAAAGCGACACAACCAAACCCAATGGCTCCAGCATAGCTATTGCCGCAGAATACCAAGGGGAGCACGTTCTCCTAACGGGCGACGCTCACGTTAAACGCCTTATTGAGTCACTACGACTTTACCAACTCAAGCACCCTCAGCTTACTGGATTTTCAGTTGTAAAAGCGTCACATCATGGTAGCCAGGGAAATACTTCAAATGAACTGGTTGAAACCTTGAAATGCCGCAACTGGGTATTTTCCACCAATGGAAACTACTTCAAGCACCCGGACCAAGAGGCAATTGCCAGGATAATAACTCGATCCCCAAAAAACACAAATTTATACTTTAATTACGAAACAAAATTTACGACACCATGGCGTACATCTGAAAACAACTTATATAAATTCAATACCTATTACGGTGCAGATGGGTATATAGCTGTCGATATTCTGCCTTAGCTTTCCCATACTGACAAAACATAGAGGCTTTAGCTCCGACCTAATGACTCCGAGCCCCGCACTCTACCTTTTAAGTGCAGGATTTCAAAATAAATGTGACACGCTTGTCCTTGCATTCGTGCCGCTACGTTGTTCGTACCAAGGCCAATGCGGAGGAAGCTTGCCGAGCGTCTGGACTACGGGTAAACACCGCCAATGATCTGCGCGAACTAGTGGCCCAGCGGGGTTATAGATACATCGGCTGGCTGAACGCATGTGCCCCAGTCTGTTTGTGGCCTGGAGCGCTCATAAGAAGTTTGCCTGGTAAGGCTCGCCACTAAGCCTACAGCTAAAAGCTAAAAATCAAGCACTCGATTGCTAATTGTGAAATTTTGAGGTGGGTACATGGAGCGTGAGTTATTGAAGGCTAAGCCTGTGGTTCGTCGACTTAAGTATCTTATGGAGCAATATGTCAAAGACCTGAACCGTAGCGACCAAGAAGAATACCCTGGATCGTACTCGATATTTGAATATGATGAACCGCTGTACCGTGCTTTATTCGAAACCGAGTACGCCAATACACATCTTGATTGCGAGTTCTTTAACTCAACCTTGCACTACATGATAGTCGGACACAAACTCAGAGACCCTGAGGAGATATTCAATGGCCTCCTTAAATACATACAGGACACAACTCACACTCGCGACTGGGTTTCAATATTCCCGCTTAGATTTAACAGATTCCTGAGTCGGGGCCCAAGCGTAAAAGGCATATCGCATATTGGCCGATTCAAGCTTGTTGAAGCGAGAGGCGGGCACTCTGAGCTGAAAACCTTCCTAAAAGAAGAATTTGGTTTTGAGAAACTTTGCGATGAGAGCTATTCCTATATGACTTTTGAAAAATATAGTGATGGCGCGTTGAAAAATGACGCTTTCCTAGCTTTTGAAGTTTATGGATCCGAAGAAAGCAGGAACTACTCATCCATTCAAAAGTTCAATTATTTTTGCAGAGTGTTCGAGATTTTTTCAGTTCTTTCAGGCTCACCAAATTTTATAGCGCCTTCGAGCACCAAGAATATCCATCACGCGTTTTTTGTTAACAGAAATGCAGGCACTATAGATTATCACCCACTGACGCAGCCGTCGCGCTTAGAGTTTCAGTACTCGGAAAGATTCCGTGACTTTTCAAAAGAAAATGATTTTGAATTTTTCTCAAATAGGATTTTCTACGCTGCTGACAAAGTGTTTGCAAGGATACGCAGCGCCATGTATTTTTTTTCAAAGGGCTTAAATGGTAGAGATCATGTTATGAGTTTCCTATCTTACATAATTGCTATTGAGTCTTTATTCTCGAGTTCTGACAAGGGCAAAATTAAAGAAACTCTAGCTTGCTATATATCAAAACTATGCTACATGAAAAATGAGCAAGAAAAATATAGCAATTTAGTCAAAGATCTCTACAAACAGAGGTCTGATATTGTTCATCACGGCAAATTCGATCTGAGGGGTGAGGCCTTGGAGCAAGCAAGGGATATCGCAGCTACTGCTATTCTTGAATGCTTTAAGCTTCATAGAGATTTGCTGATGGAGGAAGAGCGTGCGAATTTAGAAACGAGATTTTTTAAGCATTTGAAATCTTTGTCTCAAGTAGAAACGGAGGCTGGCTAAATTACACAAATGTTCGCGCGATCGGTATTTCATCCTAGAAAGTGCCGGTCAGATACCTTCATGACGCGCAAGGACGCCCCCTAAGACTTTGGAAAACTAACTGAAGGAGCAGCGCTAGGCGAATTCCTTGATTATCATTAGCCATCATCTACAGTTGGGTTACCCAGTTCTGATGAGAGCGCATCGTGCCCAGTCTCGACAACCACATTATGGGGGCCTTGAGCCACTATCGAGCGCTGATATCGAACCATTTCGAGTGCCCCATCCTTGCGTATACGGGACCTATTCATCCCGCCGTGCTTGGGACGTACGTTCACGCGATTGAAACGGTCGTAGGACAGGTTCAAACGAATAGTCATGTTCCAGGCCGTATCTGCATTGTGCTCGCCACACCAGGCGGTGTCGTGGAGGCAGTGGAGAAGATGGTAGAGGTCACTCGCCATCATTTTTCTGAGGTTTTTTTTGTCGTCGCCACTGCGGCTATGTCTGCAGGAACTATCTTTTGCATGTCTGGTGACAGGATCTACATGGATTACACGTCGTCTCTTGGACCTATCGACCCCCAAGTGCCTCTTGAAAACGGTCAGCTTGTTCCTGCCCTGGGTTACATAGACAAAGTTAACGAACTAATTGAAAAATCAGCACAGAATCGAATGACGGACGCTGAGCTTGTAATGCTTCAGAGGCTCGATTTGGCAACCTTACGAAGGTATGAGCAAGCCAGGGATCTGTCGGTGAACCTGCTGAAGCAGTGGCTGGTAAAATACAAGTTCAAAGACTGGACGCAACACCAATGCACAAATCCTGGCTCAGTGGTCACCCCTGAGGAGAAAGAGGCGCGGGCTGAGCAGATTGCCAGAGATCTTAGCGACAACAATCGGTGGCATTCTCACGGCAGAATGATCGGAATCAACACCTTGACCGGCAGTCTAAAACTCAAGATCGAAGACTATACTGACGACGCAGCGCTCAGGCAGAATCTGCGGGTTTACTCAGAACTCTTGGCTGAACACACAGAACGGCAGCAGTCAGCTTTCATGCTCCACTACAATTGATCGCCACGAGGTTGGACTATGACACTCGACAAACGTATAGCGGATGTCCTAGCACGAGAGCTCGCGCATAGGCCGGCAGAACGCGCTCAACGACTAGCGGAAGCGAATGACCGATTTGATCGATTGGTAAAAGCGGGGGCTGTCCATCCAGACAGATATAATTTGGCTCCTATCAACCCAATCTCAATGTATTCCGGGATCATCACTGAGTGATGTAGTTGAGTTCCGATTCCGTGGAGCGCGGTGTCGATTTTTTATCTATACGCGATTTGCCCATACATCATGCTGCCTTCGCCGCCCGCCACTTGAGCGCCGTGGGGGGGGGGGGGACA
>Ga0065714_10065223_pt1 | contig 11706 bp, 10 predicted proteins | sample MisRhiReplicate2_FD_59101 | JGI IMG/M metagenome (GOLD analysis project Ga0065714, IMG submission 59101) | Miscanthus rhizosphere microbial communities from Kellogg Biological Station, MSU, sample Rhizosphere Soil Replicate 2: eDNA_1 v2... | ecosystem: Host-associated > Plants > Roots >... | reverse complement strand
CATGTCCATGGCCGCTGGCGAGTACATTTCCGTGCACTCCCAGGCCGATACCGAGCGGGCCGATCTGTCCCGCGAACGGGCAGAACTGGCCAGCGACCCGAAAGCCGAACACATCGAACTCGCCAACATCTACATGCATCGCGGGGTATCACCCGAACTGGCGCATCAAGTGGCCGATCAATTGATGGCCCATGACGCACTGGGCTCCCACGCCCGGGACGAGTTGGGTATCAACGCCACCCTCACCGCCAAACCCTTGCAGGCCGCCTTGGCCTCCGCCGCCAGTTTCGTGGTGGGTGCCGCGTTGCCGCTGGGGGTGACGTTTGTCGCGCCGGAGCACAGCGTGGTGCCCTGGGTATCGGGCATGTCATTGGTGTTTCTCGGGACATTGGGCGCCATCGCCGCCAAGGCTGGCGGGGCCAACGTCATGACCGGCGCCTGGCGGGTGACCTTCTGGGGGGCGCTGGCCATGGGCATTACGGCACTGGTAGGGCACTTGTCTGGCGCGGTGGTCTAGCGGGCACCTTTTACAGAACAGCAGTGTTGCGCGGTATGCGGTAACGGATCCGTTCGCTGGCAGTCAATGGCAGACTTGCGGCACGAGCGCTGGCTACTAGGCCAGCCCCTGCTCTTTCAGGCGTCTGTACAGGGTTCGTTCGCTAATCCCCATGTGCCTGGCCAACTCACTGCGGGTACCTTTGAAAGTAGCCAGTGCCTGTGCCAGCGAGCTGCCGTCGAACGCAGTTGAAGCAGAGGCCCGAGCCGATGCCACCACCGATGCCCGTGGCAAATGGACGGAGCGGATCACACCATCGTCAGCGAACAGACTGGCTCTCTCCAGAACATTGCGCAGTTCACGAATATTTCCGGGCCAGTGATACCGCTGTAATTGCGTCAGCGCATCGGCTTCCATTGTCAGCGGGCGCTTGCCGGTAGCGGCACGCTGCAGGAATGAATTGACCAGCAACCCAATGTCTTCAACCCGGTCGCGCAAGGGGGGTAAATGAATTGGAAAGGCGCTGATGCGGTAGTACAGGTCCTGCCTGAACTCACCTTCCACCATCATTTTTTCCAATGGCTTGTGGGTCGCAGCAATTAACCTGAAGTTAGCGTGAAGCGTCTCGACACTCCCTACACGGCGATAGGTACCCGTTTCAATCAGGCGCAACAGCTTCACCTGCATTGCCAGGGGTACATCGCCAATCTCATCGAGAAACAACGTGCCGCCCTGGGCCGTTTCGACCAAGCCAGGCTTGCGCGTGGTGGCACCGGTGAATGCTCCTTTTTCATGGCCGAACAGTTCGCTCTCAAATAACGTTTCGGTCAATCCAGAGCAATCGACGACGACAAAGGGCCCAGTGGCCCGCTCGCTGGTTTCATGTACGGCGCGGGCGAACAGCTCTTTGCCCGTGCCGGACTCGCCTAGCAGCAGCACCGGCAGCATTGAAGGTGCCACCCGCTGCAACTCCGACAGGGCACGATTAAAGGCGGGTGAACGGCCGACCAACCCTTCGTTGCTGGGTCGAGCTGATGCACTGCGGACCAGGGTGAGACGCTCCACATAGGCAGTAATAACACCCTGCTCGTCCAGAATCGGGCGCAATTCGACGTCGACATGCTCAGGACCGCGAGGCGTGTGGTGAATGTGCAAAACACGATCCGGTCCGCGCATCTCCTGCGCCTTTTTCATCGGGCAGTTCTCACCCGCCTGATCACACGGAACGTCGTAATGGTGTGAGATTTGATAACACTTATGGCCGATAAAGGGTTTGTCAGCGCTGCCAAACTGCCGTTGATAGGCGGTGTTGGCAGCCAGGATGTTGTAGTCCGGATCGAGCACGATCATGGGCTGGGGTTCGTGCTCAAGAAACGAGACAAGTGCCTGCACTTGATCCGAGTGCGGGAGCGAATGGCTGGGGATGGGCAGGACAGTCTTCATCGTGGCTCCTGAGTATCCTAGCATCCTGCAATGGCACTGCCACCTCTGTCAACACAGACTGCCAATGGCAGTAAATCCAGGTAAATGTAGAAAGGATCAAGCCGCTTTAAAAAATTAAACACAATAAAATCATATAGATAAGCTCATATCTCTCTACAGCTCCGGCCTGGCAGACTTATTGCTATGTCAGTCCTTAGTGTGAGCGGCTTGGTGAAAGCCCCCTAAGGAGACAGTCATGAGCGTAAAACTTCACGTGGAAGGATTCTTCGATTCCGCGACCAATACCGTCAGCTATCTTGTGCTGGATGAGGGTACCCACCACTGCGCTTTAATCGACAGCGTACTTGATTACGACCCTAAGTCCGGCCACACCGCCACAACGTCTGCCGACAAGTTGATTGCGAGGGTGAACGAACTCAATGCAAGGGTCGACTGGATACTCGAGACCCACGTCCACGCAGACCACCTCACGGCAGCGCCCTACCTGAAGGAAAAGCTTGGTGGAAAAATAGGCATCGGCAGCCACATTTCGACGGTGCAGGAAGTGTTCGGCCAGCTGTTCAACACCGCTGGCGATATGGCTCGCGACGGAAGTCAGTTCGATCACCTGTTCGTCAATGACGAGCCGTTTGCCATTGGCTCGCTGCAATGCCATGCGCTCCATACCCCCGGCCATACACCCGCCTGTATGACTTATGTAATCAGCGATGGCACCGAAACGGCGGCATTCGTCGGCGACACCTTGTTTATGCCTGACTACGGTACTGCACGCTGTGACTTTCCCGGTGGCAATGCGCGCACGCTGTTCCAGTCAATCAACAAGGTGCTGAGCCTGCCGGCCAATACGTTGCTCTACATGTGCCACGACTATCAGCCGGGTGGCCGCGAGGTGCAATTCGTCAGTACCGTAGCCGACCAGCGCGCCCACAACGTTCACGTGCGTAACGGCATCAGTGAGGAAGCGTTTGTGGCGATGCGCACAAAGCGCGATGCATCGATGGAAATGCCGACGCTGATCCTGCCATCCGTTCAGGTCAACATGCGAGCCGGGCATTTGCCTGAGCCTGAAGCGAACGGGACGCGCTACCTGAAAATCCCGCTCAACGTCGCCTGACGTTGCCTTCCCCAAACTACACATAAGAAAAACCCCATAACGGAGTCACTTATGGACATTCGCCACCTTGCGCCCGGACTGTCGGTATCCGAACAGATTTTTCCCAACCAATTGGCTGAACTGAAAGACGCCGGTTTTCGCGCCATCGTCTGTAACCGTCCCGATGGCGAAGGCAGTGATCAACCCTTGTTTGCCGAAATCAAACGAGTCGCCCAAGCGCTCGGCATCGAGGCGCACTACCTTCCCGCCGAATCAGGCAAAGTCACCGACGAGCAAGGTATTGCCTTCGGCAAGCTCCTTGAAACACTGCCAAAACCGGTGTTGGCCTATTGCCGTTCCGGCATGCGCTCGACAACGATGTGGGCACTTTCACAAGCAGGTAAACAATCCCTGCCACACATCATCGAGACGGCCAAGAAAGCCGGGTTCGATATGAAAGGTGTCATTCGCCGGATTGCCAATCAGGGCCGCACGCCGGTCGAAGTGGCTGAGGCGCAGCATGCCGTGGTCATCATCGGGGGCGGTGCGGCAGGTATCGCCACTGCATCCAGTTTATTGGCGCGAGATCCCGGGCTCGACGTTGCCATCATCGACCCGGCCGATGTGCACTACTACCAGCCTGGCTGGACTCTAGTCGGCTGTGGAGTCTTCGATGCGTCCCAAACTGCCCGCACGATGGGTACGACCATCCCCCGCGGTGTGCATTGGATCAAGTCGGCGGTCGCCGCTTTCGAACCCGAAAGAAATGCCGTCATTCTTGATGGATGCAGAGTCGTCAAATACGAGCAACTGATCGTGTGCCCTGGCCTGAAGCTCAATTGGCATGCAATCGAAGGTTTGTCGGACACTCTGGGCCGCAACGGTGTGACGTCAAATTACCTGTATCACCTTGCGCCATATACCTGGGAACGGGTGCAGCAACTGCGTGAAGGCCGGGCGATTTTCACGCAACCCCCGATGCCGATCAAATGTGCCGGGGCGCCGCAAAAAGCGATGTACCTGTCTGCCGATCATTGGAAACGTACCGGTGTCCTGGACAACGTCAAAATCGAGTTTTGCAGCGCTGGCGCGGTGCTGTTCGGAGTGCCCGACTATGTGCCAGCTCTGATGGAATACGTCACCGCCTATGGTATCGACCTGAATTTCAGCAACACACTCACCAGCGTGAACGGACCTGCACGGACTGCAACGTTCAACTGCGTTAATCCGGATGGTAGCTCCCGTCTTGTAAAGCGCGACTTTGATCTCCTTCATGTGGTGCCACCGCAGATTGCGCCAGATTTCGTCCGGGTCAGCCCTCTCGCTGACGCGGCTGGCTGGATCGATGTCGACCCTGCCACTTTGCGCCATAAAACCTGGGTAAATATTCACGCACTGGGAGACGCCACCAACTCCGGCAATGCCAAAACTGCGGCAGCAGCACGCAAGCAAGCGCCCGTCGTTGCTCATAATGTGTTGGCTGCAATGGGTAAAGCGAAAGGCAGCGCCCATTACGACGGTTACGGCTCCTGCCCGTTGACGGTTGAACGCGGCAAGATCGTACTGGCTGAATTCACCTATGGCGGCAAAGTCGCCCCCAGCTTTCCATCCTGGCTGATTGACGGTACCCGGCCATCGAGGCTGGCATGGCTGCTCAAAGAGCGGATTCTTCCCCCGCTGTATTGGAAGGCAATGCTCAAGGGCCACGAGTGGATGGCGAAACCCGAGATGGCAGACCTGTGAAACCAGGCCTCAAAGAAAGGAACCTGAGATGATCGTCGTCTTACTGCTCGGGCTTACTGTCGGGGTTATTCTGGCTCTGACCGGCGCCGGAGGAGGAATACTGGCTGTTCCATTGCTGGTGTTTGGAGTGGGGTTGAGCATGGCCGAGGCAGGGCCAATTGGTTTATTGGCTGTCGGACTGGCCGCGACCCTGGGCGCCGTAATGGGACTTAAAAACGGCACCGTCCGCTATAAAGCTGCGCTTCTAATTGCAGGAGCGGGGATCGTGTGTTCTCCACTTGGCCTTTGGCTGGCGCAGCGCACGCCTAACCGTCCGTTGACGATCATCTTTGCCTTTGTGCTGATGTACGTTGCATTGCGGGTCTATCAACGATCGCTACCTTCCTCCACGGAGTCGAAGCCCCCCGTCACATCCAAACCGCCGCCTTGCCTATTGGACGTGAACCGAGGAAAGCTTAACTGGACGGGTCCGTGTGCATGGGCACTCACCGTCTCTGGCGTTGTCGCGGGCGGGCTTTCCGGCTTGCTCGGCGTGGGCGGTGGCTTTGTGATGGTGCCGGCGCTCCAGCGATACACCAATCTGACAGCGCAGTCGGTACTGGCGACGTCACTTGCCGTCATTGCGCTGGTTTCGATTTCCGGCGTTGCGGCAAGCTCCGCAGCCGGGCACTTGCAGTGGGCAGTGGCCATTCCGTTTTCCACTGGGGCATTGGTCGGAATGCTCGGCGGGCGTCTCATCGCGGCACGGCTGGCGGGTCCACACTTACAAAGAGGCTTCGCCGCGGTTTCCATGGTGGTGGCGGTGGCCTTGCTGGTGAAAGCTATTTAGTTACATTTTTGCTACGGAGAAGCTTCATGAATGTCGACTGGCTCAACTTCACGCCCTGGTCATCCCTTGCCGGAGGCGCATTGATTGGCCTGGCGGCCAGCCTATTCGTCATCGCCAATGGGCGTATCGCAGGTATCAGCGGCCTGATCGGCAGTCTTCTACAGCGAGGGAGTGAGGGGGTGAGTGAGAAAGCACTTTTTCTCTTGGGCCTGCTTATCGCGCCGCTTCTATGGGCCTCGTTTGCCACGCTGCCACAGATTGAGTTCAAAAATGGCTGGGTCGGACTGATCGTCGCCGGTGTACTGGTGGGCATCGGCACACGATACGGATCAGGCTGCACCAGTGGTCATGGGGTATGCGGCATATCGCGCCTTTCGCCGCGATCGATGGTTGCCACTGCGTGTTTCATGTTCAGTGGTTTCGTCACGGTGTTTATCTTGCGTCATCTGCTGGGGGGTTGAACATGACCAAACTGACTGCGTTCATTGCTGGCCTGCTGTTCGGCTTGGGCCTGCTTCTGGCAGGCATGGCCAACCCCGGCAAAGTACTCGCTTTCCTGGATCTAGCCGGTGCCTGGGACCCTTCCCTGGCGTTGGTCATGGTCGGGGCAATTGCTGTGGCCATTGGCCCGTTAACCTGGGCGCGACGCCAATCCAGTTCGCTGCTGGGAAGGCCGATGCAGCTACCGATCAAACGTGAGTTGGACCCGCGCCTGATTGGCGGGAGTCTGTTGTTCGGCGTCGGCTGGGGAATAGCGGGCATCTGTCCGGGCCCCGCAGTGGCAATTCTGCTGACAGGACGCTGGCAAGCGATCGTATTCATGTTGTCCATGCTGGCCGGCATGGTGTTGTTTACTGCGCTGGAGAGCCGGCGCAGCCATTGATCGGGCGAACGCCATGAACGCGAACGTTGCTGGCATGCAACCGAACCAGCCTTTCGCTGATGACATTTGACTTTGTGATTGGGTCGACGCTGGCGCTTCAATCCAGCAGGCGCTTTAGCGCAGCGACGCCAACAGGCGGCTCCGCGGTCCAGGGCACCACGATGACAGCATGGTTGGTTTGTTCGGCTACCCGCGTCATCTGCTTGCGCTCGCTATCCAGGCGCGCTCGCAGCAGCGGATCATTTGTGTCTGTGGCGAGCAGAGACTTATTGACCACCCAGGCAAACGGTTCGATGTTGGCCCTGCGCAAGTCATCCTGCAGCCCTGCCGCCTGAGACACCGGCGTGGCTTCGGGCAATGTTACCAAGATGATTTTGGTGTAGACCGCATCTTGCAGTCGCATCAATGGCGTGACGATGTGGTCCGAGGCCTTGCCTTTGAATTCCCGAACCATCTGGCGGTGATAGGCGCCTGTGGCATCCATCAGTAGCAGCGAGTGACCCGTGGGGGCGGTGTCCAGCACCACGAACGAGGTTCTGGCTTGAGAAACCACGCGGGAGAAAGCATGGAAGACCGCCACCTCTTCGGTGCAGGGCGAACGCAGATCCTCAATGAGCAAGGCTATTTCATCTTCCGTCAGGGTCGAAGAGCGGGAAGCTACGATCTTGTCCACGTATTTTTGGGTCTCGACCTTAGGGTCGATGCGGCCGACGCTGAGCCCTTGCACATCGGCATTAAGGGTCACAGCCAGATGCGCCGCAGGATCCGTCGTGCTCAGATGCACGGATTTGCCGTGCTGGACCAGACCCAGCGCGATGGCTGCAGCAATGGTGGTTTTGCCAACACCACCTTTGCCCATGACCATGATCAACCCGCGCTCATCATTCGCAAGCTCGGCAACCAATTCCGAGAGCTTGGGATGTTCGAGGCGTGTGGGCTCGTGGGGTGCAGTGCTTGCTGGCCGAACAAGATCCGGGGCAAGCAGCCCGCGTAGCGCGGGCAAGCCAACGCAATCCACGGCTTTGAGCGGGATGTAGTCGGCTGCAAGCTGGCGCAGCGAAGCTGGCATCTCGTCGAGTGCCTGCTGGCCAATCGCTTCGATGGCCGCGGCGATCGGATCATTCAAGTCGCTGCGCTTGAACACAGCGTTCACGACCAGACGTTGGTTTTCCAGACCCAACTCACGAAGCTCGTCGGAGGATCGCGCAGCCTCGCCGAGCGCGCCTCTTTCAGGGCGAGCCACTAGCACGATAGTGGTCAGGGATGGATTGTTGAGCGCAGCCAAAGCCTGATTGAAAAGCTGCTCCTGCATTTTCAAGCCCGAGTGGGGCCCCAGGCATGACGCACCACGATCATTGCCTTTCAGAAATCCGCTCCAGGCTTTGGGCAGGCTCAACAGCCTGAGCGTGTGTCCCGTGGGAGCGGTATCGAACACGACGTGGTCATAGGCCGCGCCGCCTTGCGACAAGAGGTAAGAGAATTCATCGAAGGTTGCGATTTCGGTCGTGCATGCCCCCGAGAGTTGCTCGCGCACAAGAGCAATGTCTTGATCGCTTGCCTGGGAGCCCATTTGTTCGACCACTCTGGCTCGGTAATCGATGGCGGCGGTCGCAGGGTCGATGTTGAGTATGAACATGCCAGGAACGTCCGGCACTGCTACAGGCTGATTGCTCAGTCTTACGCCGAGCATCTCATCAAGATTCGAAGCCGCGTCTGTGCTTACGAGAAGCACCTTCTTGCCTGCATCAGCCAATGCGATTGACACCGCTGTGGAGACCGACGTTTTGCCAACTCCGCCCTTGCCAGTGAAGAACATGTATTGGGTGGGTTGATCGAGCAGTTTGATGGTGGACTGCATGGCACGCTAGCCTCGCGAGGAGCACAACTGAGGCTCAGAGTTTAGACCGATGTTCGGCACCTCCCCCTTTATCTTATGAATCAAGCTGAAAATTTTAGCCATCGATTGGCCGCACACCGCTTTGATCAAACGGGCGACTGACTGATGGCTCTGATCCCGGATCAAAGGTCATGGGTTGTCACGAAGTGAAAAGGCGTTGTCGTCAAATGAAATGTTTGCCGCTTCCCCGTCTATAAGCTGCTCCACAGATCTGCGCGGTCAGCCCTGCCTTTGAGCGGTACACCCGGCTGGCCCGCAGCCCTATAACTGTCGGGTGCCCGTCTTGGGTGCCTTGCCGGAGTGGCACAATGAACAAGAAGAATAAAGATCTCTCCCAGCAAGCCGCGATGCATACGTTGAGCTTGAACCCGGTGGTCGGTCCTCGCGGGCGCGACCTGCTCGGCACTGCCCGCATGGTCCTGCGACAAGTGTTGAAGCAGCCCGTGCATAGCGCTCGGCATATGGCTGCATTCGGCCTTGAGCTGAAAAATGTCCTGCTCGACCGCTCGCCGCTCAAGCCCGCGGCAGGAGACAAGCGTTTCGACGAGCAGACCTGGCAGCGCAACCCGCTCTACCGTCGCTACATGAAGACGTATCTGGCCTGGTGCCAGGAGATGAACGACTGGATCAGTACCAGCAGCCTCAGCGAACAGGACGCTCATCGTGGTCAGTTCGTCATCGGCCTGCTGACCGATGCGATGGCGCCGACCAACACCCTCGCCAACCCGGTAGCGCTCAAGCGTTTCTTTGAAACCGGCGGCAAGAGCATCCTCGATGGCTTCTCACAGCTGACCCGGGACCTGATCGAAAACGGCGGCATGCCCAGCCAGGTGGACAAGACGGCGTTCGAGGTGGGCCACAACCTGGGCATCACCGAAGGTGCGGTGGTGTTTCGCAATGAAGTGCTGGAGTTGATCCAGTACAAGCCCCGTACCGAGCAGGTGCAAGCGCGTCCGTTGCTGGTGGTGCCGCCACAGATCAACAAGTTCTACCTGTTTGACCTGACGCCGGAGAAGAGCCTGATCCGTTTTCTCCTCGACAGCGGTATCCAGACCTTTGCCATCAGTTGGCGCAATCCCGGCAAGGCCCAGCGTGAATGGGGATTGTCCACTTACGTAGATGCCCTGAAGGAGGCGGTCGACGCGATTGTGTCGATAACCGGCAGTACCGACCTGAATACCTTCGGAGCCTGTTCCGGAGGCTGTACCCTGTCCTCGCTGTTGGGACACTACGCCGCCCTGGACGAGAACAAGGTCAATGCCTTTACCCTGGCGGTCAGCATGCTGGACATACGCCCCGACACCCAGGTCGGGATGTTCGCCGACGAGAAGACCCTGACGGCGGCCAAGCGCCGTTCGTATCAGGCGGGCGTGCTGGAGGGCCGCGAGCTGGCGAAGGTCTTCGCCTGGATGCGTCCCAATGACTTGATCTGGAGTTACTGGATCAACAACTACCTGCTGGGCAACGAGCCGCCAGCATTCGATGTCCTCTACTGGAACAACGACACCACCAACCTGCCCGCCGCGCTGCACGGCGAATTCATCGACATGTACCAGACCAATCCGTTCGCCCGCGCCGGCGCCATGGAAGTTGGCGGCACACCGATAGACCTTGGTCAGGTCACCAGTGACTTCTACTGCATCGCAGGCCTGACCGACCACATCACCCCGTGGGAGGCCTGCTACCGCTCCATGCATCTGTTTGGCGGCCAGGGCGAATTCGTGGTGTCCAGCAGCGGGCATATCCAGAGCATCCTCAACCCGCCAGGCAACCCCAAGGCGCGCTTCATGACCGGCAGCAACCTGCCAGTCGAGGCTCAGGCGTGGATGGACGCTGCCAGCCAACACTCAGGCTCCTGGTGGCCACACTGGCTGGCCTGGCTGCAGGCACGCTCCGGCGATAGTAAAAAGCCCCCCCGGAAACTGGGCAACAGGGCATATCCCGCGGCTGAGGCTGCGCCGGGTACCTACGTGCACATGCGCTGAGTCGTTTGGGCCGGCCATGGAAGATGGCCGGTCCAGGCTTGCTCAGGCGTTTTTGTAACGCAACGCATCCACCAACAACGCAAACGCAGGGGACGCCTGACGCCGACTCGGGTAGTAGAGGTGAAAACCGGAAAACCATGGCGACCAGTCTTCCAGCACTTGAATCAGGCGCCCGGCTTGCAGGTGTGGCGCGACCACGTCATGGGGAATGTAGCTCAAGCCGAAACCATCCAGTGCCGCTTCCAACAGCTGATAGACGCCGTTGTAGGTCACCTGGCCTGTCACTCGGACCTTGAGACGTTCGTCATCCTTGGCGAACTCCCAGGCATACAGCCCGCCGTTCGTGGGCAACCGCAGGTTATTGCACAGGTGATCGGTGAGTGCCCGAGGCGTCATGGGTAATTCACGGTTGGCAAAGTCCGAAGTGGGGCCCTACCCGTCTGATCAGGCGATCACCGGCCTCGGTAGGCGAAACGCTGCGCGTTGTTCGCGTCAACAAACGCAAGCCAAGCCGCGCTTCCAGGCCCCGAATCGTGTGGCTCAGCGCTGATTGAGAGACCCCGAGCCTGGCAGCGGCCTTGGTGAAGCTCCGGTCCTTGGCGACGGCGAGGAAGGCAAGCAGATCACTGGCGTTTTCCCTGAGCATTGATGAGGCCCCCACATAAGTATTTTCATACTATATCGCCTGATCATATTAATGAGGTCTTGATAGATTGGCTCGCTTCAGATGCCACTGCCCCTTGGGTGGGTATCGACAAATTTATTGTCGTGCCACCCAGGACCTTTCAGACTCAAACGCCGACAAGGTGGGTCAATATCTCCAGAAAACCGGCGTGACAAGTACCAACACCGTCAGGATTTCCAGCCTTCCCAGTAGCATTCCAACGGTCAGTAGCCATTTGGCGGCATCCGGTAATGATGAGAAATTACCTGCCGGCCCAATGATCGTGCCAAGCCCAGGCCCGACGTTACACACCGCAGTGGCGGCGCCGCTCAATGCCGTTGTCCAATCAAGTCCAATGAGCGCCAGGCCCAAGGCGATGGCGGCGATAGTGATGGTGAAGAAAAACGAGAAGGTCAAAAGCGAACGCAGGATTTCCTCGTCGATGGGATGACCGTTGTATTTCTTCTGGATCACGGCTCGAGGATGGATCAACTGCTTCAAACTACTGACCAGCAGGGCGCCAGCCACCTGAAAACGGAAGATCTTGAGACCGCCTGCCGTTGAGCCTGAACATCCACCGACAAAGGTCAGATAGAAAAACAGCAAGACCGCGAAGCTGCCCCATAACGTGTAGTCGCCCACCGCAATGCCGGTGGTCGTGACGACCGAGGTC
>Ga0065714_10003655_pt1 | contig 11706 bp, 15 predicted proteins | sample MisRhiReplicate2_FD_59101 | JGI IMG/M metagenome (GOLD analysis project Ga0065714, IMG submission 59101) | Miscanthus rhizosphere microbial communities from Kellogg Biological Station, MSU, sample Rhizosphere Soil Replicate 2: eDNA_1 v2... | ecosystem: Host-associated > Plants > Roots >... | reverse complement strand
GGGCCATCGTGATGCAGCAGAAAACTCAGCATCCAGTGCAATTTGAAATCACTGAGCAAACCCGAACGGTTCTGGAGGCTTGGATGCATCAGGCCCGCCTCCGCAGCGACGACTTCTTGTTCCCGAGCCGGTTGCACGCCTCAGACCATCTTTCCACCAGGCAATACGCTCGAATAGTCAAAGCGTGGGTGACAGCCATTGGCCTTGACCCAACCATGTACGGTACCCACACGCTACGGCGAACCAAGGCCTCGTTGATCTATCGCAGGACGAAGAACCTGAGAGCTGTGCAACTCCTGCTTGGTCATACGAAGCTTGAAAGCACTGTTAGATACCTGGGCATCGAGGTCGATGATGCCTTGGAAATGGCGGAGCAGACGGAAGTCTGACCATTCACTGCGACGGTCGATGCTAGACCGTCGCTATCCGACCCAAAGCTGTCGATCAATACCTGGCAGATAGCGACCAGAAATTACCAGTTGGCGGCCTCTTTAACCTGCCAATATCCAAGAGCCGAAATGGTACTCACCAAATTCGATATGCACCATCACTCTGAGTACTTCTGCGCGCTTTCTCGTGCGCCACTGATATAGATCACCGAACTCAACTTGGACGAACAAACTATGGTTGCTTGCGTCCAACAAAATAAAAAACGACGCTGAGCAGGAAAAACACTATGCCAGCGATGATCAAGCCGTACAAAAAGTAATGCTCACGGAACGTTAGATATATAACCGACCCGTGCGTATCCAGTGGGTAGATTTTTCCACTTTGAGGATCCGGTGTTCTCAGCCCGTGAGCATCAAAGTACTTCCAGACAAAAAATGAAGAAAACCAAAAGCCTAAGGCCAGTACTCCCACTACGAGTTTAAGTGAATTCATTCTCCAGCCTCCCAGATTTTCGACCGTCCATTTTTCATCATGGTTTTATCCACGTGTGACCGCTTTTGGCCGGTTGCTGCCTGCCGCGAAGGGCCGCTGTCGGCCACAAGCGTACAGTCAAACACTAAAAAACAAATACGAGAATCATTTGCCCTGCCTCCTCAATTTTACCGACCAAGGTGCTTGCGGCCGTCTAAGCTGTCATGTGTACATCGTTGGACCTACAGTTCGCTCATTCGCATTTATCACACCACCACGGTTCTCGCGTTAGGCGCCAGGCCTGCCGTTAAACCTTGACGTTGAGCTAACCAGAGAAAATTGTATGCGAGATATGCTTAGCTTCATCGCAATGATCCTTATATCGCCAGTGCTTATTGCAGCGCCAACGTTCAATGATGCACAACTCTGCCAAGCAGCCATTGCCACAAATAACGGACACAGCGCCAGAGCGGTCAAGGTTCTATCCTCTCAAGAGGGCATAGTGGAGGTCTCTTACCTGCGCCCATCAGACGGAAAGCATTTCAAATTCTGGTGCAAGATTGAACCCACAGAGATTCGATGGAAAGACGAATACATAGGGCACTGGTCGCAAAACCTTCGCGTCTATTACAAAACACTGGATGAAAAAACTCTTGAGATTCGCTCTGTGATCGTTGGCGAGAAAAATTATCCTGACATAAAAAGCTTCTCGCATAAGGACTTCAAGTAGCCCTCGCGGGTAGGAAAAACTCAAGGCTGTAGGCTAAATCTAGAGGGTTGAGTAAGATGAATGTGCTGGTTTTCAATAGAGACAATAAACAGGTCGGTGTGATTTATTTTCAACTATTACTCGGATTGAGGTCATGTATAACGCGAACTGCGAACTCAACAAGATTTTTTATTTTTGTCAGCGTGATTTTTCTGGCAACTTCCGCTCAAAGCAGCGAGAAAGAAAAGGAGAAGTGTTATCCCTCACAAGTTGACCAAAGCTGGAATGTCAATGATAACAAACGTGGAACAGCTTGCTACAAACAGGTTCAGAAGGTTCGCGCGCTCGAATTTGATCCGCGCTTTGATTGCTCCACGGAGATTCGCCAGCGCTGGCAGCGTGAATTTGATATCGCGGACAAAATGAAATGTAAGTTATAAGATGAATTTACGTTGCTGGCGTTCCCGCTCGATAGAGCATGCGCTTCTGGACACGAACCGAAACGTAAAGCAATGACTGCTTTGGCCGTTTCCTGTCTGTCGAGTAAGGCTGCTATCTACCCAGGCTGTGTGAAAACGTTTTGAGCAGGTTTGGCAGCTAGGACTCGAGCGAAAATCGCGTTCCTACGCAAATTTTCGGGCTGCTGATAAACCAAACGCTGGTAGATTTTACGTAGCAACGCAGACTTCAAAACGGCGCATGTGTTTTCACACAGCCTGGGCCCTTTGCAGACATTCATAACGTTCAGGTCAAGGGATGGATTTAGCCCGTCCAAAGTGAGGAAAGCGAACAGCACGAACCCTTTGTAAGAGCGCAACGCCTCAATCCTGGATGATTACAACACTTATTGATGAATTGTCCGCCGAATTAACCTTAAATTGAAAGTTTTGAAATCCGATCACTTTGGACTCATTCAAGTCGTATTTTACTGACTGAAAAAATGCTGGCGCAGCAAGGCCGCTTCTGTACTCACGGTAACCAATCTCAATTGTGCTTCCGGATTTTCCAGAATAAACAAGCTCTTTTTTTATAAAGTCGGATGAGTAGACGTCATCAACTTTCCATCCGTCTGGCGAATTTAGTACACCGACCCAGTGCTTTACTTTTGTTATCGTTCCTGTTTGAGCCTCGATGAATGGCATTCCCACACTCGCAGTGACGGTACTCCCAATTGAGTATGTTTTATATGGCTTACTCTCCATTACCGTAGAGGAACAGCCACTTATGATGCTTATGGCGAGCATACAAGTAATTATTTTGAGAATGGGGTTCATGATACTTTCCTTGTTGTATAACGTAGATGTCACCATATATGGTTAAGGCCTGTGTGGCCTCTGCAAAGCCTTTTCCGTGAAACCTTGCGAGTCGAAGGCTGACGAGTTGTCCAGTTCGATGGTGATTTCCAGTTGTTTATTTTGCGTTTTCTACATTCTTTAAACAGTCGCTTAGAAAGATATTGTGGATGGCGGCTGGGGTCTGGTTGTCCGCTTGGTATACCGTCACTACTGATTTTAGTAGGGCTCGTTCGGTTTTTGCGTCCTTGTCTTCCGGCCCCGGCCCTGCCATGCCTTTCTTAATGGTTTTTTGGAGTACCTCTATAGGTATGCCAGCGTCGCGGGCCGTCGCGAAATTAAGAAGCACATCCGCAGTCATGTAGCACTGTTCTCGCTCCGACGTGGCGTGAGCTGTAGTGGTGACGACTAGAAGCCCCGCAATCAGGAAAGTCTTCATGTTGGCCTGCCTATACGCTGATGATTACCTGCTCCTTACCGACCAAAACGTTCTGGCGCGGGGCACGACATGAACGGAAGCCTAGGCTACTTGAGTCAATTCGCCAGCAGTCCAAGCGACGTTAGTAAAATGCCATCATTCTGCCCAAGGAACGCTATTGGCTGTCCGTCACCACAGGCAGTTATGGGGCGGATCAGCCTTTCAAACTAGAAACGACAGTTGAGCGATGTCCTAAACAAAGAAAGGCAAGTTCTGGGGCGGGTTATCGTCCGTTTTTTGACAACTGCGGAGCAGTTCCAATTGGGTGAGTCGGCGAATCGGCAGATCCCACGGCGCGACAAGCATTTGCCTTAGTTTGGGCCCATCAACTACCGTTTTTAGGTTCAATGCTCGTCCGAGAAGAGGATAGCGTCCCTCAAGCAGGCTGCAACCATCGCAAGGTCAGGCTCGATCCAGTCAAAGTCCGGGGCAGGAACCAATCGCTTGGGTACACCGCGATCCGCAAGATGGCGGATGAGGTCCTGCGAATCTTGAACGACGACCGGGTTGTTGTGCGCCTCAATAAAGAGGGCCAAGGGTACCCGGATAGTTTTGTCGTCCGCGATGTCCTGGGGCAGTTTCGCAATGTATTGCGTCATCAACGAATCGGTCAGGGGTATTGCCCCCAACAAGTCGTCGTCGGTATTAGGGACCAGCGCGACATACCCTTTACGAAGTTGGCTCGACAAATCCTCTGTCCGGCCGCTGAACGTAATGCAGGTCCTTTTGGAATCCCTATAGACAGCGGCGGCAAGGTCGTTCCGTTTACCGGCAACCGCGGCGCTCGGCTCGACTAATTTGATGCCGACGGATTCCACCATGGACAAATCGAGATTCCAGGCCAGTTCTTCGGGTCTCAGCTTTTTCCGCTCACGTAAGTGTGAAGAAAACTCTTCCTTGGTCCATCCGGTGACTTCGCGAATGTGTGCTTCGACCTCTTCGGCAAATCCAATGTTCCCGGCGAGTCCCCAGTGCGTCCCAAGGTGACATAGCTTGCAGAGACACATGATGCGGGCGAGCTTCTGTGTGTTGGTACTCGCATTGAACGACCAACGTTCATGCGCTTCAGGGCGTCGCTCCGACGAGCAAATCTCGCATTTCCCGTCCGCACGGTCCCTCACGTACTGACTGATCGCCTTCCAATGCGCTGGCGACATCGAGGTCCGGAGGTTCTTATGCCAAGCACTCGCTGGAAGCGTGTCCACATAAAAAACATTGCCGCCGAACGACCGATCCTCGCCGGGCAGGCAGTCGCCATACTTCGTCAGGTCAAGTGTTTGAGCTTTCATAGTCGGGGTAATCATCCCTTCGATTTGTGAGCAGTAAGTTCGGCCGTCGCACTTGAACGAGGTGCTGGTGACATCGATCATTGAGCCGCTGGACGCTGAAGAACTCCATTTGGTCGAGTGTAGCCGCTCGCTTCGCGCCGCGTTTGACCCATTGCTGCCGGTGGCGATAGGCAGCAATTGGCCGACAGTTGCCTGTCGCGAAGTAGTTACTCCGGCGTCATGAGCACCGCGAGCGTCATATTGATGAACTCTTCGTTCCTACTGATGGCCCCCAGAGCACCCCGAACGTTCTCGGCGACGTCACCTGATCCACGCTGCTCGACCCAGAGCGTGAGTTCCATGATGGCAGCCTCAAGGGCAAGCTGGTTTTGGTTGATCTTGAAAAGCAGGGAAGGGAGCAGGTCTGCGTTGGACATCGCGATTCCTCCGTGGAAAAGAAGAGAGTAGTCCTTTAATGCTTGGGCGTTATTCCCGCTCTAGCTGCCGGGCATCTGAGGTTACTGCCTCCATTATCGACACTAACTCCTCAAGCAGTTCCGCATAATGGTGTTTTAGATACGCGGAAATGGCTTCGTTACGAAGAAGCCGCATGAGATACCCTTTTGCTACAACCAAAACCAGCATCGTTTCCCCTAGGGTGTCCTCGACTTGCTTGTAGTCGTGCTGGAGATTCTCCATTTCCCGCTCCATGCGAGCGATGTCCACAGCACTGACCTCGGCGACCGATTTTTTCTTTTGTTCGACCAACATGTCAGGCCGAGATGCCGCCAACACCATTCGAGCGTAATTTCTGGTGAAGCAGTTCGCCGAAATCATCATTTCAACCGTTTCGATCTGCCGAATTGGTTTCATCTGTCGTAGGGATCGAAAGACGTCCTGCGAGACCATTCGAACCTTGAGCATTTCCGCCACCTCTGGCGCTATACCCCGTAGCAGATTCTCTCTTTCGTGAACTCGATCCACATTGATTCCAAGCACCGTAGCAATGCGAGACGCTTCGATGCCCTTCTTCAGAGCGGAAATAATCATTTTGTGTTCTTGTATAGGCGTCAGTCGGTTGATTTGCCTGTTGTAGGTAAAGCCCTCGTCATCTGTAGAAATCAGGCATAGCGCTTCAATCGCACCGAGTGCCTTGAGCGCCTCTAAGCGAAGATGCCCATCTAAAAGCATGAACGAAGATATCCCACCTGCCATGATCGGCTTGGGATGAACCACCAGCGGCTCAACGACTCCAAGCTCCCTTATTGAGCTCAAAATGCTGGCGTATTTTTTACTTCCGCACATCAGGTGTTCGACCTTGCGTGACGGAAGAATCCGCTCGATAGGAATCGCGATGACACGTTGCTCGAATGCCTGTTTGATCTCGGCCATCATTGCGTCTCCCCAAATATCCGATCTGCCAAGGGTTTTGGCATGTCCGGAATTTCTTCGTTGCGAAGCAGCGTGCTGAAGTAATCATCGGTCAGCAGCTTGCGCATCGCCGTGACGATGATCAACAGGCGTTGTTCATTGATGTCCGACTTTTTGATCATCACTTTCTGACGTCGAACTTCTTTCTGATAAGCGTGAAGGAGCTTTTGTGGCGTCGTCTTCTCTGTCCGAGCCGGCAGCTGTCCATAGCGTTTGCCGAACGTTTTTCGCTTATCGATAAGGCGTCGCACCTTCATNAGTTGCTCGCCCNTCAGAATCCCGCTTTCGTAAGCNTCAATCATGGCTTGTTGGACATCGCTGTCTTTAGAACGAGCGATTTCAATGGCCAGCTTTATTGATAACCAGCCTTTCTCGACCGCAGCAATGAGTCGCTCTTCTCCTTGATGCAGCAGAATAAGAATTCCATTTATGTAGGCTGCATCAAGGCAGGTTTTAACGGCTATCTGCTGGCACGTGTAACCGCGCTCTGAGAGGACCTGAATTGAAGTTAAAAGCTCCCGATTGGAATGCTTTCGTCGCGCCAGGTTCTCTACCAAGCCGATCAGGTATCGATCCGCCTCGCTTGCACTCACCACTAAGCAGGGGATTTTTTTCTCTCCCAACGCTTGAAACGCTTCGAACCGGCCTTGGCCACAAACGATTTCAAAAGTTTCAGCGCCGCTAGTCGTGGGAGCAACCGTAATGGGGCGCTTTAGCCCTAACGCGGAAATGTTTTCGACCAATCTGGCGAAGACTTGCCTGTTGCGCGCCCGAGGATTGAGCACCCGGATATCTTCAAGTGGAATGAGACGGATCGTCGACTCTTCCGCGACGTGCATCAGGGCTCTGTGAGGGGGTTGAATGACAGTCATGCCACCCTCCTATATTCGACGCGGCGCGACAGTTCCGAAAGGATTTCTAGGGTGTCGAACCGGTAAATTTCGAATCTGGCTTGATTGCTTTCAGCAAGGCGTAGCTGCGGAGATTCCATATCGATGGTGGGCAGGATGTAGTAGTCCAGAGCTGCTTCTTCTAGCTCTTTCATTCGTACGGCGACTGTGATGTCAGGATTCAGGGCTAGGTCGAAACGAATATTCCAGCGCTTGTAGCCAGCCGCGGATGCCTGACAGCGACACAGCACCAGAGAGATAGATAACTCTTGGTTTACTAACATGAGGTCAGTAAGTGGGTCGACCAATACCTGGCCACCCACATCTGCGATTTTCATAGTCGTTTGTTGAAGTAATATCGGGTGCATCTGGCGAAGCCTTTTGTTGGCCTCGATGTATTGGTAATCGCGCGCAGGGGTGTACCCAATCAGGGAGTAACAGCGAAGCAAGCTTCCAAACCGGTGTTGGTAGGCACTACTTGAGGGGCACCCCTCAGCTTCATCAATTACAAGCCCCGACAAAAAACCTCGACGTTCATAGATAGCCTTCAATACGTGCAGCATTTCGTCATCTGGCATTCGGTAGGAGCGCGTTTGGATGATCGACTGGGCAGCTTGAAACAGGATCATGTTGACGATAGGGCGGAAGGCTCCATTCGCCCGAATCCATTCTTCAGGTGGGTTCTGCATTCGCGTCTGCTTCAGTTTGAATGAGCTGTGGTTCCAGACGTTGTTGCCAACGTACTTTTCGTTGATCAACACTTGGTGCACCGTACCTCTAGACCACAATCCTGCACGATCATTGAGCACTCCTTGAGCATTCAACCAATCGGCTATTTCACGCTCACTTCTGCCTTCTTCTACGAACAATCGATAGATGTGCTGCACCATTTCGACTTCGCCCGCAGGGCCAGGCACCAAGATCACTCGGTCTGTTTGAATGCTTTTATGTTCACCGAGGCTCAGTTCGTTTTTAGGTGAACCATTGCTGTCGACTAACTGCCGTCTGAGCCCAAAACCAGCCGGGCCACCTTGACGATACCCAAGCTCAATGAGTCGAGATTGCCCCGCAAAAACTTTCACTGACAGTTCTCGACTGTACTCACCGGCCATCATCCGTTTCACGCTTTTGACGATGTTGGAGACCGGTGATCCGTCGTTGGTAAATTGCTCCGCACAGTATTGAACGGAGACACCTGCTTGGCGGCAGCGCACTTCGTAGCTGGCGCTGACGTCTGGATCCTGGAAGCGGCCCCAGCGACTGACGTCATAGACGAGAACAGTTGAGTAGTCGGCACGACCGCTCTCCACGTCGAAGAACAGTTGCTTCAGAGCATCCCGCCCCTCCAGGCGAAGACCGCTTTTACCCAAGTCCGTATAGACCTTGACGATCTCGAGAGTGTGGGTGGCGGCAAAAATGCGGATAACGTCGAGCTGATTTTCAGTCGAATACTGCTGATGTTCAGTGGACATGCGGACATACGCGGCTGCCAAGGTCGTGTTTGATTCATTGTGAGCATCACCCGCGCCAGTGAGCGTGTGCATCGCCAACATCCTCAACCTGATCCAACGGCCGGTAGGGCGAAATCAAAGTCGTGATCTGTCACTGCGTTTTTCGAAATAGCTCTAAAGAAGGTAGAAGACGGGGGAGAGAAAAATGTTCACGAAAACGGGCAATTCTTTTCTGGCTCAAAAACAGTACGCAGCTGGAATGGCCAGAGCTCTTCATATGGAGCTTGGTGGAACGCATCAGGCGACAAAAACACTGATGCGATGGACGAACGCGAACGAGAGGACAGTTAAGAATTGGATGGCCGGAAGCAATGGCCCGCGAGGCGAGCATTTAGTGGCACTAGTCAAGCACTCTGACCTTGCCTTGGCTGCGTTTCTTGGAATGGCAGGGAGGCCCCTTGCGCTGACTGCATCAGAGCTCCCGTTGCTCAGGCAGAAGCTTCAGATGGCTATAGAGGGGATTGATTCGTGTCTAACGCTTAGAGATTGAACCTTGTAACCGGGGCGGAAAAAAAGTTCTCACTGCTGAGAGTGTCCGCTTTTGGCCGCTTTCTGCCGGTCATGATTGCAAAGCGGGCTAGGCAAGTTCGACGCAAATGGCTGGTCAAGTCAGTGCAGTTACGCAGCAAAGGGAAGGGTAGTGGGGAAGGACTTCCTTAGCACGAGCAATAGGGCCGCAGAAGACGCCAAAAAGGTTTCTAAAGGGTTGGCGATGCCGAAGGCGCTCATCGTCTCGCAAATTGCTTAAAGCGCTGGCAAGTGCCCCGCACAGTTTTGCCCCGAGCCGTAGACTTCTCGATGACAGAAAGACAGAGCGGGATGCCTCTCCTTTTGGTGCTAACAATCTACGAATCAAATGGGACTGTGATCAATGCGACTTTATGCGAATCAATGCGAATCAATGCGACTTTGTGCGATTGGGCACTAATCAATTGGTATCTATAATTTAGTTGCATAAAATCGCGTAGAACTAGACGGCAAGATGTGTGTTGTACGGGTACGGGCAAGCCCGCATCCATCCAACACCGCCCCTTATTCGCCTTCGGCTCAACGGCATCTTGCTCTGCGAGGCCCCAGCCGCTGTCGCGTCTAAGAGCTGAAAATAGCAATAGGAGCGGAACTCATGACAGAGGTCACCAAAAGAAAGGTTCCACCTCGACGACGAGGTAAGCCGATAGAGGTGTGGGTGGATGTTTACAACGGGCTTCTGTTGAACCCTAACCTCGATGCCTTGTTCGACAAGGGTTATGTCACCTTTGACGAAGAAGGGAAAATCCTGATTTCTCCTTATCTTTCCGACAGGGATCGTGAGATCTTAAAATGCTCAGCGGAGCTGAGAGTCAAGCTGTCACCTCAACACTTCAAATACCTTGCGTGGCACAGGGCGCATCTGTACTGGGGAATTGAAAAATGAAGGACAGAGCGCATGACGAGGTAATGGCGGAGGTGTTACGTGCCGACCCTTTCTATGCGAAAACTCTGCTCGACGAAGTTCTGCGCGGCGGAGATTCTGATGAGCTAGCTATCTTGCTGCGGCAAATTCAGCAATCGGATAGTGGAATTCTTGCCGCTGATACCAGGGTGTTGGGTGATCCAGTGCAGTGAACGTTTCCGGCCGTTGCTGAACTTACTGCGCGACCGGTTACTGGAAAGTCCGTTGACCCACTGCGATGAAACCCGCGTTCAAGTTTTGAAAGAGGAGGATCGAGATCCGACCGGCCAATCCTGGATGCAGGTACAAGCCAGCGGCCTGCCACATCGCAAAGTGGTGTTGTTCGACTACACCTCCAGCCTGCGCAGGACGTGCCGTTGCGCCTGCTGGGAAGTTATCGCGGCTATGTCATGACCGATCATTACGCGGACTATAACGCCTTGGAGTTGCAACCCGGCGTGGAACGTTTGGCCTGCCCATCGATAACAACGCCGCAGAAAGAGCAATCAAGCCGTTTGTGATCGGGCGCAAGGCCTGGCTGTTCATTGATACGCCCAAAGGTGCCACCGCCAGCACACAGATCTACAGCCTGGTCGAGACCGCCAAGGTCAACGGCCAAGAGCCCTACACGTGGCTGCGCCACATACTTGAGCGGTTGCCACAGGCGTCGTCGCTTAAAGACTCGAAGAGTTGATGCCGTGGAACTGCTCGCCGGAAATTCCAAGGTAGATCGTTGCCTCATCTAAGGTTGGTGGGGTTTATGGATCGCATACAAAACGTCAAGGAGAAATTCTAGCGATTAAGTCTCGTATAGTCAGATGAAGCCAAGCGGATACGATCTCTAAATTGAGTATCCTGCTTGGCAATCGAGAGTGGAAACTAGTTGGAATACTTGTAGTATGGACTCGCTTACTGTTCTCATTAACGTATTAGTATATCGCTATGCGTCGATTGATAATTCGCTCACAGTTCTGGCTGATTCACGAGCTGTATGCTTTGTTCAAAAAGCTCATTGAGGGCTTCGATTTTGAATTTCTGTGCGGAGACTTTCGTATTGGGTCTCCGTAAGTCAACTACGCTTTTATAGAGCGGTGATCTGAAGTCAATGCTGCTCAATTCCTCTCCTTTTTCTTTAAGGAATTCGCGAAGTTCATAAGTGTTAAAGTACCATTCCCTAAGATCTTCATTTTCATTATACATGCCCTTTATTTTGAAAAGGCTTATATTGTTATTTTTGGAATGGCTATTCTGTTGGAGGATATCTAAACAGAAAGTATTGCGTATATCTCCGTCCGGTAGGAAACCAAACCGAAACATAGCATCATTTTCTAATCCTTCGATGTGGGGGTGCATGTGTCCCAGCATGGAATTGTTTCTTTTATGCTTTTGATTGCAAATAGAGCCCGCAGGGATCAAGTTGTACAGTGATATGGCGAGAAACGGGAAACGAGTTCTTGGATAGAAATGATCTAAGTCTGGTCGGATAGAGATGGAGCTGTACGTTTGGATTGATTCCAGTGCACAGTACGGGCAAACCGTCATTTCTAACTGCTCTGTTAAGGCTTGACCAAGTTCCTTTGATACGGCGTCGTAATCAAAGCAGCCGGCAAGTTTGTTGACCCAGGCAGGAAAAAGCGCTCGGTCACGTTCAGTCAACTGTGAACCTCCTCGCCGCGCATTCTCTAATCTACATAAATATCTTTTTTTCTTATGCCGGGGAATGCTCGATTCAAGCTCGCTGATGATGAACGGGGTAAGATATAGTCGGTACTTTGAGGTTAATTTTTTTAACTCGCGGATTGTACGCCTTACAAGCTTGTCAAATACGTCCCGG
>Ga0065714_10003549_pt1 | contig 11707 bp, 9 predicted proteins | sample MisRhiReplicate2_FD_59101 | JGI IMG/M metagenome (GOLD analysis project Ga0065714, IMG submission 59101) | Miscanthus rhizosphere microbial communities from Kellogg Biological Station, MSU, sample Rhizosphere Soil Replicate 2: eDNA_1 v2... | ecosystem: Host-associated > Plants > Roots >... | reverse complement strand
TTGACCACCTCGCTGCCACCCATATGCTCCAGCCGTACGCACCACTGATGCCCTTGCAGATCGATGCGCAAGCGTTTGAAGTCCAACGGCATCAAGGCCTGGTGCAGCGCACTGTCTTCCTGCAACCTGGCTTGCAACCTGGCTAATAGCGCGGGATCTCCAGCACGCTGCCGACAGCGGATCCCGGTCCGTCGAACAGCCCCGCTATGGTGCAGTTCGAAGCTCGCCGCGCCCTCAGTCGAGGCAGGCACCCGGATCACGAACTCGGTCATGACCAGGTGCATCAACAGCTGCGACTCGGTGCGCTCGACGATCTCCAATTGCAGGCTGCCATCGTCCAGCGAAGCCCGGGCCGCTGTCGGCTCTGTCTGCTCGAAACTGGCCAGACCGAGGTTGCGCCGCAGGTGCTCGAGCGTCACCCCAGGTCGATAACCGGCTGGGGCGCGTCTGGCGCTGAACAGCTCAGACAGTTTTTGCAGCATGGTCGATATACCCGTTGTCAGGGTGCCCCGGTTCATTGGAGAACTCCTTGGCCAGCACTTCTTCCACCGAAGCAGGCTTGAATGGATTGACCTTCTGCACGACTAACGTCCAGAACAGCGCGTACACCGCGGTGCCACCAAGCATCACCGCGAACGGGACATAGATATCCGCGGGGTTCATGCCGGGCGGCGTGATAAACCACATGCCCAGCAGGATGCCGACGCTGGAAAGGATCTGTGGCAACGGGAAGAAGGGCGAGCGATAGGCCCGTGGCAGATCGGGACGACGGATGCGCAGCATTACCACCGACAGCGTCACCAGCAGATAGGCAAAACTCCAGGCACAAACGGCGGCCAACACCAGATGCATGATGTTGTCAGTGTTACCGCCCAGATACAGCGCATGCAGGCAAGGAATCAGCATCGCCACCAGAATGCACAGCAGCGGCGTCTTGAAGCGTGGGTGCAAGTAGGTGAAGACCTTGGGCAACGCGCCGTCGACTGCCATGCCGTAAAGAATCCTCGGCACACCCGCCATCAGCGTATTGATGGTCGCCGCCCCGGCAAACAGAAAGCCGATCCCCAGCCACATCGGACCGATATTGCCCATCACCTGCTCGGCGAACTTTGGAATGGCCATCGGTGTATCGAGCAGATGCACGCCACCGGCGGCATCAAGCAACACGTTCTCCACTTGACGCTTCATTGCCGCGCCATAGATGAACATGCACGACGCAACGCTCAACAACCCCAGAATCATCGCCTTGGGCATGACCTTGGCCGATTGGCGCAAGTCCGGCGCCAGAGGGGTGACGAACTCACAACCGACGAACATGAACATGGCCATGCCCACCAGCGACAGGATGGTGATCAGGTCAGTACCCACAAGGGATACACCGAACCAGCCATCCAGTTGCACCGCTGGCGCCGCGATCAACCCCAACACGCCAAACACCATCAACGTGGTCCACATGCCGAAGGTCAGAATGATCTCTGCCCTGCCGAAGGCGCTGACGCCGAAGGCATTGAGAATCCCGAACACCACGACGAACCCAACCCCAAGCAACCAGGAACCACCGGCAGATTCTGCCAAGGTATTGAGGTGCTCGAAGTTCACCAGGGCCATGACCCCGGAAAGAATGGTCTCGGCAGTGCCTGCGAACACATGCACGATCAGGTAGGCCGACAACGTGCCAGTGATAGCAAAGAAGCGGCCCATGCCGCAATTGATGTAGTCGTAGACCGAACCGGTAGTCGGCAGGATCGATGCCGCTTCAGCGAAGGTGGTCGCCTGGGCCAACATCATCACCACGGCAATCAGCATGGCCACCGCGAAGGCGCTGCCGCCGATGCCAAAGCCCATGGTCGCGGTGAGAATCACCGGGCTGGCCATGATCAGACCAATGGTACTGGCGAGCGCAGTGGGAAAACCGACCGTGCCCCGGTTCAAATGCTCGGTGAGTCTGTCATTGATCGACATAGTGCAGATCCTCAAAAGCGGATTTTTATAGTGGATGTAACGAGCCGTTCAAGGAGCTGGCGACAAAGCCCTCCCCAGCCAGTCCCTGAGCGAAACGGCGCCGTGTGCAGAGTGACTGTGCTCCTCTGCCACCCAGATCGTCTTGCCCATGTCTGCCGCCGGTCTTGTTGCTCCCTGCCATGCTTCACCGCGTGGCTGACAGGATCAAATGCCTGGCACGCAGGTGAAAGACTTCCCCCACCTCCAGTCGCCCTAATGCGCACTCGACCTATCGAACTGTCCAACAAAAGCTGGGGAAAACAACAATGGAGCAAACACTGAAAGCACGAGCGCTGCCCAAGGCCGTTGGTCTGGGTATCGCGCTCTTGATCGCCGACTCGTCGGCCCAGGCGTACGAGCTGTATGCTGATAACGACACCAAGGTCACGGGCAACTTCCTCGCGGTCTATGGGATGTTCAACAGTCGCAAGAACTATGACGGCACCACAGGCGGGTCTAGCTGGCGCGAAGGATTTATCAAGTATGGCTTGAGTGTCGAGCAAACGCTCGGCGGCCTGGGCAGCGCCTACGGCACGGCCAATCTGGTCAGTTCCGGCACCTGGGGCGATGGCGATGCCGCGGGCATCACCGACGGTACCGAACGAACCACAAAGTTTGATGAAGCCTTCGCCGGCTGGCGTTCCGGCGACCTGTTCCCGGTACTTGGCAAGGATGGCGTGGATGTGTCGTTTGGGCGCCAGGTCATTACTCTCGGTGACGGTTTCATCATCAACGACGACGGCCTGAACCTGGGTAAAGGTGTGGCGGATGGTGAGTTCAACCGAGGTGGTGCCTATTATCTCGCGGCGCGCCACGCATTCGACGAAACGGCCGTCCTGCGCCTGGGCGGCAAGGAAGGCGTGCACGGCAGCCTGATGTGGATCAAGTCGGACAACCGCGCCCAGGCCAAGACCGAGATGGCCGCCAGCACCCTGGAATACACCGCCGCGCCAGGTACCCTCGGGCTGACGTATATTCACGGCATTGACGTCGATGATCGTTATGCCAGCGACTTCCAGAAGCAACGTGAAGGCATGAACATCTATAGCCTGCGGGGCGCTGGCAATGCCGGAATAGAGAACGCTCACTTTTCCTTCGAATATGCCTGGCAGGACAAGGACGCCGGCCCGGAAAAAGCCTGGTACACCGAAGCCGGCTACACCTTTGCCGACCTGCCATGGTCGCCGGACCTGACGTACCGTTACAGCCGCTATTCCAAAGATTGGGATTCGATGTTCAACGGTGTCAACCGTGGCTACGGCACCTGGTTCCAGGGCGAAGTGGCCGGTAATTATTCGGGCCCGTTCAACAGCAACACCGCGATCCAGCATGTGGCGCTCAAAGTCAAACCACTGGAGCCAGTGACCGTTGGCGTGCTGTTTTTCGACTACAAGACCCTGCACAAGAACAATGCGCTGGACCTCGATGGTCGTGAACTGGACCTGTATGCCGAATGGGCGGTGAACGAGCACCTGATCGTCACCCCGTTGGTGGGCCTGTATAAGCCGGAAAAGGATGAAAGCAACGGCGGTAATCAGGTTGGTGGCAACGGCACTAATGTCTACAGCCAACTGACCGTGGCCGTGCCTTTCTAATCCATGTCAGGAGCTGCCTGGCGCAGCTCCTGACGCGGTTTACTGTTTGTGCTGATGCAACATCGTCTGAATCTGATGAGTCGCCTGGCGGGTATTTTCCGCCAGTTTGCGCACTTCATCGGCCACCACTGAAAACCCGCGCCCGACCTCCCCCGCCCTGGCCGCTTCGATGGCGGCGTTCAAGGCCAGCAAGTTGGTCTGGTCGGCGATGCCTTTAATGACTCCTACCACCGTCGCGATCTGGCCGTAGGTCGCCTGATTCTGCTCGAGCATTCGTTGATGGGTGGCCTCGGCTGAACGCTCATCGCTAATGTCGCGCACCGCGCCGATCACTCGGGTCAAGCGGCCCTGCTCATCACGGGCTGCGCGACCACGCTCGCGACACCAGATGTAACCTCGGGTCTTGTGGCGCATCCGGTATTCAAAGACGTATTCACCACTGCCGTGGGTTGCGAGGATTTCCCGATCGAAGATCGCCATGATCTTCGGCAGATCGTCAGCATGGGTGATGTTGACTTGAGCATCCCAACCGTCGGGCAGCTCGTGCGGGGCATACCCCATGAGGAGGCGGAACTGACTGGAAAACCGCATGCAACTGGCTGGATCCTGCACATCACCGTTGACCACGGTGATGTCCCAGCAACCCTCGGTCAGCGTCGACTGCAACAGCTCCCAGATCTGCTCCTCCTGCCGGTGCTGGTGGGACAACTGCACGTGCAGGCTTAACTCGGCCTCCAGCGCCTGCTCGCGGAGCCGGGTCTGTTCCAGCTGTTGGCGAAGCGTTTCAAGCGCCTGCTCGCTGCGCTCCAATTGGCAGGCCTGGCCCTTGGACAGCTCCTCGGCGACCCGCAGACGTTGCACGATTTGGTTTTTTTCTTGTGTAAACCGTTCCAGTTGCAAGGCCTCGGTGAGCGCCTGCTGCTGTTTATGTTTCTTGAAGAACATCAGCCTGTCCTTTGTTCATCGAGTCGAGACACTGGATCTGATAGCAAACGGGAGATGATTGCTTGTACGTGGCTGCTGAGGCGTTTGCTCCTGTCTGCCACACACAAAAGGCCTTCCTGTAGCAGCCATCGTGCATCTGTAGGATAGCGATACTCTCTCAACCCGCCGATACTCGTCCTCAGGCCCTGCCCACGTCCAAACGACGTTTCGGTCCTTAATGACTTCGTGACGAAAACAATAAAAATGTCGCACAGAGGTACATACGAATGAGCCGTCATGATCATGGTCACGCCAGCCTCCTNGAGGCGTTCAGTGCAATGACACTNGAGCTTCAGCGCCTGGCNCAGGACAAAGACATCGAGCATTTCCACCACGCCGCGCTGGGCTGCATCAANCAGTTGTTACCCTTCGACAGTGCCTGGTGGGGGCGTGCGGCGCTGATTGANGGGTTGCCTGAAGAACACAACTCCTATCTCTACAAATTGCCCCGCAGCTACCTGTCGGACTGGCAATCGATTCGCCATATCGACGTGACCGTCGGCAGGGTCCACGACATCCCCGGGCAAGCGGTCATCGTCGACATGCGCGACCCTTCCAACGGTTCCGGACTCAACTGGCTCGGCGAATCCTATGGTATTGGCGAATTGCTGTGCATTGTGTACGTCGACCCACAAACCCACCTCAGCGATCACCTCACGGTGTATCGCGCTCCCGAAGCACCGCGCTTTTCCGATCAGGATTGTCGGTTGCTGAACAACCTCATGCTTCATCTGGTTGCTGCGGTATCGGCCAACCAGATCCGCACCCTTGTGGCCATGCGCGAAACCCTCACCCGCCCGCGCAATCTGGCGCTCGCCGTATGCGACCAGCGCGGCACACTGCACTGCGCGGAACGTGGTTTCGTCGACTTGCTGCTGACCGAGTGGACGGACTGGACCGGCCCTTGCCTGCCGGTGGCAATGGACGCTAATGGGTATGAAGGCAAGTATCTGCAGATCGAGGCCTCGACGGTCGGTGATCTGTTCTTGCTGGCAGCCCGCAGCCGCACTGTGCTGATGCAATTGAGTCCACGAGAAAACGATGTGGCTCAAGGCTTCGGCGAAGGCAAGACCTACAAGGAAGTCGCCCGCGATCTGGGCATGTCACCCAATACCGTGCGCCACCACATCCGCGCCATCTACAGCAAACTCGGGGTCAAGGACAAAGCCCGAATTGCCCATCTGCTGCACGCCCCGCCTGACTGATCTACCCCGCTGACTCGCGCTGACTTTTTAGCTGCCTTTTTGACAGCCACGGGACACTTTTGCCCTTTTTTCCCTATGCCACGTAGGGGCGATCCGTTCGCCGCACAACAACTCAAAGAAGAGACGCAATGCCCATGACCAGTACCTTCAACCGCAACACTGCACTGGCTCTTATCAGTGGTCTGTCGAGCCTGCATGCTGGCGCCGCCGACCTCAACGCCCGGGATTTTTTCGGCGCCCCTTCGGGCACCACCCTGGGCGTGCTGTATTTGCCGGCAAGCCGCGCCAATGATTTCCACGGCCCCGCCGACAGCACGGGCAAGGCCGACCTTAAGGTCAACGCCGTGGCTTATCGCCAGGTCTTTTTCACCGACATCTGCGGCACCCTCTGCACCCCACAATTCATCGTGCCCTTCGCCGACATCAGCGCCCACCTGCCAGGTGCCAGTCAGCACACCGGAGAAAGCGGTTTCGGTGACCCTCAGGTCGGCGGCACCCTGTTCTTCATCAACGACCCCACCTCGCGCACCTACAGCGGGTTGCTGACCCTGATTACCCTGCCGGTGGGCGAGTACCACAGCACAAATCCCGATGTGTCACCCGGTGCCAATCGCTGGGGGGCAACCTTCGTTTACAACTACACCCAGGGCATCGGTGAAAAATGGGTGCTGGAAGCCAACCTCGAAGCCCAGCTCTATGGCAAGAACGACGACTACTTCAGCAATGACCTCAAACAGGACCCTCTGTATCGCTTGCAAGCTTTTGCCTCTTATGACTTCACGTCGAGCACCTATGGCGCGTTGCGACTGATCCACGCCGATGGCGGCGAGTTGCGGATCAATGAACAACGCATCGATGACACCCACAAGCGCTACACCCAGGTGGGTTTCGAAGTCGGTCACTGGCTCGATAAACAGAATCAGTTGATGTTCAGCCTCTCGCAGAACGTCGNCACCGACAACGGCTATCACGGTACCGACGCATTGCTGCGTCTGGTCCNTGTGTTCTGAATTCATTCATCGGAGCTTGAACATGAACACCCAGACCAAACCGCTGACCAATCANCGCTCGCTCGCATCATCCCAACTGGCATTGCTGGCAGCCATTGTGTTGTTCGCCGCCATCACCCCGACCATCCTCATGACCGCACCGGCTGTGGCGGCGCAACTGGCAACTCAATGGCAGCTGAGCCCGTCACAGATAGGCAATCTGTTCTCCACCGAACTCGGTGCCATGAGCCTGGCCACCCTGCCCGCTCTCTGGTGGCTCAAACGTATCGACTGGCGCCGCGCCGCATTGCTGGCCGGGATACTGTTCATTGCAGCCAACCTGCTCTCGATGCTTGCCCACGATTATTCGCTACTCCTGGCATTGCGCTTTTGCAGCGCCCTGGCCGGCGGTTCACTGATGATCATCTGTCTGTCCAGTGCCGCCTCGACGTCCAACCCCGATCGCGTCTATGGCTTATGGGTGATGGGGCAACTGGTGGTCGGGGCGATTGGCTTGAGCATCCTGCCACGCCTGTTCGAACACTACGGGCTGTCAGCCTGCTACTTGATCCTTGCAGGGCTGATGACGGTCTTTTTGCCAATGGCCCGTTACTTTCCCCAAGGCAGCCCGCCGACTGAGAAAACCGCCGAGCGAGTAGCCCTCGCCTCGAAGTGGAAGGCGGCACTGGGCATTCTTGCCATCCTGAGTTTTTACATCAGCCTGAGCGGCGTCTGGACCTTTATCGGTTCCATCAGCACCCACGCCGGCCTCTCTGCCGAGTCCAGCGGCGAGATTCTTGCCGTTGCTACGGTGACAGGCATTGTCGGTGCGGGTTGTGCCTCGCTGATCGGCAATCGTCTGCCACGCCTGCTGTTGTTGCTGCTGGGTTACGGGCTGATGGCAGGCTCGGTGCTGCTGTTGCTGGGCCAACCTGAAATGCTGCGCTTTGCTTTGGCTGCGCTGCTTTTCAAGTTCACCTGGACCTTCATTCTGCCGTTGATTCTGGCCTGCCTGGCCGACCTCGACCGTTCCGGAAAACTGATGAATGCCTCCAACCTTGTGATCGGTGGTGGCCTCGCCATCGGCCCGACAGTGGCTGGCCGGCTGATCGAAGCCAGCGGCGGTTTCCAATCGCTGCTTATCGGAGCGGCCTGCATCACTTTGCTGTCCCTGGTGTTGATTCTGAGCTGCCGCCCTAGCGCGTGAGTGGTCCTTTTACCCTAAAGAAAATGGAAAGAACGATGAGCCGAAAAAGTGCGTTTTTCTTCGACGAACTCAGCCTCTGGCACAGCGCCGGACTGCACGCCTTGACCTTGCCGGTGGGAGGTTGGGTGCAACCGCCTGCCGCTGCCGGCCACGCCGAATCGCCGGAAACCAAGCGCCGTCTGAAGAGCCTGCTGGACGTTTCCGGCCTGACCCGACACTTACAGGTACGAAGCGCCAATGCGGCAGCGGATGAGGATCTGCTACGGGTTCATACGCCTGACTACCTGCAACGCTTCAAGGCCATGAGTGATGCCGGCGGCGGCGAATTGGGGCCGAACGCTCCCATTGGGCCCGGCAGTTATGAAATAGCCAGGCTGTCCGCCGGACTGGCCATGGCAGCGGTCGATGCCGTACTGTCCGGCGAGGTCGACAATGCCTACTCTCTGTCACGCCCACCGGGTCACCACTGCCTGGCCGACAGCGCCATGGGTTTCTGCTTCCTGGCCAATATCGCCATCGCCATTGAAGCCGCAAAAGCACACCGTGGCCTGGGCAAAGTCGCGGTGATCGACTGGGATGTGCACCACGGCAACGGTACTCAATCAATCTTTGAGGAACGCGGTGATGTGCTGACCATTTCGCTGCATCAAGACAGCTGTTTCCCCGCCGGTTACAGCGGTGAAGCCGATCGCGGCCGCGGCGCGGGATTGGGAGCGAATATCAATATTCCGTTGCCCCCAGGCTGCGGTCATGAGGCTTATCTCTATGCGATGGAGCGTATCGTGATTCCGGCGCTGGAGCGCTTCGAGCCCGAGTTGATCATCGTTGCCTGCGGTTACGACGCCAACGCCGTCGATCCCCTCGCCCGGATGCTGTTACACAGCGACTCGTACCGGCAGATGACTCGCTGCGTGCGCGAAGCCGCCGAACGGTTGTGTCAAGGCCGTCTCGTTCTGGTGCATGAAGGCGGGTACTCCGAAGCGTATGTGCCGTTTTGCGGGTTAGCGACCATTGAGGAATTGGCTGGCATCAGGACTGAAGTCACCGACCCCATGTTGGAGTTTGTGCAGCTGCAGCAACCGAAGGAAGCGTTTGCGGCATTTCAACGGCACTTGATCGATGAGTTGGCCGTAGCACGCTGAGCCTTGGCGCTGACAATGTTGCAGCGCAGTTCAACGGCCCGAGCGTGACGCAAAAAAAAATCCGATGCCATTACCGGCATCGGATTTTTCTACCCCAAGATCAAACGGTCAGCAGTTGCTGATCAGTCGTTTCAACACGGTTTTGAACGTTTCTATCTGCGTCTCGCTGAATTCGGCAAAGACTTTCTCTTGTTGCGCCTGAGCGATCGCCCAAAGGTCTTCGGTCTGCTCGATACCGGCAGCCGTCAGACGTACACCGTTGTCATCGTCGTTCACCAACCCCTTGCGTTTGAGGTTGGCGACGGCCTCATCGATTTCCCGAACAGGCATCGCCACCTCACGCAACAGATCGTTGGGGTTCAGCCTTGCGTCACTTTCCAGCACCATCAGCATGCGNGCCTCGCTGGTGCGCAGGCCGGTGGACAGTTGCCGTGGCTGGTAGCTGGACTGGTAGGCCCGCACCGCCTGGGTCATCAGGTAATACAGATTNTGGCTGAGGCGCCCCTGAAAATGGCTGCTCGGTGGCTGGCTTTCATCGCGTTTAGTCATGCGGGTATGNGGCAAGACCATGGANTAGGCGCCCTGGTGATAGAGCAACGGCGAGCGACCGAAATCATCGAACGCCACCACCTTGCCGATCATGATCCAGTGATCNCCGCCATCCACCTGCTGGTACTTCTCGCAGTGAAAACGCGCCGAGCAATCGGCGAACACCGGTGCCCCNCCCTCGCCCGGTTCGAACTCGATCTCGGCGAANCGATCTTCCTTGGGCCGGGCGAAATTATTGGANAGGTCAATCTGGTCCGCCGCCAACACGTTGACCGCGAAATGGCTGGCCTGCTCGAACACCTCGTGGCTGTTGGAACGCTTGTCGATGCTCCACAGCACCAGCGGCGGATCGAGGGATACCGAGTTGAAGCTGTTGGCGGTCACCCCGACTTTGCGCCCGGATGCGCTGGCGGCAGTCACCACCGTCACGCCGGTGGCGAAATTGCCCAGCGCCCGGCGAAAGGCTCGTGGGTCGAAGGTCGTTTCAGTAGCTGCACAAACGCTGTTATCAGACATGCAAGACTCCCGGACTGCTTTCAGGAGCAGTCCTGATTGTTGTTATGGGGACGCGGTGACGATCTGGCTCAGATCATGCTCGGGTCGGGCTCCAGTCCCATCAGCTCGCGGCCGAGGATCTGCGCGCAGACGTCGTAGTCGGTGTAGGCATGGGCCCCGGTCATGTGCGAGTCGCGGAACAGGCGTTGCATCTCGTTATGCTCGAACCAGGCATTGCCGCCGGCGGCCTCGAACAACCGGTCCACTGCCTGAATGCACATCTTNGTGGCGTAGGCCTGGTTGGTGCGCCAGAACGCCAGGGTTTCGCGGCTTGGNTATTCATGTCGTTCGCTGTGCTCGGCATGCTCCTGCCAGGTCTTTTCGAGAAAGGCCCGGGCCGCTGCNACCTGATGGGTCGACTCGGCCAGGCGCATCAACGCCGGGGTCGTGGCACCGACCGCCGCACCGGTGTAGGCACGCACGCGGGTTTTGGTTTTTTCACGGAACACCTCCAGCATGCGCTCGGCGACACCCAGGCTCACCGTGGAGAAACCGCTGGCAAAGTAAGGACGGTATGGCGAGTAGAAGATCTTGCTGTCCGGGTACAGACCGAAACCCGCGGACTTGCCTTCCATCATGTCTTTGGCTTTCTGGATGCGATGTTCCGGTACCAGCACATTGTCGATGATCAAAGTCTTGGTGCCACTGCCTTTCATGCCAGCGGCGAACCAGTCGTCACGGATCTGGTAGTCGCTGCGCGGCAGCACCGCGAAGCAGTAGTCCTGGGTACCCTCGGCATTCTTGCGACGGAAACCGACAATCGCCCACTCGGCATGGTCGCAGCCGCTGCTCCAGCCCATTTCACCGCTGAACAGCACACCGCCTTCGGTCTCTTCGGTACGGCCGAAAGGCGCGATGCTGCTGCTGGCGGTGGCATCCGGGTTGGTGCCCCAGACTTCCTGCTGCAATTTGGCCGGGAACATCGCCAGTTGATGGCTGTGAGTACACAGCAGACTCATGGCCCATGCCGTGCTGGCACAAGCGCCGGCGAGCAAGGCAATGCAGTCGGCAAATTGCGGCAGCGATATTTCCATCCCGCCGAACTGCTTCGGCTGAAAGGCACGGTGCATGCCGATGCTTTTGAGCAGCGCAATGTTCTCGTCGGGGACCTTGCGGTCCTGCTCGGCCTCAAAGGCATTGGCAGCGATGGTCGGCAGAATGGATTTGAGGTCTTCGAGGAGCGGGTTTGGCTTTTTCATGGACGGCCCTGCTTATTATTGGATGTCCGGCCGGCGCCCCGAATCGAGGCACGGCAGCGGATACAGGGCCAGTATGGAACCCGCCATCGCGGTAGAAAATGCACCTTCCAGAGCCAAGATTGTACTTTTCAAAGGCAACGATCCAATCATTCTGCCCACACTTGAAGCCGTTCTGGCACCCACGGGCATGTAGCACGGCAGGCACAGTCAAGCCACGCATGCCCCCACGGATTAACCTCGGGTTTTTCTCTTGTTCGCGATCAGGAAAACCCCCATGAGCG
>Ga0065714_10002726_pt1 | contig 11710 bp, 8 predicted proteins | sample MisRhiReplicate2_FD_59101 | JGI IMG/M metagenome (GOLD analysis project Ga0065714, IMG submission 59101) | Miscanthus rhizosphere microbial communities from Kellogg Biological Station, MSU, sample Rhizosphere Soil Replicate 2: eDNA_1 v2... | ecosystem: Host-associated > Plants > Roots >... | reverse complement strand
AAAAAAATCGTTTACTTGCTAGGATTAGGGAACTGAACTGTATTCTGAACACAACAAATGAAACTAAATTTTATATTATCACAAATTAGAAAGGATGTTTAAACTCACTTTTTATGCACTATTATTCTTCATAGTACAACCAATATCTCTTTTTTCGCAAGACACAACAAAAATTGCTCCAAAAAGAGAGTTTAGAGGGGTTTGGGTGGCAACGGTTGCCAATATTGACTGGCCTTCGAAACCTGGACTTAGTGTAGATCAGCAAAAACAAGAGCTTATTGGGATCTTAGAACAGCACAAAAGAAACGGTATAAATGCGATAATGCTACAGGTTAGGCCCACGGCTGATGCCTTTTATGCAAGCCCAAGAGAGCCTTGGAGTCAATGGCTCATGGGGAAGCAGGGTGTCGCACCGAGTCCGGGCTATGATCCACTGGCTTTTGCAATTAAAGAATCCCATTCAAGAGGAATCGAACTTCATGCCTGGTTTAACCCTTATCGGGCTACAATGGGCCCTAATACGGTGACGCATGAAAGCCATATGACCAGAAAGCGTCCGGATCTTTTCTTTACCTATGCAGGCAAGAAACAATTCGACCCGGGAATACCTGAGGTTAGAGAGTATATTGTACAGGTTATCCTTGATGTGGTAAAAGGGTATGATGTAGATGGAATTCATTTCGATGACTATTTTTACCCATATAAAGTAGAAGGACAACGGATAAATGATGGCGCAACATTTAGTAAATACGCCAATGGATTTACAGATATAAATGATTGGAGAAGAAACAATGTTGATGTACTTATCAAGCAATTAAATGATAGTATTCACTACTATAAAAAGTACGTAAAATTTGGAGTTAGCCCATTTGGAATCTGGAGAAATAAAGCCGAAGATACATTAGGTTCTGCGACCAGTGGACTGTCTAATTATGCCGAGCTTTTTGCAGACTCCAGAAAGTGGGTTAAAGAAGGCTGGGTAGATTACATCAACCCTCAGATATACTTTAGTTTTACCCGTAGAGTTGCACCATTTGCAACATTAGTAGATTGGTGGAGTAACAATACATACGGCAGACACCTTTACATAGGACAAGCTGCTTATCTGATGAACCAAAGAATGGAAGCCGCCTGGCGATTGCCTAAACAGATGCCTGATCAGATCAGGTATATCAGAAAAAATAACCGTGTGCAAGGTAGCGTTTACTTTAGCTCTAAATCATTCTCTACAGTAGCGCGTGCGTTTGGCGACTCCTTAAGAAACGATTTTTATAAGTATCCGGCGCTTCCACCTCAAATGCCATGGCTTGATGATGTTGTGCCTAACCAACCACAACAACTTACAGCAGACGCGATGCACGATGGAGTACATTTAAGATGGGAAAAGCCGCTTATAGCAGAAGATGGAGAAACAGCTTCGGGATATGTAATTTACCGTTTTGAGGAAGGGGAGAAGATCGGCATATTAAACGCCAGAAATATTCTTAAAATAAGCTTTGAAGAATATACCTCTTACATAGACACTGATGTAGAAAGTGGTAAAAGGTACAATTACCTCGTTACAGCACTAGATAGGTTAAAAAATGAAAGCGAGCCCAGTGGTCCGGTCGGAATACAAACTAGAGAAACCCTGGCCCCAAATTAAGAATACTTAACAACAAAAAAGAGGCTACTTTAGTAGCCTCTTTTTTGTCTAAACAACTCATTCTACTTTTGTTGAGGCAACAAAACCAAGCGGATGTAATTCTCATCGTTTAAGTATTTCTGAGCAGTTGCTTTTGTACTTTCAACGGTAACCGCATCCATTCTCTGCCTTTCGCTTAACACCTGGTCTAGCGTTTCTTCATTTTTTAAGCGACTGCTAAGGTAGCCTAACCAATAATTGTTATTGCGTAAGTTAAGCTCCAATTGACGATGCCCTTCAGATTTGAACTTGGTGATGTCATCTGCAGAAGCGCCACTTGCTTTAATCTTATTTACTTCATCAAGTGCCGCTGCAATCAGCTTTTCTACATTTGCAGGTGCGCAGCTAAATGAAATATTAAAGTAATAATGACCTTCAGGATATTTTTCAAGGCTTAAACCAACCTGTGGACTATAAACTCCACTCTCTTTTTCGCGTAAACGTTCTAATATTTTAATTTCTAATGCACCTTTTAGCGCGTCTAACTGTACATTGTTGTCGGCGTTAAAAGTATAGTCTCCATGGAGGTAAAGCTCAACTGCAGCTTTATCTTCCAGTCCTTTGTAAACGGTTTTACTGATCTTTCCTTTAGGAGCTCTAATGCCACGATCAACAAAATTTTGTTTTTTATTCAATGCCGGTAAGCTGGCAATGTATGTTTCGATAAGAGGTTTGATCGCGTTGATGTCAAAAGCGCCAACAATTACGAAGGTTTGTTCGCTGGCATCAGCAAAGCGATCCTTGTAAAAATCAAAGGCTTTATCAATAGAAACTTTATCCAGATCTTCTAAGTTGGTAGGCATTGCACGTTTGTTGTACGATGACAATACAGCCTGAACGGTATCATTAAAAACACTATTAGGATTCGCATTTTTATTACCTAATACCACTTTATAATCAGAAATGTTCTTGTTAAATATCTCAGCGTCTTTTCTTGGAGCAGTCGCATAAGCATAAACCATTTGAAAAGCCGTTTCAATATCTTTTGGAGAAGAACTGCCGCTGAAACCCTGATAAAGGTCATCAACATAAGCACCGGCTCTACCGGTATTACCCGCCAGTAACTTTGACAATTGTGTCGGATTGAATTCACCAACTCCACTTTGAGCAATCAAACTTGCCATCTGAGCCGATTCAAGGTCATTGTCGTCAGCCAGAGACATACCGCCTTTGGAGAATGAACTGAAGATAACCTGATCGTTTTTAAAGTCTGTAGGCTTTAACAATACTTTAATTCCATTGCTTAAGGTCAATTCGGTAAGGCCTACGGCGTCAATCTTCTTTTCGCTTACAATTTTGCCTGCTGTTGGTTTTTTCTCCAATAGCGGCTTGTTTAAAGAGTTGTCTACATAAGCGGTAACACCTGAGCCTGCATTTTTTAAAGCAGCAATTAATTGCGCCTCCGTTGGAAGACTTGCTTTGTCCTTTTCAGGAGCTTGCACAATGATGATTTGATTCTCTTTCGGAGTCAGTGTTTTTACCAAAGCGTTTATCTCAGCAAGCGTAATGCTGGCAATTGCTTTCTGGGTTTGGGCATAGGTAAAGTCAATTGATGGAATCACACTTCCTTTAAGGAAGTTATTCAGGTATTGCTGTACAAAGCTTGCTGAGGCTGTTTTGTCTTTTTCTTTGTACTGCTTTTCATTGCCTGCAAGGATGTTTTTCTTTGCAACATCCAATTCTGACTGAAGAAAACCGAATTTGCTCATTCTTTCATTTTCCGCAATAGCTCCGGCGAAAGCTTTTTCAAGCTGATCACCCGATTTGGCTGCAACTACAGTTTGGAAAGCATTTATCCCTGAAACCAAACCGCCTTGATATGGACCAAACGAGCTTTGTCCAAATATAAAAGGTGCATTCTCTTTTTGAAGAATCTCTTCAAATCTTGCTCCCAACATACTATTTACCATGGAGTACATCAGTCTCTTCTTAAAACCAGCAGTGGTTTTGGTCGGGGTTCCACGTAATTTATACATGACCATGGCAACATCATACGGTTGTTCCGGATCTGTAATTACCTTAACAAGTGGTTCTTTGTTGTCTGGTAAATCATAACTTAAACGGGGTCTTGGATTTGCTGGATTAGTTAAACCAGAGAAGTTGGCTTTAATTAACTGCTCAACTTCATTCACATCAAAATCTCCAACGGCTATTACAGCTTGTAAGTTAGGTCTGTACCAATCCTTGTAAAAGCTTCTGATCCTATCATGAGGAAACGATTTTAAGATGTCAATTTTCCCAATAGGGATGCGGTTTTCGTAGCGTGATCCCTTTAGCAATATAGGAAGCAATTGCTTACTCATTCGCTCTTGAGCGTTTTTCCCACGCTGACGATCTTCCTCTATAATTACACCACGCTCTTTGTCTATTTCTTCGCCCTCCATAACCACTTTTCCTGCCCAGTTAGCAAGGATTTTGAATCCGGTTTTAAAGACCAAAGCACTATCGGTTGGGATAGGCAATTGATATACCGTTTGGTCAAAAGCAGTATAGGCATTAAGGTCGGCTCCAAAACGGACTCCTGCTTTTTGAAGGTAATTGATGATGTCATTTTTAGGAAAATCCTTAGTGCCATTAAACGCCATGTGTTCGGTAAAGTGGGCCAGCCCCTGCTGATCATCATCTTCCATTAATGAGCCAATACGGGTAGCTAAGTATAGTTCAGCCCTGTTTTTTGGTTCCGAATTTTTTCTGATGTAATAGGTTAAGCCATTGGCTAGCTTCCCAATTTTGACATTGGGATCATTTGGGATTAGCGTATCGTCGGTTTTCTTTGCAGCTGCTGAGGTTGTTTTTTTTACAGCAGCAGTTTTTTTTTGCGCAAGTACAGGAGCGTTAAATGCCACAACAGCGGCGAGCCCGAATACGAGAGTGTTGATTGTTCTTTTCATGAATATTAGTTATCTCGCTAAATTTAAACTTTTATAATAATCTTTTTAGTATACATCGCCCAAAGAATTACAAGCCAGAATAATACGAAAGTAATTGCCCAGGCCAGAGATGCATTAATTGGAGAAAAATGGGATGAGAAAGCTGAGTAAAGCCAACCTTGTAAGGTGATTTCAGAACCATGGCTATCTTTAAGGTGAATCATGCCCAATATTCGAGGGATTAAGCCCGAAAGAAAGAATACTGTAATTGCATTTACCCCGTATACCACAAAAGGCTTAGTAAACCGATTGTATTGGTGAACATCAATTACCCAATAGCTTAGTGCAAGTATTACAGTCGCTAAACCTCCTGTGTATAAAACAAAAGAGCTTGTCCATAGTGCTTTATTAATTGGGAACTGTAAATTCCATAACAAGCCTAAAACAACAGCTGTACAGCCAGTGGTAAATAGCCATGCTATTTTTGAGGCCGCATCCAGATCTTTTCGCTTTAAGTAAACGCCCACTAAAATTCCGAACAGGCCCGTTGCAATTGCAGGAAGTGTACTAAGAATGCCTTCCGGATCCCAGGTTTTAGAAGATTTCCATAGGTGAGCTTCAGTCAATATACTTCTGTCTAGCCAAGCCCCCAGATTGGTTTCTTTTTCCAGATTAGCATAACCTGCACCGGGAACAGGTACAAATGTCATTAATGCCCAGTAAATGGCCAGTAGTCCAATTAATATCCTGAATATGTTTTTCTCAGAGTTTTTAAGAAAAAGGATCGCTGAAATGAGAAACACTACAGCAATCCGCTGCAATACCCCGGGGATGCGTACCTGCTGAAAGGCACCAATAGGATCGGTAAACACCTTAGGGAATAGCGACACAAACAAGCCTAAGCCAAATAGAATAAGTGCCCTTTTTAGCGCTTTTAAGATGGTTTTATGATGTGTGGTAGGGTCAACTTTTTTACTTCCCATTGCATAAGCAATTGAAACGCCAACGATAAATAGAAAGAAAGGGAAAACTAAGTCGGTTGGCGTGCAACCATTCCAATCAGCATGTTCAAGAGGAGCATAGATATTGCCCCAATCTCCGGGGTTGTTTACAAGTATCATGGCCGCTACCGTGGCACCTCTAAAAAAATCAAGTGATAGTAATCTTACAGGAGTATTAGCCGTGGCCGAAATGAAAGTCATGAAAGAGGAATTAATTACAAAATAATCGCTATTGCGTAAACACAATAGCGATTATAAATATAATTAAAATTTATAGCGTACAAAGGCTTCCATCGCCTCGTAATTTGCTAATCCTAAATCATCGTAAGCCTGAGCAGTTTCTCTGTTTCTGTCCTCAGCTCTTTTCCAGAATTCTCTGGCGTCATCACCAGGGAAAACAGCTCTGTCTTTTTGTGACTGATGTTTGAAGATCGCGAATTTCTTTCTTTCCACTTCTTGTGGACTAAGAGGAACCGCCATTTCAATTTCATGCGTTTCAAATTCCTGCCACGCACCACGGTACATCCATAACCAGCAATCTTTAACCCAGCCCTCAGTTTTTGCTAAACGTCTTAATGCTTCCAAAATGATATTGAAACAAACAATGTGAGTTCCATGTGGATCTTCGAAATCGCCTGCAGCAAATACTTGCTCTGGTTTAACCTTTTGTAAAAGGTCCATTGTTAATTGAACATCAAGGTCGGTAACAGGGTTTTTGTTAACTTTTCCACTTTCGTAAAAAGGAAGTGCCATGAAATGGATATGATCATCTTCAAGGCCGCAATAACGAGCACCTGCAATAGCTTCTCCTTTTCTGATCAGCCCTTTCACAGTTTGTATCTCTGGCGTATCAACCTGATTTGGTTGTTTCTTCGCCATAAATGAACGCATATTGTTATACAAGCTTTGTAACTGGTCTTTACCAAGACCCATTTTGTCAGAGAAATCAATGCTGAATTCAACAAAGCGAAGTGCATCATCATCCCATACTGCCGTATTACCTGAAGTTTGGTAAGCTACGTGTACGTCATGTTTCTGATCAACTAAACGGATAAAAGTACCGCCCATTGAAATTACGTCATCATCAGGGTGCGGAGAGAAAATGATTGAACGCTTTTTAGCAGGTTCAGCTCTTTCCGGTCTTTGTGAATCGTCGGCATTAGGTTTACCACCTGGCCATCCCGTAATGGTATGTTGTAATTTATTAAAGATGTCGATGTTGATGTTATAAACAGGGCCCCTGTCAATGGCCAGCTCAGCCATACCATTGTTGTTATAGTCATCTTCAGTAAGTTTAAGAACAGGCTTACCTAAATGATTTGCTAACCAGATTACTGCTTTTCTTGTAATTTTTTCATCCCAAACACAGTCTTTTACTAACCAAGGTGTATCAAAACGGGTTAATAAAGAAGCCGCATCTTTGTCCAGAATGAATTCAACATGCTCAGAAAGTTGTAGGTAGGTTGCAGGAACATCACCTGAAATTTCTCCTTCAACAGCTTTTTTAATGATGGAAGCTTTTTTTCTGTTCCATGCCATCAATATAATTTCGCGGGCTTTGAAAATAGTACCAATACCCATGGTAATTGCTTTTGTTGGCACAAAAGATTTACCACCAAAATCTCTTGCAGCATCACGTCTGGTCAGGTCATCAAGAGTAACCAAACGAGTACCAGAATTTGGTGCAGAACCCGGCTCATTGAAACCAATGTGACCGGTACGCCCGATACCTAATATCTGAATATCTAATCCACCCACATCTCCAATCTTTTTTTCATAGGCAAGGCAAAAAGCAGGAATTTCTTCTAGGCTCAATGTCCCGTCAGGAATGTTAATGTTGTTTTTGTCGATGTCGATGTGAGCAAACAAATGCTCGTTCATAAAAGAAACATAGCTTTGCGCAGCGTCAGGCTGCATTGGATAATACTCATCCAGGTTAAACGTAATCACGTTTTTAAAGCTTAACCCCTCTTCTTTATGCATTCTTACTAATTCTGCATACACTGCAATAGGTGTAGCTCCAGTAGCTAAACCTAAAACAGCATGAGTGTTATTCTTTTGTTTTTCTTTAATCAGATCCCCGATACGTTTAGCCACGCTAAGTGAAGCGGCTTTAGGGTTTTCAAAGACAGAAACGGGTAATTTTTCAAAACGCGTTTCTTCCAGAAGATTTAATCTTGCCATTTAATTTTGTTCTTAAAGTTTGTACGGAGCAGTAAATATAGGGACTCTATTGAGTATAACAAGAATTTTAATTTGGTAAAAAGCCCAAATAAAATTTGCTAACTAATTGTTTTTGTGGATTGTATTTTACACAATCGATTGAGATGTTGAGTTAAAGGGGTTTTGAAAAATTACACCTCTAGAAATAATTTTTAATTGGCCAGTACTTTCCTCCCAACTTCTTTGGGTTTTATGGGTAAAAGGTGCATCTAAACACTTGATTTGTTATCTTGCGGATGCAAAATTTTAACTATGAATGCTAACTGGGCCCGGATTTTTAGGACAATTGAGAAACAGGAAAGATTAATAATCGGATTAATGTCGGGTACTTCTCTTGATGGACTGGATATTGCACTTTGCCGTATTAGTGGAAGTGGTGCCGATACTAAAATTCAATTGAAGGATTTTAAAACAGTTTCATACGATAATACTTTTAAAGCAGAGGTTAAGTCTATATTTTCCAGAAGAGATGCCGACCTGCAAATGGTTTGCCTGATGAATGAAAAGATAGGGTTGGTACATGCGGAGATGATTTTGCAGGCTATTGAGTCCTGGGGCGTAAAGCCAGAAGATATAGATGTAATTGCAAGTCACGGGCAAACTATTTTTCACGCTCCGGCCTCTTTACATCAAATACCTAATTATCCGAATGCCACGCTCCAAATAGGTGATGGCGATCATATCGCTGTAAAAACAGGAATTGTTACCATTTGCGATTTCAGGCAAAAGCACATTGCTGCAGGAGGGGAGGGCGCACCACTTGCTGTATATGGCGATTACTTATTGTTCTGCGAAAAAGGGGAAGATCGGGTAATGCTAAACATAGGAGGGATAGCCAATTTCACTTATTTACCTGGAGACAATGATGCGACAGAAGTGTTTTCTACAGATGTTGGGCCAGGAAATACATTGATGGATCAATTTGTTCAGCATCATTATAAAGGGTTGTATTTTGATGAGAACGCAGTAATTTCCAGTGCTGGGGTGGCTAATGAAAGTCTATTAAAGGAATTAATACAAAATGATTTTTTAATCGCCGGATTCCCTAAAACCACCGGCCCGGAATTATTTAACCTGAAATATTTACAGGCCGCACAAGAACGATCAAATACCACGCATCTCAGTATCGAGGATGTCATGGCAACTTTATGCCGTTTTTCTTCTCAGGTTATTATTAACGCGATCACTAAGTGCTTTGAGCGTAAAATATCGCCATCTATATATATGAGTGGTGGCGGTATGCACAATCCATTATTGGTGAAACAACTTAAAGATGGATTGCCTGATGCGAAGTTTTTTACAACAGATGATCTGCAAATAAATCCTGATGCTAAGGAAGCGGTTCTGTTTGCTGTACTTGCCAATGAGACCTTGATGGGAACTGCTATAGATTTTGGAAACAGAATCGGGGTGCCGTCAATTTGTATGGGGAAAATCTGTTTGCCTTTTTAAAGAGTTTGAAGGTGTTTTTTTATTAGAGACCTATCTCTTATTTTCATACTTTTGCGCTAAAGTATTTATTTATGGCAACTTTTACTCTTACTACTGAGACCTGGAAAAAGGTTAAAATTAAATTTTTAAGAAAATATCGTGATTTGGCATCAGTAGATCTTTCATTTACTCCAGGCCAGGAAGATCAGCTTGTAGAGCAGCTTATGAGTTTGGTTAAAAGAGATAGAGCTTATGTAGAATTTACCATTAAAAAAGCGCTTGCCGATCCTGAGGGAAACAGACTTTAGGTTTCTTTTGGTCTGTTTTTATTTGTAAGTTTACCATTAAACAGATTGGTGAACGATGAAACAATACAGACTAGCTGCCCTATTTGCGCTTATAGCCTTTGCTACTTTAACCTGGTCTTTTAAAGAAGACTTGTTTCAGGTCTCCAAAAACCTGGACATCTTTGCTTCTCTATACAAAGAGATTAATATCAATTATGTTGATGAGACCAATCCATCAGATTTGATGCGCAACAGCATTGATGCGATGTTGGATAATCTAGATCCTTACACTGAATACATTCCTGAATCTGAAATTGAAGATTATAAATTGAAATATGTGAGCACGCAATACGGTGGTATTGGTGCCAGTACAGTTTCAATTGAAGGCAAGCTGTTTGTAAACGAAGTGGTTGAAGGGTATCCTGCAGATAGGCAGGATGTAAAGCCGGGTGATCAGTTGGTGAAAATAAACGGCAACGAGGTAAAGGGTAAAGATCGCAATCAGATCAGTCAATTGTTACGCGGGCCAAAGGGTTCTGCTGTTGAAGTGTTAATTATTAGAAACGGCGCGGTAATTACTAAAAGCCTGGTTCGTGATGAAATTAAGCAACCCAATGTGCCTTATTCAGGCATGACTGAAGATAATATTGCTTATATCCGTTTAGATAAATTTCTTGAAAACTCTGCTCAGGAGGTAAAGGACGCCGCAGTTGCATTAAGCAAACAACAGCCTAAAGGAATGATTCTTGACTTAAGGTATAATGGCGGTGGTATTTTACAGGAGGCGGTTAAAATAGTTAACCTCTTTATCAGTAAGGACGTATTGGTTGTAACGCAAAAAGGTAGAAACCCACAAAAAACTATCGCTTATAAAACGCTTAGTGAGCCTTTGCTATTGCAGATGCCATTGGTAATTTTAGTTGGCGGTTCTTCGGCTTCGGCTTCCGAAATTGTTGCCGGATCCTTGCAGGATCTTGATCGAGCCATTATAGTTGGTCAGCGGAGTTTTGGCAAGGGATTGGTGCAGCAAACATTTAATCTGCCTTACAACAGTCTGGTTAAAGTTACGGTAGCTAAATATTTTACCCCATCAGGAAGGTGCATTCAGGCATTGGATTATTCTCATAAAGATGTGAATGGAAAAACGCCAAAGTTTGCTGATTCTCTGGCTCATAAGTTTAGTACCCGGGCTGGCAGAAGTGTTTATGATGGAAACGGTGTTTACCCTGATGTGGTTGTCAGTTCAAATAAACCAAGCCCAATTACCATGTCTATTATGAGTAAGAACTTGTTTTTTGACTATGCTAACGATTATAAAAGGAAAAACAAAACTATTGCTCCGGCTGCAGGCTTTCAATTGAGTGATGCCGATTATAGTCAATTTGTAGCCTCATTAGATGGGAAAGATTATTCGTATATCTCGCGTACCGAGCGTCTGCTGTCTGATTTACGGGAAGAAGCTGAGAAAGAGAATAAATTAGGTGTTGTTAAGGCTGATCTTGATGACCTAAAGGATAAGATGCTTGGGGCCAAGAAAACAGATCTGGTAACTTATAAAGCTGAAATAAAACGTGTTTTAGAGACTCAGATTGTAAGTCGTTACTATTACGAGAAAGGTAAGGTAATTCAGGCCTTTCAATATGATAAAGAGCTTCAGGCAGCTAAAGCTCTTTTAAATAATTCATCTAAAATGCTGGCGGTATTAAAAGGTGAGGGTGAATATAAAACTATAGGCAGCCCCACCAAAACGATTGCAGCAGTATCAGCAACAGCTGAAAACTAATATTTATTCAGCGTGATGTAGTTTTACAACTAAGCCGTCCATTGCAGGGTTTAGTTGTAACTGACAGGCAAGTCTTGAGTTCGGAAGTACATCCGGTAAAGTATCAAGCATTGCATACTCGTCATCAGTCATTTCATTTAGCTTTTCTTCGCCTTCAAGCACATCTACGCAGCAGGTGGCACATAATGCCATTCCGCCGCAAGTTGCAAGAATATCGTATTCGCATGCTTTAAGGTACTCCATTAAGCTTAATCCCATATCAACTGGGGCTTCAAGAGTCGTTAAGCTGCCGTCAGGGTTTTGTACGTGTAGGGTAATGTTATTGTCTTCCATGCTTAAAATTCTGATACGCCGTTTACAGTGGTGTATTTCATGGTGTATTTAACACCTGGGTTCATGTATTGGTATGCACTATGGCTCATTAAAGCAGC
>Ga0065714_10002721_pt1 | contig 11713 bp, 1 predicted proteins | sample MisRhiReplicate2_FD_59101 | JGI IMG/M metagenome (GOLD analysis project Ga0065714, IMG submission 59101) | Miscanthus rhizosphere microbial communities from Kellogg Biological Station, MSU, sample Rhizosphere Soil Replicate 2: eDNA_1 v2... | ecosystem: Host-associated > Plants > Roots >... | reverse complement strand
AGAATCAGGATTCTTCTTTAAAAATCAAAAACCCTGGTATGTAAATTTAGGTTCCAGAAAAGATCCCATTACGGCAAGGGTACTGAGTTTGTTCACGGCCAAATCATTTATCATGATTTCTGCACAGGGAATTGAGGCAGGAGCAAGATTAGATTTCAAATTAAAACAAAGTTTTGGCCCTGCAAAAGTCGAACTATGGGCTTATCTTGAATTAGGAGGTAAAATTTCATTCAAGCGCCCGCAAATGGGTGGTTATATTACAGCCGGCGGCGGAATTAGAATTAAGATCTGGATTATTAATGTTGAAATTGTATTAGATACTATTTTCTCTGTAGAATCTTTTAAACCGTTTTTAATTTATGCTAAAATAGAATTAAGCGTACGTGTAAAAATTGGCTTTATTAGAGTACGTAAAAATTTCAAAATTGAATTGCAATGGGATATCAATAGAGTCATTGATCGAAGTGCTTATAGTCCGCTTCCTTTAGGAACAGAAGGTGATAAAGGGCAAAATGGAGAAAAAGGAGATGACAGATCAAAAGAATCTGTAAAAGGGGTACACATGCTTACTAATGAGGCTTTCCCTCTTTATTTCTCTCAAAGCGTTCCAGATGTAAATGATATTACACAAAAAATTCCGTTAGACACTTATATTGATATTAAATTATCAAAAGGAGTAAAACAAACTTCGGATGTAACTAAAAAAATTGGAGGATATACTTCTCCTCCAAACAATTACACCCTTATGATGCCGCCGGATGAAAAAGCTGCAGGCAGACCAATCCGTCAGGTAAAACATGAATTTTCCATTAAAGGAATTGAATTAAAATCATGGGTTGTTGATACAACTAATCCTAGCCTTGGCCATTGGGAAACTTACAATCCTTTTGAAGCTGTTGTAAAGGATACTGAACGTACTGACGAATTAAAGAATTTACCATGGGCGTATTGGCAAAAAGCTATCGACCAATATGATAGTATTCGTGTTTTAGCAACTAATCCGTTCTCTTTTATAAGTGCAGGAGAGCCAGGCTGGCATGTGCCGGAACAATACGGAATCACACCGTCTAAATTGTTCTGCGAAACGGAACAATTGAAAAAAGAATGTACTGACTTTTTGAATAAAAGAATTGGACAACGCTATTATATTCCGTCTCAATATGAGGCAGATAAAATTAATGGTCTATACTTTAAGCTTATTGGAAGTGGTCAGGAAATTGATCTGACAGGAGACGAACCGACACTTATAAAAGGAGATTTTATGAGTATTACAGGCGAAACTAATCCTTTTGGGCTTAATAGATCTTTGTCTTTTAAAAATGACAATGAATTAGAAATTATTTTCCCGGAAGCTGGTATTGAGCCAACTTTAAAGCTTACTTCACATGCTGCATTCGTAAAAATTAAAGCTTACACTGCTGTGTTATTAAATGATAGTGATAAATTCCCTAGCTATGTCGAAGTTGCTTTAAAGAAAACGGAAACTGGTACACCAACAAATGAATTACTTTATTCAAAAGAGGAATTAGTAAGAGAGATTACCCTTTTTGATGTTGAAACGGATCCTTATGCAAAAACTAAAATTGACAAAATTTTAATTACTCCAGTATCTGCAAATGCGAAACGTATTGGCGAAATACGCGCTGAATTAGCATCATTACGGGACGCTATCTTCGAGAATGAAGAAATTGAAGATAAAGAAGCTGCAGTTGCAACTTTAATTACTTCAACTGTATATGTTGACTTAACAGAGGAGTTAGAAAATCTTAAAACACAAGCAGGTAATGATAATGCAAATCCGGTTGGAATTCCTGATCCGCTTACTTTTACTCGTTATTATGGATACAAAGGAAGAACATCTTACAGATTTGACCAGATTATTAAGTTTAATGATACGTATTTAGTTTCATTCCATCCCCAAGTAAATACTACAGCAATTGTTCAACTTGATTCTAACGGAAAAATAGTAAGAGAGCGTTTATTAAACGGTATAATAACTTCAATGCAGGTTGTAAATGATAACTTAGTCGTTACTCAGGCACTTGACGCAAATCAATGCAAAGGAATTAATGAAGCTATTATTGATGATGACTTTATCGTGGGTTGTAATAGTCCTGTTGCTACAACTGCTATTATTGAGCTTGATGCTGACCTGAATAAAACTTTTGGATTACAATACTCAAACACTTATTCTTTAGGTTTTAATAAATTATTGCCTTTATTAAACAACGACCTGCTTTGGATTAATACGCTTGATACTGAAACTCAGATCAATTGGGTAGACGGAAATAACCATTTGATTGTTAATCGTGTAAAAATTGACGAACTAGCTATTAAACTGCTTGAACATTCAGGTACAGAATTCAGCTTAGTTACAAAAGATAAAAAAATCATCAACTTTAGTATTAATACAACTGCTAAAACAGTAAGTGTAAATAATACAAAAGTAATTTCTGATGTAAGTGTTGCTGAAATTACAGATGCCGTTATGGCTAATGGTAAAATTGTCCTAACCACTAAAATGGCAAATGGTAAATTTGGTTTGGCTCAGATAAACGGTGCTGCTGTCAACGTCCTTACTAACGATGCTGTTTTTGACGCTGCTGTTTACTTGTCGAACAATACCTTAAGTAATAATTCTATTATAGCTTATAACAGCAAATATATGTTTGTATTTAACGCTGCTTTAGAACTTACTAAATTGATTGAAAGAGGCACTAGTACAGAAGCTGCTTCAATTATTAACATTCAAAATGAACCATCGGCAAATGAAATCTTAATGCTCTCTAATAAACCGAATGAAAAAGGGGCTTATTTCTCGCTATTCAACGATCAATTTGACAACTGTGCGTTACATCCAAAAGAAGCGAGTGATGTCATTTCAACTGCATCAACAGTAATTAGCGCGACTACTAATGTTACACCGCTTAATAGTGCAAATACTTTTGAATATAAACTGAAAGTTAAAAATTCTAAACTAATAACTACAAACGATGTAATTTGCTCACAAGGAAGTAATTCTGATGAAGATCCGGAATTAGATTATACCACTTATTTACAAAAAGTATGTTGGATAAATCGAGAAAAATATTTATACAATCAAAACATACCATCGTATGAAGCTGTAAAAGAAGATAAAGAGGCTATGGTTGCAGGAATTCAAAAAACAGTTCAGCCTGTCTGGAGACCAAACACAGCTTATTATTTACATTTTACATTAGAGGACACTATTTCGGGCAGGGCTCCTGCCACTTTTGAATACTATTATGGGTTTAAAACATCAGGACCAGTGGGCCACTTCCCTGTCCCGTATCCTAAATTAGGTCCTGGAGAATCCAACCCACCAAGAAATGGGTTAGCAGACTTAGCGATCTCACCATTGGTTTCGCTGAGACAGTATCTGGATTACAACCGTTCTTATCCTAATGCTGACGGAAGCTTGTTGCAAGCCAAACCAGTTTATTATGGCAGTAAACAATGTAAATTATCATTATACTTTACAAATCCATATGTATATCACATGCTAAAGGATTGGTCTGAATATAATACAAGAGAAGAAATTAAAGGCGCAATCAATCTTACCATTAAAGACCCCTTAAATGATTTGATTATTGCTTATCCGCTAATCAAAAACCCTGCAACTCCATATCAATTCCCAACACCGGACGATGAAGCAGAAGGTACAGGATGGGTTCCTGATAACGATCCAAGACTTCCAAATGGTATTAAATTATTAAATAATTTGATTGAAGCTATCAATGATCCGGCAAATAGTAACGAAAATGCTATTATAAAATGTGAGTTGCAGCTAGGTGATCCATTAAAACCAAAATCGTATGGTTATGCAGCAGAATTAACGAATTTAAAACCATCAAAATTATATACCTTATTGGTAAATAACTCTTTTGGAGGTGCACAAAAACTGGTGCATCAATTTGGATTCCAGACTTCGCGCTATGAAAATTTCCAGGCGCAGGTACTGAGTTATACTATTGATGAAACTGAATCGCGTAAGGCTTTATTTGACATTACTACAGCTTTAGAAGAAGAGCAAATTACTGCTTTATATCATTTAGTTTCGGGAGAATCTGGTTCGAACACATTAACTGATTCGATTGCTACTAAATACCAACATGTATTTGATCGTGCTATTGAAGGAGTTTTAAAATTATCTCCTCTTGATCCGGCTCAAACTACTGAAGTCAATCGCATTATCGATACTAATACTGGTGAGACTATAGCGTTGTTAGTTCGTAATCCGGAGCCGTTTAACATTCCTAAAATGCCATTACAAGAGGTTTCGAATACTATCAAAGTAATTAATAGCGAAGCAGATCTCATTAAGAATCCAGATTTTAATCAGGAATACAAAGTATTACACTCTAAAGATTATGCTCAGGTACTTATTATGCATAACAGTAAAAAAATCACTGTTCCTGATTTGAATTTAAGATTCGAGTTAAGAACATGGAATAATAATGGTGAAAAATTACCTGACAATACAGTGCCTTTAACATTACTTAATGAGGAAAGCGTAACGATATTAAAAATAGAAAATTTAACATAAAACAATAAAAAAATGAGTTCTATAAATCTTCAAGAGAATCAATCCTCGAGTTGTGAAACCTATATCGCCATTGTAGTAGATGAATCTGGTTCAATTGATACTAACGAAGCAGTACAGATTCGTAGTGGATTATCCTCTTTTATCAATTCTCAGGCCGACAGTAATATTACGCTTTCTTTAATCGGAATGTCATATAGTGATAATCAGTTAAGATCAGATAACATTATTCAAAAAAGAATTTCCGGTAATCAACAGGAATTTTTAAATTGGATTACTGCGTTTGGCATTAGAAATATTAACGCTCAATCTGATTTTTGGGCATCAGGCCTGGAAGTGGTAAATAACTTACCTGTTACTCCCGATATTATTATTGTAATTACCGATGGATTACAAGTAAATACTACAAATACTTTGAAAGGTTTATACAGTAATTTAAACCAAAAATCTCATGTCTTTGTTTATGGCGTAACATCTTCATGGTATGAAGTAAATACAGATGTATATACAGATCTGCAATCGGCCCTTGCTTTTTATTTAGAAAAAACGCCTTTGTTAAAAAATAGCAGCAACTCTATATTAGTTGCTGATTATAGCGAATCAGCTGATTTTACAACCTTAAATACCGAATTAAACCAACTTACTACAGACTTAGCGGCAGCCAATATTGGCTGCATTGCTAACGTAGAAATTGTTGAAAACAATTTATTCTATCCAAATTTTAAAGTTGGAGATTCTGTGAGTCAGGAAGCTGGTAGTTTAGTACTTAAAAATAAAAGCCGTATCCCTTTAGTTTTAGAAGCAGGAACCATAATTCATGATTATGAAGCAAGTTTGGGAGGAATGGTTTTTACAACCAAAAATACTGTAACGATCCCGGCACTCTCTTCCCTACCAGTGGTAATTCAGGTGAATGGCACTATTTATTATGGTGGTGACTATTCGCAGTTGATATACATCTCAAATGTTAACAATCCTAATCAATTCAGAATCAGTTACGAAGTAGAAAAAGTACTTTCAGGTTGTGAAACTCATGTAGCTATTGTTGTAGATGAATCGGCTTCTATATCACAACTGGAAGCTCAGCAAATACAGAATGCAATATCTACATTTGTTTATAGTCAACAAGATACAAATACGATTCTTTCTCTAATTGGTATGTCGCATAGCGATAATGATTTAAGAGAAGACCATATTATTCAAAAAAAGGTTGCCAATAATAGCGATGCGTTTTATGATTGGATTGATGGATTTGGATCAAGAAGTATCAACGCTCAATCTGATTACTGGGCATCAGGATTAAATCGTGTAAAAAATTTATCTCTAGTTCCGGACATTGTCATTATCATCGCAGACGGTATGCAGGTAAATGATACCAGCGTACTGCAAAATCTTTACACCACCTTAAATCAAAAATCACATATTTTTGTTTATGGAGTTACAGGTAATGATGCTTATAGTACTGTCCAAAATGAATTAGTAACACCTCTAAGCTTTTATTTAGGCAGGAATCCAATTTTAAGATCTGAAGATAACAATTTTCTAGATGCTGATTTTGTAAAATATCTAGATTTTAGTGATTTAAACACTGAATTGAATCAGCTTAGTATTTATTTGGACCAGGCACATATTGGTTGTTCAGCCAATGTTGAAATTATCGAAAGTAATTTAGCCTATACTACTTACGTCCCAGGAGTCCGTGTGAATAAAGATGCTGGCACTATGTTACTTAAAAATAAAAGTCGTCTTGATCTAACTTTATATGCCGGAACAAGAATTCACAAGTTCAGTACTATAAACGGATTAATTTTCACAATAAAAGATACACTTACAATACCTGCATATTCTGAACTTGAAGTTGATGTTCGAGTAACCGGCAAGCCAAAACTTTTGGGATATTACGAAGAACCAATAACCTTAAATAATGTTAATAATCCACTTCAGTTCAAAATTTCTTTTAATGTTATAAAAGAGAAATATACTATTGATATCACGTCAGGAAAAACAGCGCTACAATCATCAAATTTACAAATTATTGCTGCCGGTTCACAGGGAAATGATAGTACAAAAGGTATTCATCTTCGTTGGATGCTCGCTGGTGAACTAGGAGAAAAACATCTTCCTAAAGGAAATTTATATACTGGTTCTGTTTCTAATTTCAATAAGCCTGACGATTTCGTAAAGGTATACAAAGCTCCGTATTATCAATCGACCACAAGGTTAGACTTAACAGAAATTCCTAATAGCGTAGACCGTTTAAACGCACGCTGGATCTATACAATAGATACTGGTAGTGACCAGAAAAAAGTATTTTACGTTTATTTTAAAAACAAAGCAAAATATCTTTTAACAAGCCTTAGTCATAATCCTAAAGAAGATCCTGCAGCATTTATTGAAGCGTACGGGAACAATTTGATCGAAATTGAAAATAAAAAAGAATTATTTTTTGCTGCCAGATTGTATTTTAATTCAGTATATGAAAACAGTCTTTGCAGATTAGAAACATTATCTGTTGCAGAAAATACAACCTCATCAGTAAAAAAAGTTACAACCCGAAAAACCTTCACTTTAGGTGATGAAGACAGAAATATTAGTGTCGTCGCAGAAAATGGTCGTAGTATTCGTTTTAAAGCTAGTAATTGCTTGTTGGGCTTTATTTATTTTGAATTTTATTCAGACTTTATCAAGCAAGCCAATGATTATGAAACTTGGGAGTTAAAAGGAAAATTTGCCTTAAGTCTTGATGACAGTAAAGTATTTGCCCAATTAGAACCAAAGCTAAATGCTGTTCACGGAAAATGGCTTAAATACAATGATGGAGAATATGTAAACATTGCCAATTACAAAGATAAATGGCAGCATGAGACAGAACCAGGTGATAAAAACATTAAGGAAGTTCTTAGTAGTTATATTCAGCTAAGTCTGGATCCTGGTAATCCTACCGCGGTAGAAACTGTAAAATTAGGAGAAAGCGCCATTAATGAGCCATTAGAAGGTCAAGAACAACAATACGTTGATAATACAACTGAATTATCTAACCTTGATTTGTTAAACATAGCAGCAAATGATTACCATATTGCACGTATGTTAGGATTAGGTTTTATAGACATTGATGACACTGACTATTCAAACCAATTTGTTTATCTTACTGAGTACACCACTTTTGGTGATTTAAATGACGGTTTAGGAGCCAGAGAAGTACAACATATTTCGATGAGTATTCCAACATCAGCATACGATGAGCGTCTACCCCTTCCTGTACAAATTAGCAAAATTGCACCTGGTTTAAATGTTGATGAAGAAGGAAATGAACCGGCAAAAATTACAGATAAAGATGGGTATAGCTTTGATGGAAAGAAAAGATATGTGAGTCTGTTCATGGAAGATATCATGGATTATAGTTCTGGTAATACATTCTTTGATTCTTCAATAGAATATGACGGAAGCAAATTTACGTTTCCTATATATGTAGGTGTTGATTACAAAGTTGGTAATGAGCCTGCTTGGAGAAAACCTGAATTAGCCAGTGATTCAAATTATAAAAATGTCAATAAAGATTTAGTACTATCTAACAATGAACCAAATCCTATTGTCATTCCTGAATCACATAAAGCATTCTTAAATGTTCGGCAGGAAGATATTGGTCTTAATAAAGAATTCAAGTATCAGGGTTATGGTATAAACATCTTTTCAAGAGCAGTATCTGGTGCACAAAAAAGTATTATTTCTAATATTCAGCCTAAGAATACTTTGATGCCTCCTGCAAATATCAATTCATTATTGGTAACTAAGGAAAGTCCGTTAATGTTTACCTCTGCCAACGAACAAGTACGTTATGATAACATTGCCGGACCTGATAAAACCTTTATTCGTGTTCTTTTTGATTATTATACTGTTCAGGAGTTACTAAATTATACCGTTCCAGAGACCCTAAATATTGAAGGTTCTGATAATCCAGATAGTGTTTATAATAAAAATACCATTTATAAGGATGATGAGGAATTATTTGCAGATTATTTCAATCTTTATTTTAGAGATAGCCTGCCTGAAATAGCAAGTGCTAAAATTAAAAGTATTGAAACCACAAATGATCGTGTTGTATCGACTGTTACTATAGAAGGATATACCATTTATAGTACCGGAGAAGAAATTCCTTTGAATATTACATTAGCCAACAAAGATCGTTTTGTTGGAGGAGTTCTAACCATTGGGGATCAAAACTTTATTGTTACCGCTGTTAATATTATTGGTGGTGTTGTTATGGTAGATGTAATGAACAAAGAAGTTGCTACGAGCATTGTTTCTGAAGGTACTGCAACTATCGATTCTGAACAAATAAAACCTATTATTATTCCGGATAACAGATTATGTGCTTTGGTTGAAAATATGTTGACACCTTCTAACTGGAATGCTCCAAGACCACTTACTATAAAAGTTGATGTTCCTGATAATTTCAAAACAATCAACAGAGAACTTATTCAGCCAAAGGACAATCAAGGCAAAGCTGAATTACAAGTTGAAAAAACCAGAGGAATTTGGGAAAATGTTCGAATTGAAAGAATTAGGGAAACAGCATACAAAAGAAAAGAAAGTGGGGAATATGAAATAGATCCGATAACTGAAGATGTTATTGAGTTAGGAAAGAGACACTTAGGGCTATACAAAGTTATTTTTAAAGATTTTCAATTACCTCAACATAGCCAATATGACCCGGACAGCACAGAAAAGTCAGTTGAATGGTTTAATGGTATTGTACGATTATTTACAAAAAGTTCTGTTGAAGCAGGAAGTTCAATTCCAGTTAAACCGAGAAAAGAATTTAAAGTAGTTCGAACCAAAAACATTGGAAAAACCAAAGATCTTGTAGTCTACATCAATGATACTGATTTCAAATTAGGTGATTTTGTAACGCAAATGATGGATTCGAATTATGACGAAATTATTGGCGCAATCGACCAAACTGAATATGAAGAACTGAACGAAAATAAGGATGAAGTCGTTATTGAATACGATGATTATGTATCTCAAAAGGCCAACTTTTATCCAAGCTACAAAGTAAATCTTTTTGCAAATCCGGCAAATGGTATTACAGCAGATAAAGTGCTCCCAAGAGAAGACGAAGATATTCATTACTCTATAATCGGAATTAGTACTCACGGTAAATCTAATGTGGTTAATTATGATTATAGTTCATCAATAAGTGCACCGAGTCCAATGTATGCGGTTAAAATTGTTGAGCCTTTGAGACCGGAGCAACCTAAAGGAGGTTTATACGCCACCAGACCAGATTACTTTAAACGTTCGACTTATACTTTCACAACCAAATACAAGCAAAAACCTTATGGTGCATTGCATTACAGAGCTAATGATGAAGGCTTGCTAAGTGTTTTGTACGAAAGAAATACTATTAATGTAATTCGTGAAAAACTAAACGAGCTTGGAGGAAATAATGAAGCTTTCTTTGGTAACAGATGGGAGAATTTTTTAAATTTTGATGCATTAATAGCACTCAATAACGATTTAAACCCTAGTGACTTGTTGCCTTGGGATCAGATACCTGCCCCGGCTCCGATAAGAATCCCGGTAGAATATAAAGAATATCCTGAAGGTGATCAAACATTAAAATTTCGTTTCCCTGTTCCTGACAATTTACAATTGATAGCTTCAATTAATGAATTCATCAAATGGCACAATGAAACCCAAAATAAAAATGTACCAAATATTCTAGGATTAACAGCTTTAAATGACATTGTAATTTCTAATAAAGATGGAATCCAGGACAATTTATTAGCTATCCATTTTATTGAACAAGCTATTCATACTGCTTTTGTTCCGCTTACTGAAGTGCCGGTTATTTATGATTTTATTAAAGATAATACCTACGTTCCAATTAATAAAAAACAAACGATCAAGGACAAAAACGGTGCTCTTTTAAAACCTGAAGAGTGTGATATTGCGCCAATGATGAAAATCGCAGATCCTGTAAATCATATAACGCAGTTTACTGACTTTAACTTAGACGGAACTTCACAGAACATTTATTTCTATGGTGTTCGTGAAATGGATATTAAGATGAATTTTAGCGAATTTGGTTTGTTTTTAGGACCAGTAAAACTAGTGCAGGCAAATCCGCCACAAACNCCGGAAATTAAAAGAATCATGCCCGTTTTGGAAAATCCGGTTTTAGGAATTAAACCTGCAATTCAAATTGAGCTGAATNCTTATCGTCCAGAGCATAATATCAAAAAAATCAATATNTATCGTGCAACATCAATGCTTGATGCACAATCAATAAGAACGATGACCCNTGTTAAAGAAGTTTTAGTGAGCGACAATACTCTATCTGCTGAATTTGATAACATTTGGAGTGTGTATGATGAGTTTGAAGATCTGGAATTTGTTCCTTTTGGGGATGGCCTTTTTTATAGAATTACTGTTTCAAGAGAAATTGAATATGCTGATCCGGCTTATGACGATGATAGTGTTATTAATATTGATTACTCACCATCGCAGCCATCAAAAATCACTGCCACAGTTATTGTGGATTCCGTTTCGCCTGAGTCTCCGGATTTACAAGCATCAGGAGAACTTACCGGAACAACTGAATCTATTTTGAAACCCGTTATTTTTAATTGGGAAAAAACAGTTCATAACGGTACATATCTATTATACAAAATGAACCGCCAAGGAAACTGGGATAAAATACATGAGATTGTCTCGAATGAATATGCAATTAGTCTTCCTCTTGATGATGTGAACACGTACAGTGACGAACTGATTATCAAAACTGAAGATGGGGAAAGAATTTATCATCATTTTAAAATGATCTCAGTAAACTCTTCAGGAATGTTCAGTAGTGAAGAAAAAATTCTAACTCTTTAAATCTAAATGAATCCCAATGAATACTCATTGGGATTCAAAAAAGATAATCAAATAAATATTATAGCAAGACAATAAAATTATAACAACATGATAACAAACAGAACTAACATTGGTTACAAATTTGAAAACGGCGATATTCCTTCACACAGTGATTTTCAGGACATTTTTGATAGTTTCGTTCATAAGGAACAAGATAAGGCAGATTTTCAAATGGTCCAGGCTGGAATTGATACAGAACACTATGTAACACCTGAACTTTTACGTTCT
>Ga0065714_10003248_pt1 | contig 11726 bp, 14 predicted proteins | sample MisRhiReplicate2_FD_59101 | JGI IMG/M metagenome (GOLD analysis project Ga0065714, IMG submission 59101) | Miscanthus rhizosphere microbial communities from Kellogg Biological Station, MSU, sample Rhizosphere Soil Replicate 2: eDNA_1 v2... | ecosystem: Host-associated > Plants > Roots >... | reverse complement strand
CGCTGGGAACCACTTTGCTGAGGTTCTTCGCGGTGAGAATGCTTGCGCCCATGGAGAATCCGATGCGTGTGTGGTTTTTGAGTGCTGGCCTGGCCTTGATGTGCATGGCCCAGAACGCAGCGGCGGGTACAGTCCTGATCGTTGGCGATAGTATCAGCGCCGGTTTCGGCCTGGATACCCGGTTGGGGTGGGTGTCATTGCTCGAGCAACGGCTCAAGCACGAAGGTTTCGACGATAAGGTGGTCAATGCATCCATCAGTGGCGACACCAGTGCCGGAGGCCGGGCACGCCTGCCGGCGCTGCTTGCAGAGCATAAGCCTGAGCTGGTTATCCTCGAGTTGGGGGGCAATGACGGACTGCGCGGAATGCTGCCAACACAATTGCAACAAAATCTTGCATCGATGATCGACAGCTCCCGCGCCAGTGGTGCCAAGGTACTGCTGCTGGGCATGCAGTTGCCGCCCAACTACGGTGCGCGTTACACCCAGGCATTTGCCGAGGCTTTCACCAAGGTGGCCGACGAGAAAAAAATCCCGCTGGTGCCGTTTTTTCTCGACGGCGTGGGCGGTCATCCAGACCTGATGCAATCCGACGGCCTGCACCCGGCGGCGGGGGCTCAGGGCAAGTTGCTGGAAAATGTCTGGCCGACACTGAAACCGCTGCTTTGACGCTTTTCTAGCGGCGGCGTTTCGGCTAAGGTGGCGCCCCCGATTTGGAGGCCCCGATGCCGCGTCCCGCCTGGTCCCTTTTTGCCTATCAACTGATCGAGCCTGACGAACAGCTGGATCTGTTCGCCTGCCAGGAAGTGCGGGTGCATCTGGTGACCCGTCAGCTGGAACTGGGCGGCTCGGCGGACCGAACCCTGTGCGGCAGCCTGTTGCCGGCGCAACCACGCTGGTCGAGCGTCGATCGCACGGTCTTCCAGGACCAGCGCCTGTGCTCGCTGTGCCGGGCCATTCTGGAATCGCAAAAACGCGGCACTTCGCCGATCTGGCCTGAGTTGCGGTTCGAGCTGTAGCTCCCTTGCCACAGGAAAGCTTCCACCACAGGTAATCCCCCTCGCCGCAGGTCTTGCATCTCCCCGAAATAACGGGCGGCGGTGTACAATCGGGTTTTTATACCCTTGTCGATCATGCGAAGGATTTTCCGGATGTTGCCGCGCTTTCCCGCCGTCACCCGCTGCCTGTCTCTTGCTGCGCTCTGCGTGGCGGGTCCCGTTGCAGCATTGGAGTTGCCCCTGCCACCACCCGGTGAAGACATTGTCGGCCAGGTGCAAGTGATCAAGGCCAAATACGAAGACACCTTCGCCGACCTTGGCACCACCTACGACCTGGGCTATTTGGAAATGGTCGCGGCCAACCCTGGCGTCGATCCATGGCTGCCGGGCGCCGGTACCGAAATCGTCCTGCCGACGCGCTTCATCCTGCCACCTGGCCCGCGTGAAGGCATCGTCATCAACCTGGCTGAATACCGCCTCTACTACTACCCGAAAGGCCGGAACGTGGTGTACACCTTCCCGCTGGGTATCGGCCGTGAAGGCTGGGGTTCGCCGATTGCCCACACCAGCATCGTCGCCAAGACGCCGAACCCGACCTGGACCCCTCCAGCGTCGATCAAGGCTGAGCACGCCGCCGATGGCGACCCACTGCCGAACGTAGTGCCGGCCGGCCCGGATAACCCGCTGGGGCCATTCAAATTCACCCTGGGCACTCCGGGGTACCTTATCCACGGTTCGAACAAGAAGTTCGGCATTGGCATGCGTACCAGCCACGGTTGCTTCCGCATGTTCAACAACAACGTGCTGGAAATGGCCAGCATGGTGCCGGTAGGGACGTCGGTTCGCATCCTCAACGATCCGTACAAGTTCGGCCTCAGTGGCGGCAAGGTTTATCTGGAAGCGCACACGCCGCTGGATGACAAGGGCAACCCTTCGGTGGTCGACAAGCACACCGCCGTGATCAATGCGATGCTCAAGCGTGAGGACATCACCAACAACTTGCGCATGAACTGGGATGTAGTGCGCGACGTGGTCGCCGCTGAGGATGGCCTGCCGGTGGAAATCGCCGTGCCGAATACGTCGGCACCGATGGTCTCGAGTGCGCCGATCGACCTGCAGCAGTAACGCGTTAAAGCAACCCGCCGATGCAGGCCGCATCGGCGGGTTTTTTATGGCCTGCAGAAACCTCAGGCAATAAAAAAGCCGACCCAAAAAATGGATCGGCTTGATAACAATCCCGAAGGATTATTACTTGCGGCTAGCTTTTTCCAGCATGCGCAGAGCACGCTCGTTAGCTTCGTCAGCAGTCTGTTGTGCTTTTTGAGCAGCAGCCAGAGCTTCATCAGCTTTACGGTAAGCTTCGTCTGCACGAGCTTGGGAGCGAGCTGCTGCGTCTTCAGTAGCAGTCAGACGTGCTTCAGTTTCTTTCGATACGCTGCTGCAACCGGTAGCCAGAACTGCGGCCAGAGCCAGAGCAGAGAATTTCAGAACGTTGTTCATCGTGTTCCCCTTCAAGGACTTTCTATTAAGTAGCTGTCTCCTCAGAGTGAGGAAATAGCCGGCGTACATACTACCCATTACTTGTAGTAAGTAAACTGACGTAGCGCAAGAAGCAAAAAAAATTGTAGGCGTTGATTCTTTTTCGAGCAACTTTTAACTGCGTTGTATAAAAAATATCCAGCTACGAGGCCCGAACTGAGCGAGCCGTTGGGAAAAAGTTCCCTGGCTCGGCGGCTGTTTTTTGGTCTTGCCCAAAGTCCGTCTAGATGGGTTTGTCTACACTTGTGTTCGAATTTTGCGCAGCCGCTCGCATATCTTTATCCATGTTGAGGTGACTTAAACAAAGGGCGCTCGTCTTAAGTCTCAATATCCGGCAATGTTCAGGCTTTGACCCGTTCGGTCGAGCCGTTCCTGCGTAATCCGCGGCAACACCCGCCACCCGATGCACAATGACGAGCGTCCCTTGAGCATTTTTGCCAATGGTGCCTACTATTTGATACGTGCTCGGTTGCGCGAGATTGGTGCGGCTCTCTCGGTGTCCATTCAGGCACGGGGTGGCGTAGTTGTTCCTTCGCCGGAAAAACATCGGTAAGGTAGGGGTCAGAATTAAAGACCCGCGAGGAGTAGTGATGAGCGAGGCGTTGTCCATCCACCATGACCAGGCTGGTCATCAGTTCGAGACCACTGTGGACGGTTATCGTGCCTACCTGACCTATATGGATCTGGGAAAACAGACCCTGGATATTTATCGCACTTTTGTGCCCAACGCGTTGCGTGGTCGCGGCATTGCGGCGGCTTTGACCGAGCAGGCGCTGCAATACGCTGATGAAATGGGCTACACGGTGATTCCATCGTGCTCCTACGTGGAGCGCTACATGGAGCGTCATCAGCGGCATGCTGCCAAGCTGTGAGCAAAACCAACGCATAAAAAAACGCCAGGTTCAAACCTGGCGTTTTTTTATGCGCGAAACGGCGATCAGCTGCGATTGCGTTTAGGCAACACGTCCTTGAGCTTGGCATGCATGCTGCGCAAGGTGTTTTCAGTGGCAGTCCAATCGATACAGGCATCGGTGATCGACACGCCGTATTGCAGGTCGGCGAGGTCTTTCGGGATTGCCTGGCAGCCCCAGTTCAAGTGGCTCTCGACCATCAGGCCGATGATTGACTGGTTGCCTTCGAGGATCTGGTTGGCGACGTTCTCCATCACCAGCGGTTGCAGGGCCGGATCCTTGTTGGAGTTGGCGTGGCTGCAATCGACCATGATGTTCGGCTTGATGTTGGCCTTTTTCAGCGCTTGCTCGCAGAGCGCGACGCTGACCGAATCGTAGTTCGGCTTGCCGTTGCCACCGCGCAGTACCACGTGACCATAGGCGTTGCCCTTGGTGGTGACGATCGATACGCCACCTTCCTGGTTGATGCCCAGGAAACGGTGCGGGCTGGAAACCGATTGCAGGGCGTTGATGGCCACCGTCAGGCCGCCATCGGTGCCGTTCTTGAAGCCGACGGCCGAAGACAGGCCGGAAGCCATTTCACGGTGCGTCTGGGATTCGGTGGTGCGTGCGCCGATCGCCGACCAGCTGATCAGGTCCTGCAAGTATTGCGGGGAGATCGGGTCGAGGGCTTCGGTTGCGGTCGGCAGGCCCATCTCGGCCAGGTCCAGCAGCAACTGACGACCGATGTGCAGGCCATCCTGAATCTTGAACGAGTCGTCCAGGTACGGATCGTTGATCAAGCCTTTCCAGCCAATGGTGGTGCGTGGCTTCTCGAAATACACGCGCATGACCAGATACAGGGTATCGGACACTTCGGCNGCGAGCACTTTCAGGCGCTCGGCGTATTCGTGGGCAGCCTTGATGTCNTGGATCGAGCANGGCCCGATNACGACGAACAGGCGGTGGTCGGTGCCATCAAGAATGTTGCGAATGACTTCGCGNCCCTTGGTGACGGTGCGCAGGGCAGCGTCGCTCAGAGGGATATCACGCTTGAGCTGATCGGGAGTGATCAGGGTCTCGTTGGAGGCGACGTTTAGGTCGTTGATCGGTAAATCAGCCATCGTTTACTCGTCAGGTCACGGGTGCCGGCCGCCAGCGAGCCCGCGCGGCGGAGCACAGCAAATTAAGCGCGTCGGGGAGCAGAACCTTAGCGCGTTACACCGTGGCTCGACAATGGGCAGACACCGGTTTAATGGGCATTCCCCATCAGTTTCCCCCACCGTGGCGGGGAAACTGATGGGGAATGCACCCTAACCGGCCATTGGCTGCGCAAATGCCTTGCTGACCGTATCGTGGGAGAACTCGTCGGCGTGCTGCTGGACCCACTCGAGGGCCAGGGTCTCATTGTTCTGCTGTTGGCTTTGGGGTTCATGCTGACGGCAGTAACGTTCGATCTGGCAGATCTGCTCACCCATCCGCGCGCAAAACAGCGTCTGTTCGTCGACGAAGGCGATCCCCACCAGATAGCCGCGTTTGCGTCGCAAGCACCACGCCACATAACCCAGGAAACGCAAGTCCGGGTTCAGGGTCGGCATGCGTATTTCCAGCGCCGTACCGTGGCGCCACGCGCGGTGGTAATTGCAAGCCATGCCGCCGAGGCTGATAGTGTGCAGCTCTTGCCGCGAAATACACTCATGTTTGAGCAACGTTAATTCGACGGGCACATCGTCAGGATGAGGAAGATAACGTCTCATGAACACGGACTCCCTGTGTCGGCCACTTGACACTGTTTCTCCCAGTATAGTGGTCGAATTGGAACTGACCGATTTCGACGCCGACCAACGGTTGCTGGCAATGAGCGGCATTTCACTGGTGATTTTTACCAGCGTCGGCTGTGCCAGTTGCCGTTTTGCCCGCGAGCAGTTGCCCAGGCTCGAACTGGCGGTCGATCGGCTGTGCTGGATCGATGCCGGAAGCAATGGCGGGGTGGTTGAGCGTTATCGGGTCTTTCATTTGCCGGCACTGTTTGTGGTGCGCGACGGTGAGTATTTCGGGGCGCTACAGTCGCGCCTGACCCGCACAGCGCTCAACGAGGCTGTGGAGCAGGCGTTGAATCGACCAGCAGAGGAGCTGCCATGACAGGCACAGTGGCCAAGCCGACAATCGGCATTATCGGTACCGGCGCGATCGGTGGTTTCTACGGGCTGATGCTGGCGCGTGCCGGCTTCGATGTGCATTTTCTGTTGCGCAGCGAGTTTTCAGCGGTGGCCGAACGCGGCTTGCATCTTGACCATGCGTCGTTGGGCCCGCTGACCCTGAACCCGGTCCAGGCCTATTCGTCGGCTGCCGACATGCCACCCTGTGACTGGCTGCTGGTGGGCGCCAAGACCACCAGCAACGCGGACCTGGCACCGGCCATTATTCAAGCCGCGGCACCTGATGCCAAAGTGCTGTTGCTGCAAAATGGCCTGGACGTCGAAGACCATCTGCGCGAGTTGCTCCCCGATTCGCTGCACCTGCTGGGCGGGCTTTGTCTGATCTGCGTCCATCGCGCCGGCCCCGGGGTCATCACCCATCAAGCGCTGGGGGCGGTGAATGTCGGCTACCACAGTGGCCCCGCCGCCGATGCCCAGGTACGCATGAACATCGTCGAGGAGGGCGCCGGATTGTTCCGCACGGCCGGTATCGACGCCCAGGCCATGCCGAATCTGCAGCAGGCGCGCTGGCAGAAACTGGTCTGGAATATTCCCTACAACGGTCTGTCGGTGCTGCTCGGGGCCAGCACCACACCGTTGATGGCGGATGCCGACAGCCGCGCGCTGATTCAGGCCTTGATGGCCGAAGTGGTTCAGGGGGCCAAGGCTTGCGGTCATGACATGCCGCCGNGTTACGCCGATTATCTGTTCATGATGACCGAGAANATGCCCGACTACTGGCCGAGCATGCATCACGATTTTCTGCACAAGCGGCCGCTGGAACTGGACGCCATCTACACTCGGCCACTGGCAGCGGCGAAGGCGGCGGGATGTGAGTTGCCGCGAATCGAGGCCTTGTATCGCAGCTTGAGTTTTATCGACCGACGTAACCACTGAGTCGGTCAAGAAGGGGGAAGGGCATGGCAAATGTCATAGACGACAAACTGGTGCTGGCGATTTCTTCGCGAGCGCTGTTCGACTTGAGCGAGAGCCACAAGGTCTATCTGTCGAGCGGCGTCGAGGCTTATCGGCAGTACCAGATCGAACACGAAGACGAAATTCTCGAGCCCGGCGATGCGTTCCCGTTGGTGGAAAAACTCCTGAACCTGAATACCCGTCTCGGCCGTGCCCGGGTCGAGGTGATCCTTGTGTCGCGTAACAGCGCCGACACCGGCCTGCGGGTTTTCAACTCGATTCATCACTATGGCCTGTCGATCTCGCGTGCGGCGTTCGTCGGCGGGCGCAGTCCTTATCCGTACCTCAAGGCTTTTGGTTGCGACCTGTTTCTCTCGACCCATGCCGAAGATGTGCGCAATGCGCTGGAGGCCGGATTCGCCGCAGCGACTATTCTATCGGGCGGTGCCAGTCGCGCCGCCAGCGATGAATTGCGCATTGCCTTCGACGGTGACGCGGTGCTGTTTTCCGACGAGTCGGAGCGGGTCTATCAGTCGGGAGGCCTGGCGGCGTTTCAGGCCAGCGAGCGTGAGGCGGCCCGCGAGCCTTTGCGTGGCGGGCCGTTCAAAGGTTTCCTCGCGGCGCTCAATCTGTTGCAGCGCGAGTTTCCGGATGATGCCTGTCCGATCCGTACCGCGCTGGTGACCGCGCGATCGGCGCCGGCCCATGAACGGGTGATCCGTACCTTGCGCGAATGGGACATTCGTCTGGACGAATCGCTGTTTCTTGGCGGCTTGACCAAATCAGCTTTTCTCGAAGCCTTTGCCGCCGACGTATTTTTCGACGATCAGGCAGGCCATTGCGANCTGGCCCGNGAAGTGGTCGCCACCGGGCACGTGCCCCATGGCATCAGTAACGAGCCGTCGGTTTAAAGCCCGGNGGTTCAATNCGTTGCGCCGGNCGCCGCACTCGCCACGGCACTGCTAAGCTGAATCAATCTCCGCCATGTTGGCATTNGAGGAGGTCATATGATTCGTTCGATGCTGTATGCCACTGACTTGGGTCTGTACGCACCATTGGTGATGCAGCATGCCTTGGAACTGGCTCGAACATTCAATGCCGACTTGTATGTGGTGCATGCGGTAGAGCCCATGGGGCTGTTTGCCGAATCCGTGTTGCANAGCTATCTCGACGAGAAGGCCTTGAACGAATTTCACAGTCANGGTCTGAACAATGTGATCGCCAATATTCAGCAACGGGTGCTCGACAACTTTCGCGAAGAGCTGGGGGATGAAGGAGAGCAGGATTTGCAGCGGATTCAGGCTGTGCGGGTGCTGCAGGGCGATCCGTCGCAGGTGATTCTCGACCAGGCGCAGAAACTCTCTGTCGATTTACTGATCGTAGGGAGTCACAGCCATGGTGCTGGCGCGGAAACGCCGTTGGGTCGAACCGCTGCGCGCGTGTTGCAACTGGCCAGGGTGCCGGTCTATCTGGTGCCGCTGGTAGAGCGTCGCCGCAAAGAGGATCGCTAGAACACGAATAATGGCATTTTGACAAAAAAGTTCTAGATTTATTGGTCTAACCATTAATATAGTTATATACCGTCGCTGATGCCCGTGGCGTCTACCTGCTTTGAGGGATTCATATGAAGCTTCAACAATTGCGCTACATCTGGGAAGTGGCGCACCACGACCTCAACGTTTCTGCTACAGCCCAAAGCCTCTACACCTCGCAACCGGGCATCAGCAAACAGATTCGTCTGCTGGAAGACGAATTGGGGGTCGAGGTTTTCGCCCGCAGCGGCAAGCATCTGACCCGCGTTACCCCGGCTGGCGAGCGCATCATCACCACTGCCGGTGAGATCCTGCGCAAAGTTGAAAGCATCAAACAGATCGCCCAGGAATTCTCCAACGAGAAAAAAGGCACCCTGTCGATCGCCACCACCCACACCCAGGCGCGTTATGCATTGCCACCGGTGATCAGCAATTTCATCAAGCAATACCCGGATGTTGCCCTGCACATGCACCAGGGTTCGCCGATGCAGATCGCCGAGATGGCTGCGGACGGCACCGTCGATTTCGCCATCGCCACCGAAGCCCTGGAGCTGTTCGGTGATCTGGTGATGATGCCGTGCTATCGCTGGAACCGCTGCGTGGTCGTGCCTCAGGGCCACCCGCTGACCAAGCTGTCGAAGCTGACCCTCGAAGCCCTGGCCGAATACCCGATCGTGACGTACGTATTCGGCTTCACCGGCCGTTCGAAACTCGACGAAGCCTTCAGCCACCGTGGCCTGACACCGAAAGTGGTGTTCACCGCCGCTGACGCCGACGTGATCAAGACGTACGTTCGCCTGGGGCTGGGTGTGGGCATCGTGGCGAAAATGGCGGTCGATACCAAGCTCGATAGCGACCTGGTGGTGCTCGATGCCAGCGAGTTGTTCGAATCCAGTATTACCAAAATCGGTTTCCGTCGCGGCACTTTCCTGCGTGGCTTCATGTGCGACTTTATCGAGAAGTTCGCTCCGCACCTGACCCGCGAAGTGATGGCCAAGGCCATTCAGTGCCACAACAAACAGGAACTGGAAGAGCTGTTCGACGGCGTCGAACTGCCGGTCCATTAAGCGTCAACAGACGCTAGANCACCTCGGTGACAGCAAACTGTTGCCGAGCGCCCGCCACCAGAATCTCCACTTCATCCCCTTCGAACTTGCCCAGCAGGCTTTTACCCAGCGGCGAACGAGGGGTGATGACGGTAATCAGTTGCCCCACCAGATCAATCTTCAATCCGGCTGCGTCGGGGGCCAGGAACAGCCATTGTTCGCGACCCTTTTCGTCTTCCAGGCCGAGCAGGGCGCCGACCTCGATGCCGCGCCGCTCGTCATAAGGCCGCAGTGTCAGGTTCTGGCAAAGGGTCAATGACAGCCTGATTTCTTCCACTCGCCTGGCCTGCCCGGCCGCCAGATAAGACGCCTCCAGCCCCAGGGTGTCGTACTTGTTTTCGGCTATGTTTTCTTCGTGGGTCGCGGTTTCGTAAGCGGTTTGCGCGGCACGCTCGGCGATGTCGAGATCGATCCGCAGCTTGTCGATAATCAGTTGGTGGACGGTCGGCTTGTGCATAGAGAGCTTCATGATCAATCGCAGAATTGCAGGACGTTGGCGCGGCTTTTTTCGCTCGGCGCGGTCTGGTCCTGTTGCAGCCAGAACTGACATTTTGGATTGGCCAGATTGTGTTTGCTGCTTCTGGCCTGTTCCACCATTTGCTGCTGATCGTTCCTGCGCAGGTGTTCCTCGTACTGTTCGAACATCGGGTTTTGCGCAGCGGGTTGTTCAATCACCGGCGGCTTGGCCTGTTGCTCCACCGCCTGGGCCAAGGGTGCCAATTGCTCGTTGAACAACAGGCGCCAGGCGAGCCAGCAAGTCAGTGCGATCGCGATAAATCCCAGCCACAAACCGAGGGCGATGCTGCCGGTCAGTTGCAGCGCATTGAGCTGGATCGGCATGGAGCGGCGCGGGTGGGGACGGTAGGGCATGACTGCCTCCTGGCGGGTGGTCGCGGGCGAGTGGCGATTGTCGCACGAAGATTAATCGTCGTCGGCTCTTCTGCACGGGGTAATTTATGCGGACAATCGGCGCTTTTGCCAACGGGAACCTGGAATGCCTGAAATGAAAACCCGCTGGGATATTTTTTGCACCGTGGTCGACAATTTCGGCGACATTGGTGTGACCTGGCGTCTGGCCCGCCAACTGGTGGCCGAACATTCAGTGACGGTGCGCTTGTGGGTCGATGACCTGCGGGCCTTCGAGCGGTTGTGTCCAGAAATCGACATCCACGCTACGCAGCAGTGGCAGCAGGGTGTCGAGGTGCGGCAGTGGTCAGCGCACTGGCAACCCACCGAAGCCGCGGATGTCGTTATCGCCGCGTTCGCCTGCCAGTTGCCGAGTGCTTATATGGAGGCCATGGCCGAGCGGGAAAAGCCGCCGCTGTGGATGAACCTCGATTATCTGAGCGCCGAAGACTGGGTCGTCGGTTGTCACGGCTTGCCGTCGGTGAAGTACAAGAACGTGCAGAAGTTCTTTTTCTTCCCGGGTTTTCGCAAGGGCACCGGTGGCTTGCTGCGTGAGAGGGGATTGCTCGAGCGGCGTCGGCAGTTTCAGCAAAGTCCCGAGGCTCAGCGAGAGTTCCTGCAAGGCCTGGGGGTTGAACGCGCCCCGAATGCGCAGCTGATCTCGCTGTTCGCCTACGAGAATAACGGGCTGGCCAGTTGGCTCGACGCCATGGCTGCCGACTCGACGCCCACTCATCTGTTGGTGCCCGAGGGGCGGATTCTCGGCGACGTCGAACGCTGGCTCGCAGTGGACGGGCTGACGGCCGGCGCGGTGCATGTGCGCGATGCCCTGACCGTGCAAGTGCTGCCGTTCGTCCGGCAGGATCAATATGACCTGCTGCTGTGGAGCTGCGATTTCAACGCCGTGCGCGGCGAAGATTCCTTTGTTCGCGCGCAATGGGCAGGCCGGCCACTGCTCTGGCACATCTATCGGCAGGACGAAGATATCCACCTGGACAAGCTCGACGCCTTCCTGACCCTGTACACCCAAGGCCTGTCCAAACCTGCTGGCGAGGCGATCAGCGGTCTATGGCGGGCATGGAATGCAGGTGAGACAATGGGCGAGTACTGGAAATCAACCCGCAAACATTGGCCGGAACTGGAAAAACATGCCGAGGCGTGGTGTCTGGAACAAGCCTTGCAGGCAGATCTTGCCGCAGCGCTGGTACAGTTTTACCTAAATTGGATATGATACGCGGCCTAGATTTTTGTAAATCCCATCCAAATTCGGATATTCGCAATGAAAACTGGTAAAGAACTGAAACCCGGTATGGTGATCCGTATCGACAACGATCCTTGGCTGGTTCAGAAAGCTGAATTCACCAAGTCGGGTCGTAACAGCGCGATCATGAAGACCAAGCTGAAAAACCTGTTGACCGGTTACAAGACCGAGACCGTTTACAGCGCCGACGACAAACTGGACGACGTGATCCTCGACCGCAAAGAAGCGACCCTGTCCTTCATCAGCGGCGACTCCTACACGTTCATGGACACCACTGACTACACCATGTACGAGCTGAACGCTGAAGACATCGAAGCCGTTCTGCCTTTCGTTGAAGAAGGCATGACCGATGTTTGCGAAGCGATCTTCTTCGAAGAGCGTC
>Ga0065714_10003667_pt1 | contig 11743 bp, 11 predicted proteins | sample MisRhiReplicate2_FD_59101 | JGI IMG/M metagenome (GOLD analysis project Ga0065714, IMG submission 59101) | Miscanthus rhizosphere microbial communities from Kellogg Biological Station, MSU, sample Rhizosphere Soil Replicate 2: eDNA_1 v2... | ecosystem: Host-associated > Plants > Roots >... | reverse complement strand
ACAAAGTAAGTGGCACGCATCACTTTAAATCGCTCACAATTGACTGGAGTTTAGCGAGGACATCTTTAAAATCGCTTGAGCAGGATGCGATATCCGCCTCGCAGAGCCCCAGGGAAATTGGAAATAGGGTACTTTACATTTATCAGCCAGGCACCGTAAGCGATCCTGGTTCAGGCCCACTGCACCGTGATGAATATATCTACAAAGAAAATAATTTTGATGGTGTGATTAGTGCTGCATACGATTTTAGGCTTGGCAAAACCAGACATGTCTTTAAAACTGGAGTGAATTATTTAAAAAAGCATGCGTTTTACGATTGGGAGGTGCTTCCTATCGTAAAAGGGACAAATTCAACTGTTCCAGTAGAACTGATTCCCATTCAGGACTGGGGCAATTACATGAGCATGGAAAACGCGGGAAACAGTTTGTTCTATTTCAAGCAAGATTACACTTCAAATAAATTTGAAGCTAAAAGCATAAATAAGGGCGGCTTTGTAATGTTAGATCACAAATTGTTACCAGGCCTTAGGGTGGTTTGGGGAGGCAGGGCTGAATATTTTAAGTTGGATACCATAACAAACTCTGCCAGTTTGCTCAGGGACAAAAATAGTAAGATCTTCTTTGAAGAAAAGAAAGACTGGTATTTTCTGCCTTCGGCGAACATTACTTATTCCCCTTTAAAAGATCTGAACCTACGTGCCTCCTATGCAAAGTCAGCTGTTCGTCCAGGATTGATGGAAAATTCAAGGTTCTCTCGTTATAACCCCAATTATGGATCGGTTGTGAGGAGCAATGGGGTTAGCAGTACGCTTATCGATAATTACGATGCCAAGATCGAACTGTTTCCCGGCGCAGGAGAACTCTTGTCGGCAGCCTATTTTTATAAATATTTTGATAAGCCTGCAGAATATTATAGGATAGACAATGAAAACAATGGCAGGGGTTACATTACCATTTCAAACTCTGACTGGGCAAAGGTAAGCGGATGGGAATTTGAACTTCGTAAAAGTTTAGGTTTTGTGTACGATGGACTTGCTTTTCTAAAGAACGTATACGTTAGCGGCAACCTTACGCTTCAAAAATCAAAAGTAAGGGCACGGGAGGTGCAATATGAAAAAACGGCTGCTGGAATCGATACGATGTATTATAAATACATGAAATATCCCCGTGCCTTATATGGGCAAGTTCCAGTATTGTATAATGCAGGAGTACAATACGCTGGTAAAAAACTAGGTTTAAACATTAGCTTGAACCATTCCGGTTATAAGACTTTTATCACGGGGATAGAGCCCTCTTATGTTGAATATGAAAGGCCGCGAACACAAATGGATGCACAGATCAGCTATAGATTTCTTCAAGGAAAACTAGAAACCAAATTAAACATGAGCAACCTGCTTGACGCACCTTTTCGTTATTTTATTAATGATCCAACGACCTATGAATTAAAACCCGGAAATGAGGGCAAGTTAGACCTGGAATGGAGCGACAAATACAAATATAAATTTGGTTTCTCGGAGAAATTTGAAGAGGGATATATGGATCCGGCTACAAACAGGCTGGTCGGTGACAGACAAACTTCTACCCGTTATACTGGCCGTACTTTCAGTCTCTCTATTTCTTATAATTTTTAATTTAAATGATCATGATCAAAACATTTAGAATAATTTACCTGGCAGCTATTTTGCCTATATTGCTGTTCAGTGCCTGTGAAAAAGATGGTATCCATATGATGCCCAAGATAAAAGCCATCAACAAAGAATTTAGCATAAGCGGTTTTGTTGTAGGCGATACTGTTGAACAATATTTTGACGGTGTTAAAATGCGGGATTATTACGGACAGGTTAGGACTGTCTCTTTTCAGAACCAGCTTGCCTTTGAAAAGGACGAGATTAACATGGAATTGAGAAGAAAAAGTAACGGAGAGACCATTTATCGTCAAACATTTAACATCAATGACAAGCAAAATGTTGTTCCTCGTTTTTATTTCGACGGCTTGAAATTCAACAAGGGATATACTTACCCGGATCCGCAGGGAGATGAATATACAGCGAATTTTTATGTGGATCCCGCTGGCGGTTTTCCCCCGGTAGATATTAATATTGAGGTACTTGAGTACTATTTTGACGGTACCAAGCCAGATCCTATTATCGTGGTAAATACCACGACCATTCCCATTGCAGAAAATGTTAAGGCAGGAGCATGGACGCCCTACCTGAAAGTTCAAGTACCAATAGCCACCCCGCAACAAAGTGGCACTGAACTTTACCCGATTGTAGTGGTCAGGGATGCAAAGACCAAAGACTATTATGTCAATAAGAATAGGGACCAAAGTACAATTAATATGGAAATTCCTTACGACGGGGTTTCTCCGGGTAAGGTGCAGAGTCTATATCTGAACAAGATACCGAGTGGTACAGAAAAAAAATTCTTTCTGGAGTTCTATGATCTTGTCCAGTTGTTTCCCCGCTAATTGTCTGGGGTGTTAATTATATAAGATTTTGTATGGGGCGTATAGTTCCCTCATTCGAAGAGAAACAAAAAAAGCCTGCAAAGATCGTATGATTTTGCAGGCTTTTTCTTGGTTATGATACCACTTTGGCAAAGAGTGGAGGTTTCGAACCCAGCTCTAAATGCAGCTTTATTTCGTATTTATGGCCTTTATAGTAATTAATTTTAATTGGATAACACAGAAAGTGAATATATTGTCAAATATTATAGAAATTATGTCTATGAATAAGTTCCTATTGATAGTAGCAATACTCATCTGTTCAACAAGATTATCGGCGCAGTCTCAAACCAATAAGTATCAATATAAAATCGATTTGTTGAATATGCGAGATAATAGGGTGCAGGTTTCCCTTGTACCACCCAAAACCAATCAGCGAGAAGCTAAATTTGTAATGCCTAAGCTAATTCCGGGCTACTATGACGCGATGAACTTTGGTCAATACGTTTCCGCATTTAAGGCATTTAATAAGAAGGGAGAGCCAATCACCGTTAAAAGATTAGATACGAATACCTGGATCGTGCCTGACTTGAAGAATACTGCTAGAATAACCTATGAAGTATCCAGCGGTTGGGAGGATCTGCCGCAAAATACTCCGGGAGCAAAATCTGCCGAAAGTACCTTTAAAAAAGACAAACTTTTTATCCTAAACTATAATGCGCTCGTCGGTTACTTTGAAAAAGTTAGAAATAAAGGCTACAAGGTGACGGTAAAGAAAAACCGGGAATTCTATCCCTCATCTGCCTTGGAATACACCCATCAGAACGATACTATAGATGTGGTTTCAGCAAAAGATTACCGTCATCTGGTCGATGCACCTGTCATGTATTGCGTACCAGACACCACCTGGATCACAGTGGGGAATGCGAAAGTCCTGGTTTCCTTTTATTCGCAGTCGCATCAATCTTATTCAAAAACCTTAGCCTCCAGATTGGACACGATTTTAAGGAGTCAGCAGGCATACCTTGGCGGGAGATTGCCTGTTAATGAGTATGCATTTCTGATCTATCATGAAAAAATCCCAAGGGGACTGATGGCTGATGGCCTTGAACACAGCAATTCCACTGTATGCCTGTACGGTTCGGAAACTTTAGACCAGCTTCCCGAGGCATTAATTGATGTTGCTTCTCATGAGTTTTTTCATATTCTGACGCCACTCAATATCCATTCTAAGGAAGTACAGGATTTTAATTTTCTTAACCCTGTATTGTCAAGGCACCTCTGGCTTTATGAAGGTATGACTGAATATGCGACCATGCATATGCCCATAAAACAACGGATGATCAGCCTTCAGCAGTTTGCTAAAAAGATCGAAGCCAAAATCAAGGGTATGGAAGGATTCGATAATAACTTGTCTATGACTGTGATGAGCACTAATGCGATCAAAAGGCAGGATCAGTATATGAATTTTTACCAAAAAGGTGCCTTGATAGGTTTATGCCTTGACATTCGCTTAAGAGAACTTTCCAATGGAAAGCTTGGTACACAGGAATTAATGCAAAAGCTGGTTAAAAAATATGGTCCTGAAAAAGCTTTTAAAGACGAAGACTTGTTTAATGTAATTACTGCATTTACATTCCCCGAGATTCGTCAGTTTTTTAAAGATTATGTCGAAGAGGGACAAACAATTTCTTTAAAAGAGAGTTTGATGAAGGTAGGACTCGATTATGATGAAGCCGCAAAAACTGTTTTTGAAATGAATAACCCCTCCAGTGGTCAACTTTCGTTGAGAAAGGCATGGATAAACCAATAAGCAGAACCCATTTTGTCTACAAGGTCTGGTTGAACCCCTCTTATTGCATTGCAAACGGGGATGGAAGTATACTTCGGGCATACTTTGGCCGGTTTTTGATAGTTCTCTCCGGTAAAACAGTATACCTTGAAGTATACTGCTTAAAATACCGATTGGATAACTTTGCGGTATAGTAGGGCTTGTATTTTTTTGCCAGGTCAAGTTTTTTCATGATTTTTTTTATTCAAAATAAACCATGCCCACTGACAACCCTAAGGTAGCCTCCTGAAATTTCTACAGGAAATTAATGCAGAAACGACAAGGGGGAAATTAAGACTGTTGAACATCCCAATTTAGATAGCTGTCTTTTTTAATGCCACCTGATTTGTAAATTGAGTAAAAAGCGATACCGAAAAGTTCACCATGCGAAAACCTTAAATTATGATAATCTTTGCAATTTCCTATTTATGTTAAACGCAAATAAGCCAATGAAACGTGGGGATGAAATTACCAGGACCTATTTTGATTTTTTAGACCTTCATCTAGCTGAAATTGTCAGCGGTGAGGCCACTGAAATGTTGACCTTGAACGAAATCGCAAGCGCCTTATGTGTTTCTCATACCCACCTGACCGATACCATTCAGCAAACAATGGGTCACCATCCCTGTTATTTCTATGATTTGAAAATCGTAGAACAGGCAAAAGAAATGATGCTCCATACGGACCGTTCTATTGCAGACATTGCGAAGAGATTGACGTATGATCCCTCCAATTTTTCAAAATTCTTCAGAAAATTTACCGGACAAACACCTGGGGCGTTTAGAAAACTGCATAAAAAATAGCGAATACCTGAAAGCTCCGAAAAGTTCACCATGTTATTTAAAGGGCGATAGCTGAATTTTATACTATCAATAATCTTAAAAAATTTATTATGAGCAGGAACGATTTAAAAGGTAAAGTAGTGCTGATCGCAGGAGGTGCAAAAAACCTGGGTGGCTTAATTAGCAGAAATGTAGCGGCAAAAGGAGCGAAGGTAGTGATCCATTACAATAGTGAGTCAACAAGAGTTGATGCAGAGAAGACCTTGGCCGATATTATCTCAGCTGGTGGCGAGGCTTACCTTACCCAGGCCGATTTAACCAGGGTGGAAAATGTGGTAAAGCTGTTTGCGGAAGCAAAAGCCAAATTTAGTGGTATTGATATTGCGATCAATACGGTGGGTAAAGTGCTGAAAAAACCATTTTTAGACACAACCGAAGCAGAGTACGATAGCATGTTCGACATCAATTCAAAACAGGCTTATTTCTTTTTACAGGAAGCTGGAAAACAATTGAACGATAATGGTAAGATCTGTACTATAGTGACTTCATTACTGGCTGCATTTACGGGTTATTACTCGACATATGCTGGTGCAAAGGCACCTGTTGAGGATTTTACCCGTGCGGCAGCAAAAGAGTTTGGAGATAGGGGGATTTCAGTTACTGCGGTTGCTCCTGGTCCAATGGATACGCCATTTTTTTATGGACAGGAGTCGGAGGATGCTGTTGCCTATCATAAATCGGCATCAGCTTTAGGGGGGCTTACCCGGATTGAGGACATTGCCCCGCTGGTGGAATTTTTAGTAACAGATGGCTGGTGGATTACAGGGCAGACCATTTTTGCGAACGGAGGGTACACTACAAGATAGAGGTTTCAAGCAAAAGTCCTAAGTGATATAGGATTTTTGCTCTTGCATTTTTATTTGCCTGGATAAATCCATAACTTAAAATCATGATAATCAAAATTATAAACACCATACTCATGCTTTTTGCTGCTTACATGGGAACCAAACAAGGCTGGGCGATGTTTTCGGGTAAAACCGAAATGCTGGAACTGTTTGGCAAATGGAGCATCGGCAAGCAGGGGGTGATGGCTTTAGGTTTCTTTACGCTGTTGAGTGTTGTCCTGATGCTCATTCCTAAAACTTTCGTCTGGGGGAATTTCCTGATGGCAGCAGGTATCCTGTTAATTATCTGTTTTCATTTACTGGGCAGAGATCTTAAAGGGGTGATGATTGAAGTACCTTTCTTCCTGCTGTCCTTAGTTATTATTTACCTCCAGCACCCAATGGTGAAAGTAAGCTAGGAGACAAATTATATACATGCTGGCTTTATTCACACACAATTCCAAAGATTTGGTCTTGTGCTGTTTCATGNAGTCCTGTGTATCCAAACGAACGATAAATTATGTGTCTTTTAGCNAACTATGAACCNAATACCTTGCTGAAATCTTAAGCCTTTGTTGCTCAGCACGATCACAATTTTGTCTTGCTCTTTAAGGCTCGACAATAGAGTTATTACACCATCAAATAAGGTTGTGTATTCGGCATCGAGATCGGTATAAAGGCCCCGTAGGAATTTACCATAGAATTGACCTCTTCAAGGGGTAGTGTTTTGCCTATGGGATGCAAGGTGGCCGAATTGGAGCAGAGATTTCAATATTTTATTAATTTCTTGTAAAAGGTATGAGATCAACCGCGTTTTTATCCTCCGCATTTAAAACGGCTCCATAGCGCATTTAGCTTCGTCCATATCGGTTTAGTAAGCGGTTTGGGGGATAGCTGGTAAAAAACAATTATTTGCATGCTTCCCGGGCATTTTTTGATATGGATTTTTGCATTAAGTAGTATTGGTTTCTGTGCCATATAATCGAGCATACGGATAGTTCCCTGGAAAGTATGCATGTCTCCTTTTTCTGTTTTTATCGCCCGGAGTTTGGTCTCAGTCTTGATGATTAGGGCTTTGGGAATGTTTCGCTTGGTGATGTTCCTGTCTACAAGGCCGTCATAATAGGCATTCAGGTTTTTTTGGAGGATCACTGTAGTTTGAACAGGAGCATTGTCCAGTAGCCATAGGAACGCATAAGACCAATATTCAGGGCTTTTCTGGTTGCTCCAGCCTTTGGTAAACCGGATATCTTCCACACCAGTGTATGTAATGGATGGTGCGAAGTCTATTGGGATGGGAAAACGTTCGATTCCCCAGCCGTCCAGCTCAAGCTGATAGGGTGGCTTCCAGGAAGGGCCGTCAAATACTGGCTTATTTTGCGCCACTACCTTAGTACATAGGCAGTTGAGGGTCAAGGCAAAGAGATAGCAGGTAAACTTGTTCATATTTTAATTGCTTTAATAGTTTTGGGTTGGATGGTGATTGGTAGCAGACGGCCTGCCAACTCTACATGGAGACCGATGATGTTGATGAGCGAGGAATATTGGTTTTCCAAAAGGCCGCGCAGGGATAGTTTGAAATTAAGTTGAAACATCGTTGCATGGTTTGATTTCGTGATTGTGGTTTCCATTTTTATGCCACAACGTATAATGTGGGGTGTAAATACAATATTTGGGTCTTTCTTGTGAATCTTTGTCCGATAGTGGACATGCGTTGTTCAGTTTTGAACAGCAGATGGCTTAAACGAATATGAAGGAACGGAAGCAAACTATTATAAAACTCATTTGGTCTTTCTCAACATGCTCTTTTAAAACTTCGATTCCTCTTCCAAAAAAACTTAAATAAATTTGCGCAACCCAAAAGTTGCGCATATATTTGCAACCTGAAGGTTGCTGATTAAATATTTGCAAAATGAAACAAGACATATTCCAAGCTATAGCCGACCCTACACGCAGGGCTATTTTGACTTTACTTGCCATTCAGGCTTTGACGCCGAATGTAATGGCAGAAAAATTTGATATGACCCGGCAGGCGGTATCAAAACATATTAAAGTGTTATACGAATGTGAATTGATAAAACCTGAGCAGACTGGCCGGGAAATTTACTATCANTTTAACGCGAAAAAAATGCAGGAATTTGATAATTGGTTAGCCCAATTCAGACAAAACTGGGAAACTCAATTTAANCAATTGGACCAATTATTAACAATAATTAAAACAAAGGAATAATGAACAACGATTTGCTATTTGATTTTAACGTTGATAAAACGGCGAAAACAGTATACATCACCAGAGAATTTAATGCCGCACAGTCTTTAGTATGGGATGCCTTTACTAAGGCTGAGCTGCTGGACCAATGGGGGGCGCCTGCGCCGATGCGTGCCAAAACCAAGTACATGGATTTTAAAGAAGGTGGACGCCGGTTTTATGCCATGATCAGCCCCGATGGGCAGGAGCGTTGGGCGGTGCAGGAATTTACTTCTATTACCCCGAAAATCAATTTTAAGATGTACAACACGTTTGCTGATAAAGACGAAAACCGTGAATTGCCGGGTTCTGAATGGGATTACAGTTTCAGCGAAAAAAACGGCATCACTAAAGTGAATATTACCATCTTTAATGAATCGTTTGAACGACTGGAGAAATTATTAGAGGGCTTCAAAATAGGCTTCATTATGACTTTGAAAAACCTCGAAGAACTGCTGGTCTCCTTATCGAAATAGATATAGGGAGAAAATGGTGGGGCACATTCGCAACGTGAATGCTTAAAACCGGAGAATACTAGTATAAAATTTAACCATTTAAATAGAATAACTATGAGAGCAATTAATCCGTGGATAAACTTCAATGGCAATGCCGAAGAAGCATTCACTTTTTACAAATCAGTTTTTGGCGGAGAGTTCGCAAAGATCATTCGTTTTAAAGATTTAGCAAGTGCTGAATTTTCGATAGCAGAACATGAGGCTAACAAAATCATGCATATTGCTTTGCCTATTGGCAAAAAGAATGTATTAATAGCCAATGACGTTCCCGAATTTATGGGACAGGTAAACGAGAACGAAAACAGATCTAAAATAGTGGTCAGTGCTGAAAGTAGAGAAGAGGCAGACCAGATATTTAGCGGCCTATCTGTAGGGGGCGAGGTTGAAGGGCCTATGGGTGACAGCCCTTGGAATACATACGCCGGAATGTTTAGAGACAAATATGGTATTGAATGGATCGTGGAATTTGATCCGAGCTTATAGCGGACAAGTTTACTTCAAAATAGTCATTTATGAAAACCTATCGCTTCCATTTTAATAATAGCCAAAAAAGTTCAACTATTCTGTTTTGGTTTTTTTCCACGTTGCTGACCGTTTCACTAACAGTCCTAACCATCGTTTTACCGTCGCATCCGAACCCACTTTTCCCGACCTGGCTATTACTGATCTCCTTGCCGTTAATGTTAATAGCTATTTACAGACTGTTTAAAGTGGTATCTGAAAGGAAGTCGACAGACATCGTTTCACTAAGTGAAGAAGGCTTTACCAGCTCCTGTTTCGGCTCTGTTTTGTTTTTAGAAATACACTCCATTCGGGTTCCTGTAAGGGAAATAGGACTATTGGGGGGGCTACAGCTCGACTATTACAAAAAAACTGAAGCTGATATGCCTTACCTGGAATTTTCGGTCACCACTCGGAATGGAAAAACATTAAAATGGATATTAAATGAGTGGGGTGGGCTTTATAATTCGAAAGAAGAGTTTTCAATTTTCTTTAATTTTCTCACAGCGCTAACCAATCATCTATATCTACTTTATCATGCTAAGGAGGAATATAACAGGTATTTAAAAATTCTTGACGAAAAAGGTTGCTGGGAAAAGCGAGGTTAAATTTCCATGCNGTCTGTTGTGAGGATACGGGTCATCTTGCTGCAGCTATTTCACCAATGGCGAAACTAAATTTGAATTGACTTACNAACGCTGGATTCATCGTCCTTTATNAAAGATGGATGTACTCCAAATTATTTGCCGGAATTCATAGCTATTGAAAGTAATAAACGAAGCCTTTAACGACTTGTGTGAGTAGTACTACAAAAGAAAAGTATTTCAATGGAACAACCTATTGTGATCAGGAAGCAGCACTATCTGAGTCGCTGCTATGATTACAATACCCAAATATGGGTATTGTAGCCTATTTACTAAAGTCGTAGTTTCGTATAAGATCAATCTCGATAAAGCAATTTTATCCCCCTCTTATTGTGATGCGAACATACTGCTTTAAATGATGTTATAAATGCAAGAAGGAGGATCAAAAGCTGGGCTGATAGTTTACTTGTACTCGTGACTCAATGAGAATAAACTTTGAAAACTATGAAGAAAAAATCACAAAATTACCTGGCTATAATCGGTATAATTGTTACGGCCATTTTTACAGTGCAATGCAAAAAAAGCGCGCCCATAAATACCACTCCGATAAAGACTGTTATTACTAATATTAGTCCTTTACAGGGGATGAAGGGAACGATTGTAACGATTACAGGTGCTGGCTTTGACACCGTTCTGCGTACGACCAGTGTAAAATTTAATAGTAAATCTGCCACCATAAAGTCAATAACAGCTACCCAAATGATCGTTGTAGTACCTGAAGAAGCTACCACCGGTCAGATTACGGTAACTAATAAGGATACGGTCATCCTATTTCCTGCAAATTTTACGGTTAGATCCTTTGTTATCACTAAAATTCCGGCCGATAATGCGTTTGATGGTGCCTCTATCGTAAACATGGCTGCCGACGTCACCGGAAATGTCTATGTGAATACCAATACGGACACCGTTTTTAAAATATCCCCGGCGGGAGTTAAAAGTATGCTGACCAAAGTGGGCAACAGCAGCACTAAGTTGGGTGGCATAGCTGTAGACGGAGCAGGCAACGTTTATGCGGTGGGAACTAATGATTTTAAAATATATAAAGTTACATCTGCTGGAGCAGTAAGCGTTTTTGCGGGCAGCGGCGTTTCAGGGTATGCTGATGCGCTTGGTACTGCAGCCCAGTTTACCGCTCCGGCAGGTATGACTATTGACGTTTCTGGAAATTTGTTTGTTACGGATGTTTATCGCGTTCGTAAAATTACCCCGGCAGGGCAGGTAAGTACCTTTGCGGGTAAGGCAACTCCCGGAAAAGTGGATGGCCAGGGTACCTCAGCCGCTTTTGGAAGCTATGGCAACCTGAATCATATTGCCACTGATGCCTCTGGTAATGTTTATGTAAGCGATGGTGATTATGATATCAGGGGTGTCGAGAGTAGCGCTTATTACATTCGTAAAATAACACCCGCCGGCATTGTAAGCACTATTGGGCCGATACCAAAGCAAATGGCTAGTTGGACGGGGGGCAAAGGGTCTGTAACTTTACGATTTACATCTATGCTTGCGGTAGATGTAGCCGGCAATTTATTTTTACCCGGATCGTCCTATAATAACGGCACGGTCGCATCAGGCGGCTGCTGTACATTTGGCCCGGTATTCATGGTAAACAAAGCATTAAATTCCTCAGAGTTTTACGATCTTACAGGTACGTTTTCATTTCTCACTATGAGCTATACCGGCATAACTTTCGACCCATCCGGAAATATGTACATCAGCGCCGCCGTCAACTATGGTCGCCGTATGTATGAGCCGTCAAGTATGGGCAAGACAGGGAGCTTGATTGTGAAATTTATGATCCAATAGATGTCATGTTAAAATAGGATGTAAACATAGTACCACATCAGTAAAAGTCGATTTGTTTACAAAATAAGAAAAGCCAGATAAATATAAAA
>Ga0065714_10003114_pt1 | contig 11743 bp, 4 predicted proteins | sample MisRhiReplicate2_FD_59101 | JGI IMG/M metagenome (GOLD analysis project Ga0065714, IMG submission 59101) | Miscanthus rhizosphere microbial communities from Kellogg Biological Station, MSU, sample Rhizosphere Soil Replicate 2: eDNA_1 v2... | ecosystem: Host-associated > Plants > Roots >... | reverse complement strand
CTCACCTTTGATCCTTCAGCAGGGCAAGTGGTAACCAGGGGAGATAGAGGTAATTTTTCGCAAATGAACCCATATTTCCCTCTGGTAAGAACAACCACTGCACTCGAATGGGAGTTTATAGATCTGCCAAACGGTTTCCCGATTAAGGATGGAAATAACGGAACAGGAAATTATTACCGCATCCCCGCACGGTTTACCGTAGAAAACAGGAATGCAAATCCGGTATTTTTTGGTTTTAAGGCATTATCAGCGGGCAGTTACACCGTAACCATCCAAATTCCTGGTATTACTAAAAAACCCTAGTTGAGTTAGTTGAAGATAAAACCCAGATCGGCAAAACGACTCTGGGTTTTTCTTTTTAAGCCAAACATTTTATATTAAAGCTAAATCAGTAATTTTTATCGAAATATCAGTATATGTGTTATTTATTACCTAAGAATAGATCACTTACCAAGAGATCGGTATCCGCCCCAAACTACCACCAGGTGCTAACCTTTGCATCACTTTTGGTGATGCTTTTCTGCAACACAGTATGGGGCCAGGCAACGAATTCTAGCTTATCAAAAACAGTTAACACGCCAAAACAACGTTATATTCCTGCTAAAATATGGATGGTGCCCGAAGGAAATGATTTCACTAACGATGAGCATGAATTCGGTTATAAACGAATGGTCGAATCAGATAATATTGCCATTTTCTGGTCGAAAGAATTTGGGCCGGATCTTTCTAAAAATACTGATCCTGCTGCCCGTCTGGATATGAATCAGGTTTTAAAAGAATGTGATCGGTTTTACAATTTTTATGTGGATACTCTGGGTTTTGTGAATAAAGGGAACTCTGTAACCGATCGGTACAAACTTTTGATTTTTGTGTTTAAGGGAAAGGAAGGCACAGCATTTGGTGGCGGGGAAGAAAATAAAATAGGAATTGCCTGGACTCCCCTGGCCCGTATCAGCAAAGCTCCTTTCGGCGCATTGGCGCATGAAATAGGCCACTCGTTTCAATACCTGGTTAATGCCGATGGTGCCTGGGCTTTTTCTTCGGCAGCTAAAGGAAGCCGTGGGCAGTCTATTTTCGAAATGACCTCTCAATTTATGCTCTGGCATGTTTATCCGGAATGGATGACTTTTGAAAATTATCATTTGGAGGCCTACCTAAAAAAAACTCATTATGCCTTTCTGCACGAGACCAATCAATATCACTCGCCATATGTATTGGAGTATTGGACCAACAAACATGGAATTAAGTTTATTGGTAAGCTGTGGCAACAAGCTTTAAAAGGCGAAGATGCAGTTATGACCTACAAACGGATCACAGGAACCAACCAGAAAAAGTTTAACGATGAAATGCATCAGGCTGCAGCTAAATTTATCACCTGGGATTTAGACCAGGCTAAAAAAGCAGCCAAAACTTATGCCAACCAACATGCAACAGTTTTAGATTCATTGCCAGATGCCTGGTACCGGATATTGCCGGGCAACTGTCCACAAAACTACGGATATAACGGCATAAGATTAAATACTCCCAAAGAAGGAACAGAAATCAAACTAAAATTTAAAGGTTTGGCAGGAGCAAATGGTTTTAGAAAAGTAAACCTGGCTTATGCCGGTTGGCGGTACAGTTTCCTTGCCGTAAAATATGATGGCGAACGTGTTTATGGAAAAATCCACGATAACAGCGAAGGCTCAGCCAGGTTTAGCGTACCAAAAAACACACAATATTTATGGCTTGTGGTAAGTGGCGCACCAACTACACACTGGGAACATATTACCGATGGAAAAGATGAAAACGACGAACAATGGCCTTATCAAATTAAGCTTACAGGTACCACGTTAGCAGAAATCAAATCTGTGATACAAAAGAAATAACATGTAGGAAACCCGAAACATAGTATACAATCAAATGTCAAAACAAAATAATTACCTTTTTAAAACGGTTTTAACCCTTACCATATTTTTAGCTGGAAACAACATTAAGGCACAGGATAAGCCAGCAGAGAAAGCATTAATTTCTAGCTTTGAGCAACTTACAATCAGCAGTCCGCCCGATTCACTGCATTATCCAAAGTTCTACCAAAAATATACCGATGCCTTTGGCATTCCAGTTGTTTCATCGGCAAAGGTTACAGATATTGCCCTATTGGTTGGCCGTGATGTGATCAATTACATGTTACTNAAACGACCAGACGTGCGTATGGCCATGATCCGNATGAAAGCACGTTTAAGNATCATGGCCTGGTCTGAAATGCAGACCGATCTGCCGGAATACAGCAACTGGAAAAAACCTGCCTTTTCTGATAAGCGGCTAACCCCTGCCGAACGGGAAAATTACAACAAACCNGGAGGAATTGCCAGTATGACCGATAAGGGTTACTGGAACCAACGCGCNCGTGGAATGGGTGGTATACAAACNTCCTGTGCAGAAGAAAATATCCTGGGCTATCCCGGAACCAGGTATTATGGGGAAAATATCCTGGTACATGAATGGAGCCACAATGTAATGGCCGCCCTAGGTGTAGCAGATCCGGCGCTTTACAAACAGATCCAAGTGGCTTATGAAGTGGCCAAACAAAAAGGACTTTACAAAGGACAGTACGCCATTAATACGGTTGAAGAATACTGGGCGGAAGGAAGCCAATGGTGGTTCTGGTCTAACTATGGGTTTTATGATGGGGATATCAGGGTTCAAAACCCTGATGATTTAAAAGTTTACGATCCTACCTTATACGATATTCTTGCACAGGTATATCCCGGCCATCACATCCCGGCAGACGCTTATTACGGCAAGAATATCCCATACGTAAAGTCGTCATCAAAATAACAAGAAATTAACGTTGGTATAGCAAAACGTTATACCAACGTTTCAATGTTCATTTATTTCTTTTGGATAATCTTAAAACCGCTAAAAGATGCATAACCAGAAGCATCACCATAGGTAGCATGGTAAACACCAACCTGTATACCAGTACTGCCCAGATCATCTCTTTTTAACGGGCTGCCAGGAAGATCTACCCAAGCCTTTCCATCACTGCTGCCACGCATAAAAAATGTATTTCCTGCCCGCTGTATCTGCAGATGTTTGTAAAAAGCCCATCCAGAAAGGTTGTTCGTCTGCCTTCTGCCACCATTCCCAAGGTCGGTAACAATATTTCCAACGCCCCAGCCTGGCATAATGCCGTTTTGTAAAAGCATTCTTCCATTTGTTGAAGCTTTAACCATTATACCTGCCTCATTTGCACCATAAGCTTTCTTCTCCCTGAGCCCCAGCATATCTGAAAGCGTTACCTCGGCGATAAAATCACCCTCCACATTGTGGTAGGCAAAGGGCCCAGTTGCCTCCGATCCATCCCAAAATGTATTGTGCGAAACCATCTTTAGGATACCCGATTGTTGTGTAACTGTATCTGCATTTCCCAATAAACCATCCCAGGAAGTTCCTGACAGGCCATCTTTTGTTGCCGGAACTGACCGGGCTGCCCCACGCTGTTTTCTGATCACAAATTGTGAAGAATCTGTTTTAACAGCAAAGGGAAGAGATGTTTGGGTAACATTTCCAAAGTTATCCCTGATTTTCACAGTATAACTATAACTGCTTTGTGGAAAGACTGAAAAATCAATATAATCTGATGACCGCAACCATTTCGCATCCCCTTTATCTTTATCATTTTTAAAAAGATATTCGAGATCACTGCCTGGCAGTTTAGGTTTATCTGCAACCATGTAGACCATATTTGGCGTAACTGCTGATGGCTTTGAAGCAAATGATGCTTTTAAGTTGCCAGTGCTTAAGGTTTGTTCCCAAAAATTAAATTCTTTTAGGCAACCAGGATGATCAAGGCCATAACTGTATATTGAAATTGATGCTATTGCTGTTGCCGCGCCTGGTGCTCCGCCAGAAGATTCGATCAAAATACGCTGGTCGCTTTGATTATTACGGACCAGCGCATAATTGGCCGGTTTACCGTTTATAAATACTTGAAACTTTCCCTGATAAAAAGAACAGATTACCTGTTGCCATTTTCCGTTACCCACTATCCTTACGGCTTTATTTCCTTTACCAAAAAACAGATCTGTTTTTGAACCAACAGCAGGCAAAAGAGAAAAAACAGCACTAAATGGTTTTGAAAAATCGACCTTTTTTGTAATTCTATCTCCCATAAGGACTTTACTACCATTAGCCAATACAGCAGCTATTTTCCCATTAATATCGTCAACTCCCACATTCCCCTTGCATGTCAGTTCTCCCAAAGCGGCCCCATTGTTGGGCCAGTTTGCTAAATCCCCATATTCAAGGTTTTTTGTATCTGCGTACAGAACCGTACGGTTAGTTATGCCTTTTGTATAGGCTGCTTTAATCTCTGTATCGGTTAATGGAACATCATAAATTTTCAAAGCGGCCAGCGCACCAGAAAATCCTGAAGTTCCATCATCATTGCCGCCCACAAGAAATCTGGTAAGATTACTCACGAAAAGCATCCTTCTTTCTGCCCTATCCAATTTCCCATCAACATATATACGCTCCATTGTCCCATCAAAAACCATGGTAATCAGATGCCACTCATTTGCTTTCGGTAAGTTCCTGTATCCTAAATCGGCCCAGCCCAGATGGGTGGCAGCGCCTGCACCTTTACTACTCCCATAACCTGCCGCAGCATTACTTAAATTAACACCACCCCTACCTGTCCACGAAACGATTGTTTCTTCTTTATCAATTTCTGGGTTTAGCACCCACATGCTCACGCTATAACTGCTGTTCCCCAGCATAGATGAAGGTGCACGAACGGACGATAATAAGCGTTCGGTGCCAGAGAAAACCAAAGCTTTCTTTCCACCTATCATTGAAGTAACCGGCTTATTTGTTCCGTTAGCAGAAAACACACCAGCTAATTTTCCATTATTTTGAACATGGGCCGCTATTGATCCTACACGAAGGTTATCAAAGTTCAGATCCACTAACAGTCCCTTCGGTTCGAAACGTTGCAAAGATTCCCACTGTTTGATGCTGGTATTCATCACGGGATTATATTCGGCATTGTCGAAAACCTTAATATTCCATATCGCCTTGTTTAAGCCCGGATATTCTGTCCGTAAAATTGTTGTACGCAGATATCTGGCCTTAACATTCCCAAAATCGATCATCGGACTTCCATGCTGTGTGTTTTTACTTTTATCAGCATACAATTTCCATGTTTTACCATCGAGCGAATATTCGATTTTGTATTGATAGTACCATGTAGCATATTCAAATTGAGTGTGCACACTTTTAACATCATAAGCCCTACCTAAATCTATCTGGAGCCACGAGGGACCGATATTGTTTTTGGCTTTCCATAAAGTTCCGTTATTATCATCGGATGCAAATTCTGGTTTAAAATCCTGATCATAAGCTGAAGAGGCCACAACGGCTTTGCCCAGCGCCAGATTTGGGTGCGGATTTGCATTTTTTGCCAAATAGCCGATTCCGGAATGTGTAGGTACCAGCTTGAGTATGTTTCCTTTTTCATCGAAAATCATTTTATCTGCCGCTACCTGCCTGTGATAGCCACCGTCGTTGTGTGGGTTATTATGGCGATGATAAACCAGGTAGAAATCGTCTCCCTGCTGCAGAACAGACTGATGTCCTGGCCCATGCACCGTCCCGTCGCCATTTGTGGCGAGGATAGGATTATCCTGGGCATACTTAAAAGGTCCCATCGGATTGCTTGCAGTCGCATACTGTACCCTGTAAGTTCCATCTTCGCAATAGCCGGATGAATAGGTAAGATAGTAGATTCCCTTTCTTTTAAATACAAACGGAGCCTCGAAAAAGTCTTTCGCATCGGTATTCGGGATCTGCGCAAGTTTTGAAAACGACTTCATGTCGTCATTCAATAAGCCAACACCGCAACCATGACCCGGATAAATACCCCAGGTGCCCCAATACATATAATACTTACCGTCGTCATCTTTAAAAGTCTGTCCATCAAGTGTAATCACCTTGGGTACCATAAAATTTGAAACTATTGGTTTTCCGGGTGCTAAAAGCGATGTCCACGGGCCAACCGGTGTTGCAGAAGACGCACCGAATATTTCAACGGGCTGGCAGTAATATAGATAATACTTTCCATCTGGGCCCTGTGTTGCATCTGGTGCCCAGTAATGATGGGTTGTTGGCCAGTTCATATCCTGCATGGTCCAGTTCACAAAATCTTTTGAAGTCCATACCTGTGATGGTCCGAACCCGCCTCCATTGCCATCGGTTGTAGTATAAATATAATAAGTATCGCCAAATTTTTTAACTGTTGGATCTGCAAAATAGCCTGGTATAACCGGATTGCCCTGCCCCTTGGCCAAATGCTGAGATTGCGCCATTACAGGTTGGAAAGAGCAGCATAGGAGAAAAAGAATGAAGAGGTTTAGATAAATGTTTTTCATAATTAATATTGATATCCCGGCCTATAAAAACCAGACTTGATGGATCAGGATGTAAATATAAACGAAGCATAACCCAGATTTCCGTTGTATATTGATGCATAACATTAGTATTTTAACCAAGCACCCCAATCTGGGCTTTTTGATGTAGCAGATCAGAAAACTAAAAAGTAAATCGAGCATTAAGCGAGCCCCCTGAAGGTAATTTATTTTGTTGTACGGCAGGGTACTTGTTAATATCTAGTAGCTATCAGATAAAAAAGAATCATAAAAACACAGAGGTTCTTCATAGTTTTATCGATGAATTTTAAGGGTTATTTTATTCAATATTCTTTAAATTCATCTACACTTATCAAAAGATCTGGATATAAAATACATTGATATAAACAGGTCTAATGAAGGGCTTAATGATAAAATGATTTAAACATGAAAATATACAAAGTATTCTTGCGTACCATCCTGTTCCCTGCTGTTTTAGCCATGGGTATCACTACTGCCAATGCACAAAATGGAGACCAGATATTAGACGGAATCGGTGAAACGGGAATGAGTGCGCGTTATATCTTTAATGGAGATGCCAAAGACTGGTCCCGAAATAATTTTCATGCCAAATTTCAGGGCGAGGGGGTCAAATTTATCAATGACAGCCGATTTGGAAAGGTTTTGTCGCTCTCTGGGGATAACAATTCGTTTGTTACAATTCCAGGAGAAGCATTAACAGATATAGAATCGCTCAGCATATCAGGATGGATATACCTCCGTTCGAAGCAACCGGGCCAGCGTTTTTTTGATTTCGGGAAAGATGTAACCAAACATTTTTTTGCGGCCCCTGTTGGAACCAGTGCTCAGGCAGGTTTCCAGACATTGATCACCGCAAAGGAAAACAATAAAAACGGAGCGGTTTCGCCAGCATTAGAACTGAATAAATGGGTTTATATTACCATTGTGATCGATATTCCATCAAAATCTATGGTGACCTATGTGGATAGCAAGCCAGTGGCCGAAGTTAAGAATATCCCGCTGGATTTAACAACGGTATTCGATCAGCAATCAGTGGCAAAAAACCTGTTGTATATCGGAAAATCGCTAGTACCTGGAGATCCCTATCTGAATGCCATGATACATGATTTCCGTATTTATCGGGTTCCGTTAAGTGCGGGGCAGATTGCCGCAATTTATCGCAATGCCAAGGGAGGTACTCAGGAAAGCGTGGTAAATGTAGGTAAGCGTGAAGATGATCTTCCAAAGTTTTCTTCAGGCACGCCACAGCTTTACAATGCTTATTTAGCCCATGTACCAGATATTCAGGTAGAAACAGAAGTAGGAAATTTACCACGATTACCCAGTTATGTAACAGGCACCTACCAGAATAAGATGAAAGGTCCAAAAGTACGTGTGCTGTGGCCCTCTCCAACTGATAATAGCGAGGTTTTGAAACCCGGAAGTTACACCGTTACCGGGCGTGTAGCGGGAACGGTTTTTCAGCCAAAGGCACTTGTAACCGTAAAAGCACTTAAAAAATCAGCCGCACCAGCCTTAAAGCTAGAGCCGTTTGCTTTAAACAGGGTTTCTCTGCAGACTGACGTTCATGGCCATGCAACCAAATTTATCGAAAACCGCGATAAATTTATCAAAACATTAGCTAAAACCGATCCCAATTCTTTCCTGTATATGTTCCGACAAGCTTTTGGCCAGAAACAACCCGAAGGAGCAAAACCTTTGGGTGTATGGGACAGTGAAGATACCAAATTAAGGGGGCATGCCACAGGCCATTACCTTTCGGCAATTGCCCAGGCCTANGCCGGCACCGGNTACGACAAGACACTGCANGCCAATTTCTCAAAAAAAATGGAGTATATGATCAANACNCTCTATGAATTATCACAATTGTCGGGTAAACCTAAAAATTCAGATTCCACCTTTGTATCTGATCCGAGCGCTGTTCCGCATGGCCCGGGCAAATCAGATTATGATTCTGATCTTAGTGCATCGGGCATCCGTACCGATTATTGGAACTGGGGAAAAGGATTCATCAGCGCTTACCCTCCCGATCAGTTTATCATGTTAGAAAAGGGAGCTAAGTATGGAGGACAGAAGAACCAGGTTTGGGCGCCATATTATACATTGCATAAAATTTTGGCTGGCTTAATAGANGTATATGTGNTAAGTGGTAATAAAAAATCACTTAAAATAGCTACTGATATGAGTGACTGGGTGTACANCCGCTTAAGCCAGCTGCCTCAGGAAACGCTTATTAAGATGTGGAATACCTACATTGCCGGCGAGTACGGCGGCATGAATGATTCAATGGCCCGTTTATACCAGATTACAAATGATCCGAAATACCTGAAAACAGCACAATTATTTGATAATATAAAGGTTTTCTTTGGTGATACAGTACATTCGCACGGAATAGCCAAAAACGTAGATATTTTCCGTGGTCTGCATGCCAATCAGCACATACCCCAGGTTGTAGGGAGTATCGAAATGTACCGGGTATCCAATAAACCTGAATATTATAGTATAGCGGATAACTTCTGGCACAAAATGGTAGACGATTACATGTACAGTATCGGAGGAGTTGCAGGTGCACGTAACCCTGCCAACGCAGAGTGTTTTATTGCCCAGCCAGCTACCTTGTACGAAAACGGTTTCTCTGAAGGAGGGCAGAATGAAACCTGCGCTACCTACAATATGCTAAAACTGACCGGAGACCTGTTTCTCTTCGATCAGCGGGCAGAACTGATGGATTATTATGAGCGTGGCTTGTACAATCATATCCTGGCATCTGTTGCCCAGAACAGTCCTGCCAATACCTATCATGTACCACTCAGACCAGGATCTGTTAAACAATTTGGCAATGCGGATATGACAGGTTTTACCTGCTGTAACGGCACTGCAATAGAGAGCAGCACCAAACTACAAAATTCAATTTACTTTAAAAGTAAAGATAACCAGGCGCTTTATGTAAACCTGTATATTCCCTCAACACTAAAATGGACAGAACGCCAAATAACAGTAGAACAGACCACAAATTTTCCAAAAGAAGACAATACCCGTTTGACTATTAAGGGCAGTGGAAAATTTGATCTCCATGTACGTGTACCAGGCTGGGCTACCAAAGGATTTTTTGTAAAAATCAACGGTAAAGAACAAAAGTTTCAGGCTGAGCCAGGTAGTTACCTAAAGATAAGCCGTAGCTGGAAAAGCGGCGATATTGTAGATTTAAAGATGCCATTCCAATTCCACCTGGATCCGGTTATGGATCAGCAGAATATAGCGAGTCTGTTTTACGGGCCAATATTGTTGGCAGCGCAGGAACCAGAAGCCAGAAAAGATTGGCGTAAAATAACCTTGAATGCCAAAGATATTGGCAAATCAATCAAGGGTGATCCACAATCTTTACAGTTCACCATTGATGATGTGGTTTTCAAACCATTTTATGAAACATACGGGCGTCATTCTGTTTATCTGGATGTTACATTAAAATAGGAACCAGGCGCCAATAGCTGAAAAATGGCTTCCATAAATTAATGGAAGCCAATCCCTTTATACAATCTCTCTTTATTTGGGAAAACCGCTAACATCCGATCATTTATCAATAAAAACAGCGACAGCCTTGTCAAAGATGTAACATTCCTGTTAATTTATGGTTAATACATGATAAAATCATCGATCTACATGCATTAAAAGACAGTTAAATTTGATCTGACTAATAACTAAACAAAATCATGATCAAACTCAAAATTGCTTTTCTAGCCATAGCCTTGCTCTGTTTTGTGCAGATCCATGCGCAAACGGTGCCCATAAGCGGAAAAATTACAGATGCAGCAGGGACAGCTTTGCCCGGCATTTCCGTAAAAATAAAGGGTACATCCCTCGGAACGTCCACAGATTCACAGGGGAATTTCTCCATCAAAGGCACAAACCCATCAGTGCTTGTATTTAGCGGTATCGGTTTCCAGACCAGAGAGCTCGCCTATACAGGACAAAACAACCTGGTGATTGTACTTAAAGACGACCAGCAGAGCCTTAACGAAATTGTGGTGACTGCACTAGGTGTAAAGCGGGAAAAACGTAACCTCACCTATAGTTCTCAAGAGGTAAAAGGTGAGCAATTAACCCAAACCAAAGAGCCGAACCTGGTAAATGCCCTGGCCGGTAAGGTTTCGGGTGTTCAGATTACAAGTTCTTCGGGTACTCCCGGCAGCTCGTCCAGGATTGTAATTAGGGGGGCCAATTCCCTTTATGGAAACAACGAAGCCTTAATGGTTATCGATGGTATCCCGGTAAACAATGATGAAACCGGAAACCTGAATTCTGGCCCAGGCACCAACCGTATTGCCGATCTTGATCCTAATATTATTGAAAGCATTAATGTGCTAAAAGGTGGTGCTGCAACAGCGCTATATGGATCTGATGGTGCAAAAGGGGTAATTATCATTACAACCAAAGCAGGAAGCCTGAACAAAAAGCCTTCACTAAGCTTTTCATCATCATTTTCTATGGAGAAACCACTTTTGCCCGAAATCCAGAATAAATATTCATTAGGATCTAACGGCGTATATTTTGATGGCGTAAACCAGAAAACAAGTACTTCATGGGGAGCAAGGATGGATACCCTGAAAATAAACGGACAGCCTGCACAGGTATACGATCAGTCTGATCTATTTTTCAAAACCGGAAAAACATATACGAACACAGTAGCCATAAACGGTGGCGGGGCTTACAACTCTTATTTTCTATCATATACCAATTTTGCGCAGGATGGAACGGTACCTACCACGTCTTTTGACCGGAATACCGTTTTTGGGAAATTCAGCACCGAGATATTAAAGGATCTCAATATTACTTTTTCACTCAACTATGCCAATACCAAAAACAACAGGCTACCTGAAGGATATGCCCTTGAAAGCCCTGTATGGACTATTTTTACCGCTCCAGTTTCCTATAATCTACAGCCTTCCCTCAACCCGGACGGCACGCAGAGGCTGTTCCGTTTTTCCAGGAACAACCCATATTGGGTATTGGATAACATCAGCAATACCTCGGTAGTAAACCGGTTTTTACCAACTTTTAATGCTGATTACAAAGTATTGAGCTGGCTAACTATTACTGAACGTTTTGGAGCCGATGTTTATGTTGAACAGGGCAAATATCATGAATCGTTACTCTCGGTTTCGAACCCTAATGGCCGGATCGTAAACAACAACACCAATTTCAGACAATATAACAATGACCTGATCATCGGTGCCAACAAAAGTTTTGGTGATTTTACTATCGATGCACTATTGGGCAACAACATATTATCAACCTATAACGAAAATGCCTAT
>Ga0065714_10002719_pt1 | contig 11749 bp, 9 predicted proteins | sample MisRhiReplicate2_FD_59101 | JGI IMG/M metagenome (GOLD analysis project Ga0065714, IMG submission 59101) | Miscanthus rhizosphere microbial communities from Kellogg Biological Station, MSU, sample Rhizosphere Soil Replicate 2: eDNA_1 v2... | ecosystem: Host-associated > Plants > Roots >... | reverse complement strand
AGTTGCTTATATTTTTTATTTTCGCAAAACATAAAGACAAATACATGGAAGAATTTGAAGTGAGCGATGCTTCTAAGAAGACAAAAACCATTTATATTTCTACAATCTTCAGTATTGCATTGGTTTTATTGATGCTGGGTATGTTGGGCTTGATATTGGTACATGCAAAAAACCTTTCCAACTACGTGAAGGAAAATATTGTATTGAACATCATTGTAGATGAAGGTGCTAAAGAAACAGACGTTTTACAGTTTCAAAAAGAACTAAATGCTAATCCGGCAGTTAAGAACACACAATACGTAAATAAGGAAATGGCAGCCAGAAACTTAACTAATGATCTTGGTGAAGATTTCGTTAATTTCTTAGGCTACAACCCCTTACTATCAACAGTTGATGTGTATTTAAAGGCCAATTATGCAAACAATAAAAGCATAGATACATTAAAAGCAAGTATTGCTAAAAATCCTGTTGTTAAAGAAGTTATCTACCAAAGCTCATTAATTGATATGGTAAATAAAAACATCAACACCATAGGATTAATCATTTTAGCCTTTGCCGCTATTTTATTGATTATATCTATTGCCCTTATTAATAATACCATAAGGCTTGCCATTTATTCTCAGCGATTCCTGATTAAAAGTATGCAATTGGTTGGTGCCACAAGAGGCTTTATCCGCAGACCTTTTATTTTATTAGCGGCCCTGCACGGATTAATTGCGGCGTTTATTGCCATTCTAATCTTATTGGGTATATTGTACTACGCTCAAAGAGAAATACCGGAAATTGTAATTCTTAGAAATTATACTGAATTTGGTATTGTTTTACTTGGACTTGTAGGTGTAGGTATCTTTATTACAGCTATTAGCACCTCGTTTGCCGTTAGCAAATATTTACGTTTAAAAATTTACGACCTTTACAGATAATGATAGAAAAAAAATCAACCCCTGCACATCAGGACTCCAAAACTGAATTAGTTTTCACTAAAAAAAACTATCAATTATTGCTTATCAGCATTGCTATTGTTGTATTTGGCTTCATTTTAATGATTGGTACAACAGATATTTACGACTTCAGGAAAACTTTGCTTGCTCCTATGGTAGTATTGGCAGGTTTTGCTTTTGGAGTTTATGCAATCTTAAAAAAATAGGCTAATACATGAATTATTTTCAAGCCCTTATTCTAGCAATTATAGAAGGGCTAACAGAGTTTTTACCGGTTTCATCAACCGGCCACATGGTTATTGCCAGTTCCTTTATGGGAATTGGGAAAGATGAATTTGTAAAACTTTTTGAAGTTGCCATTCAACTGGGGGCTATTTTAGCCGTAGTTGTGCTTTACTGGAAAAAGTTTTTTGACTTTAGTAAGTGGCAATTTTACATTAAGCTAATCATAGCAGTTATACCCGCACTATTTTTGGGATTCTTATTAAATGATTTTATAGATAATACTTTAGGTAACCCCATCTTTATTGCAGTAGTATTGCTGCTTGGTGGTATTGTGCTGTTGTTTATCGATAAATTCTTTAAAAATCCGACGATCCATCATGAAAGTGAGATCAGTAACATGACCGCTTTTAAAATCGGGTGTTTCCAGGTTTTAGCTGTTGCATTTCCGGGTTTAAGCAGAAGTGCGGCAACCATAATTGGTGGTATGCAACAAAAACTAACCAGACATGCGGCTGCTGAATTCTCCTTTTTTCTGGCCGTGCCTACCATGTGCGCTGCTACCGGTTATAAGCTGTTAAAAGGGCATGAATTGTTGAATGCTGAAAATATTAAATTATTGCTTTTCGGAAATGTGATCGCATTTNTCGTAGCAATAATCGCGATAAAATCTTTCATAGGATTTTTATCAAAACANGGATTTCGGATTTTTGGCTGGTACAGAATCATCATAGGTGTTCTNCTNCTGGCACTATATTTTTCGGGGGTTGAAATGAACGTAATGTAATGGGTGAGGATAAAGAAGAACAGATAGTAACAAAAACATTTCCTGATTTTAATTTTGCTGAAGGTGAGCTATTGCTCATCAATAAACCGTACAAATGGACAAGCTTTGATGTTGTTGGAAAAATCCGCAACTCGCTTAAGCCATTGAAATTGAAGGTAGGTCACGCAGGAACTTTAGATCCGCTGGCGACAGGTTTATTAATCATTTGCACAGGAAAGCTGACTAAACAAATTGACACTTTTCAGGCAGAGGAAAAAGAATACACCGGAACCATGGTTTTAGGTGCCACTACCCCATCTTTTGATTTAGAAACTGTTGTTGATCAGGAATTTTCGATAGATGGAATAACCGAAGAAGCTATTTATGCGGCTACAGCGCCCTTTACTGGCGACATACAACAATATCCACCTGCACACTCTGCTGTAAAGGTAAATGGCGAACGTTTGTATGTGAAAGCCAGAAGAGGCGAAGAAACAGAACTGCGTTTACGCTTTGTTACTGTTTCTGCGTTTGAAATTACCAGAATTGCACTTCCTGAAATAGATTTCAGGATTGTTTGCAGTAAAGGGACTTATATCAGATCATTGATTTCTGATTTCGGTAAGCACCTTAACAATGGCGCTTATTTATCAAAACTTACCCGCACCCGTAGCGGAAACTTTTTACTTGAAAATGCTTTTGAGGTAGCGGATTTAGTTAACTATCTTAGGCTTAAAAAAGAGTAGTCATGCGTGGCCAGGTAAAACCCAAAAAACTTAACATCGCTAAAAACATATTCCTAATAGTATGCGGCATTGTTTCGGCTTGTTTTGGACTGAAAAGCTTTTTGTTACCCAGTGGATTTATAGATGGTGGCGTAACCGGTATATCTCTGCTAATTAGCAACATAACAAAGCTCAATCTTTCTTACCTGATTATTTTGATTAATATCCCTTTCGTTATTCTGGGGTATAGGCAAATCGGTAAAGTATTCGCCATCAAAACATCTATAGCGATATCATTACTGGCCATTTTACTGGTTGTTGCTCCATTTAAACCCATTACTCATGACCCACTATTGATTGCCTTTTTTGGAGGGCTATTTTTGGGTGGAGGAATTGGTTTGGCCATGCGTGGTGGCTGTGTAATTGACGGCACAGAGGTATTGGCGCTATACATCAGTAAAAAAAGCACACTTACGGTTGGTAACATCATCCTGATATTGAACATCGTTATCTTCTCTTTTGCTGCAATATTTTTAGGAATGGACAAGGCACTTTATGCCATCTTAACTTACCTATCTGCCTCTAACACGGTTGATTATATTGTAAATGGCATTGAACAATACACTGGGGTTACCGTTATTTCTGACAAAAACGACCGCATTAAAAAGTTCATCATCAACCAAATGAAACGTGGTGTAACCATCTATAAAGGCGAAGGCGGATACGGAATAAAAAAGGATATCGACATACTTTATACTGTAGTTACCAAACTTGAAATGAGTAAACTGCAGACTGCAATTAGACAGATTGATCCTGATGCTTTTGTGATTCAGCAGCAAATTGCCGACATAAAGGGTGGCGTTGTAAAACGTCCGGCTTTACATTAATTTATACTACCTTGAAAATATACAATCACTTTTCGGAATTTAAAAAGCTAAACAACGCAGTCGCAACTATTGGAACTTTTGATGGGGTACATTATGGCCACCAGAAAATTATTAAACGTTTGTGTGAACTTGCAAAGGCAACCGGCGGTGAAAGTGTAATACTAACTTTTTTCCCTCATCCAAGGTTAATTATTGATCCGGAAAACCAGGATTTGAAAATGATTAATACAATTAACGAGAAGGCTAAAATGTTGGAAGGTCTTGGAGTAGATCACTTAATCATTACTCCTTTTACCCGCGATTTCTCGAACCTTACTCCTGCTGAGTATATTCAGAACATTTTGGTTGACACAATTGGCATTAAGCATCTTATTGTTGGTTACGACCATCGTTTTGGTAAGGATAGAAAAGGCGGGCTACAGGATCTAGAGGCTTTCTCTAAAAACTTTAATTATAAAATTGAGCAAATACCCGAGCAGGACATTAACGATGTTGCAGTAAGCTCTACGAAAATCCGTACAGCGCTACTTGATGGAGATGTTGCACTGGCAGCCAATTACCTTGGTTACAACTTTTCATTATATGGTAAAGTAATTAAGGGCGACAAGATAGGCCGCACTATTGGCTTCCCTACTGCCAACCTTTTTGTTGAGGAAACCTACAAACTAATCCCTTCTGACGGGATTTATGCGGTAACCGTTGAAATGAACGACCAGTTGTTTAAAGGGATGGCATATATTGGTCAGCGCCCTACAATTAATGGAATGACCAGAAATATTGAGGTAAATATTTTTGATTTCAATCAGGAAATTTATGGTCAGGATATCAAGATGACCTTCCTTGAATTTTTAAGGCACGACGTTAAATTTACGGGCTTAGAGGCCTTAAAAATACAATTGCAGAAAGACAAAGACGCTACTTTAGCTTATTTCAATAAAACGTCATAAGCTCATTTTAACACTCATTTTCTTCTAAAAAAAGGCATTATTTTCGTATATTTACGACAATGAGGTCATTATTTACTCTGATACTAATAGTTTTTATTCATCTTTTTTCTTCTCATTTAGTAAGTGGGAAAGGCTTTGATGCGGGAAAGACTAAACATAGTCAATTGAGTATTAATGCAAAAAAGAAACAATTTGTTTTTAGCAAAAAAAGCAAGTCGTCGTTTCAAAAAACCTCATTTGAAGATCTACCTGCCTTACATCAAGGAGTAAACAAAACTTCTTTCGGGTTGTTTCTTATTTTTAAAAGGCAAGACATTCAGCTTGCTTCATGCCCATTAATTGCAAATTATTACAGCTCTTTTTCATTTTCGAGTTACGCTTATATTTTTAATTTTCTGTACCCAAAACATGTTTTTTGGTAATTATAATTTATACCCAATACGTTAACACAATAAATTATACATTAAAAAATACGCGTTTCTATGATACATTTACCAGTATTAATTACTGATTTAGGCTTAATACTTGCAGCTGCCGGGGTAACTACACTCCTTTTTAAAAGAATTAAACAACCTTTAGTGCTTGGCTATATTTTGGCTGGACTACTGGTTGGTCCACACGTTAAATTTATACCAACTGTTACTGATAATGAAAGCATCCACATCTGGGCAGAGATTGGAGTAATCTTCTTACTGTTTAGTTTGGGGCTCGAATTTAGTTTTAAAAAACTGGTAAAGGTTGGAGGCTCAGCCTCAATAACAGCCATTGTTGAGGTTGTATTTATGCTGATAATCGGTTTTGTAGCCGGATTGGCTATGGGCTGGTCTACAATGGACAGTATATTTCTCGGGGGTATATTATCGGTATCATCCACCACCATCATCATCAGGGCTTTTGAAGAATTGGGTGTAAAACATAAAAAGTTCGCCGGGCTGGTTTTTGGAGTACTGATTGTTGAAGACCTTGTTGCCATCTTATTATTGGTATTGCTATCTACACTTGCTGTTAGTCAGCAATTTGCGGGTGCTGAGATGCTGATTTCAATACTAAAACTTTGTTTCTTCCTTATTTTGTGGTTTATAGGTGGAATATTCATTGTGCCTACTTTTTTAAAAGCCACCAAGAAATTAATGAATGATGAGACCATGCTTGTGGTTTCTATCGCTTTATGTTTGTTGATGGTGCTATTAGCTGTTAAGGTGGGTTTCTCTGCTGCTTTGGGCGCATTTATTATGGGTTCAATACTGGCAGAAACTACGCAGGCAGAAAGAATAGAGCACCTGACAAAATCTGTAAAGGATCTATTTGCTGCAATCTTCTTTGTATCGGTAGGTATGTTAATCAATCCAAGTATTCTTGTTGATTATGCTGTTCCCATTGTAATAATTACCCTGGCGACTGTTTTAGGTAAATTTTTAAGTTCAGGACTAGGAGCTTTGGTTTCAGGACAACCTTTAAAAACATCGGTACAAACCGGTTTAAGTTTAGCACAGATTGGGGAGTTCTCATTTATCATTGCAACTTTAGGGCTAACACTTAAGGTAACCAGTGATTTCTTATACCCAATAGCGGTTGCAGTATCAGCAATTACTACTTTTACCACCCCCTATCTGATTAAATTTTCTGAACCGTTTTACTTATTCCTGGAACGCAAACTTCCTAAAAAATGGGTTGAAGGTATCAACCGATATAGCTCAAGTACTGCCGGCATAACCACTTTGAGCGACTGGAAAACTTTGCTTAAATCGTACACATTCAACCTTATTATACACTCGGTCATTCTGATTGCTATCGTGTTTTTGGGTTCAAAATACCTGCAACCATTTATCACGCAAAATCTGATTAATGGTAATAATGGCATTGTTATCAGCCTGATACTTACTTTGTTTTTCATGACTCCTTTCTTATGGGCGCTTGCAATTAGACGAATAGAAAGAAAGGCGTATTCGCACTTGTGGTTAAATAAAAAGTACACTCGGGGCCCATTAATTGCACTTGAGATTTTACGTATTTCTTTGGCTATCTTCTTTGTCGGCATTTTAATTTATCAGTTCTATAGCACCTGGGTTTCAATTGTAATTGCAATTGCCTTAATTGTATCCTGCATGTTTGTCTTCTCCAGGAGGCTACAAGGTTTTTACAACAAACTTGAAAGCAGATTTCTCCTTAATCTTAATGCCAGAGAAGCACAAAATGCACAACCGGAAATACTACCATGGGATACTCACTTAGTAGAACTTACGGTTGCGCCGGAATCAACACTTGTTGGAAAAACGCTTATTGAATTATCGGTAAGGGAGAAATATGGTGTCAATATTGCATTAATTGAACGTGGAAAAATCATGATTCCGACCCCCGGAAGAGATGAACGCCTATACCCCAACGATAAAGTTTTGGTTATTGGAACGGATGATCAGCTGGCCGCAGTGAAGGAATTATTTGAAGGAAGTATAGATGAAAGTCTACCATCCAGCTTCCCTAAAGAAGACATGGCCCTACAGAAAATAGTAATCAATAGCAGCTCACCTGTGTATGGTCAAACGATTCGTAATTCGGGGATCAGAGAGATGACTCAGGGTCTTGTTGTAGGAATTGAACGAAACGGAGAACGGATCCTGAACCCTGATTCAACCCTTACATTTGAGAATGGTGATATTGTATGGATTGTAGGTAACAACAAGAAAGTTCCCGATCTGCTAAAATAATCTGTAAATTTTGATTTTGCTTTAACAGAATGTACCTTGTATACCAATGAAAATAGACCAGGAAAAGAGCGACTTTTTAGACGAAATGCTCAATCATTGGCAGGAAGAGAATCTCTTATCGCCAGATGATGTTAAAAAGTTACGTAACAGTTATGAGACTAAAAGTTTTGACTGGCGTCGATTAGCTCAGTATTCTTTTTGGATTGCTATGGCCTGTGGCGTTATTTCATTAGGTGCCCTTTTAATTGACAACAAGATTTTAAACTATCTGGAGCAACTTTTTACAGCTTCTGATGTGATGATAAGTGTTTTATCGGCAGCTGGTGCAGCTGCCTTATACTATTTCAGTTTTAAAAGAAAGAAGCTTAAATCCCATCTTGTATTTAGTAATGAGGCAATGGTTTTTACCGCCGTAATGTTAACTGCCAATGCCATCGCTTACCTGGGCAAGGCCATTGACAATGGCAGTTCACACTTCTCTTTACTCATACTGGCATCTGTGGTCATCTATGGAGTACTGGCCTACATCTTTAAATCAAGGTTGATATGGGCCTTTGTATTGATCTCATTAGGTGCCTGGTTTGGCACAGAAACAGGTTATTTATCGCGTTGGAATTGGTACTTCCTTGGAATGAATTACCCACTTCGCTTTGTGATTTTTGGTTTATGCCTAACCGGTTTTTCATTTCTAATTAAAGACAATAAAAAGATGGGCATCTTTTTTCAGACAAATTATGTCTGTGGTATGGTCTATTTATTTGTTTCTCTGTGGTTACTTTCGGTATTCGGCAACTTCAGTTCACTGGAAGAATGGTACTCAGTAAAGCAATTAAGCTTATTTTATTGGGGTATATTATCGGCAGCTTTCTGCCTGATCAGTATTTACATTGGCTTGAAATACAGGGACGATATTGCCAGAGAATTCGGGATTACCTTTCTGTTCATCAACCTGTACACCCGGTATTTTGAATACTTTTGGGACAGCTGGCACAAGGCTTTATTCTTTTGTGTCCTTGCCGCATCATTCTGGTTTATTGGCCGCAGGGCAGAAAAAATCTGGAACCTCGAATTTTTAAAGAAATAGCTTACTACTTTATAAAGTGTATGTACACTATTTTACATACATGATATGCCGATAAAGCAAAGAATAATATGGCAATTCCCTTATTAACGATGTAGCTACTCAATGCAAATTTCTCTTGAATATACTGAGCAAAACGCGCAAAACCGTATAAGGCCAATCCGGCACCAATTCCCGACCCAATACTAAAAACAGACAAGGAAAGGTATCCAATATCTATCCATTCATGCGATATCAGGTAGGTACCCACAAATAACCAGTAAGGTATCTGCATTGGGTTAACAACACCTAAAATCAAGCCGTATTTTATACTGTCCTTTTTTGAATAATCAGCTTTAGGCATCTCTTTACGAGACTTCCAGGTAATTACACCTAATATCCCGAACATAAAAACCATGATCACATCAATGATATTATCGAGCTTAATTTCGCTCGATAGCCATTGTACAAAACGCATCACTCCGAAAGTAAAAAATATTTCGACAGTTGAAAACGCCATAATAAAGTATAAGGCCTGACGTAGACCTCTGGTAATTGTTATCTGAACTACCGTTAAATTAATATTTCCCGGAGGTATGTAACCAATCATGTTCAGAATTACCCCTAAAAAGAGTGTTAAAAAAAGCATGCGCGAAGATACAATTATTTCAAATGAGCTTTTAAATACTTGGCGGTATAAGATGCTTTTACTCCTAAAAGATCTTCAGGTGTGCCTTCAAAAACAATATTACCACCTTTATCTCCACCTTCTGGACCAATATCTATTACCCAATCTGCAGATTTTATCATATCCATATTGTGTTCTATTACTAAAATTGTATTTCCCTGCTCTATTAAGGTATTCAGGGCAATTAAAAGCTTTTTAATATCATGGAAGTGCAAACCGGTGGTTGGCTCATCAAATATGAACAAGGTTTTATTCGCATTGTTTCCTTTGATTAAGAAGGAAGCGAGTTTAATACGTTGTGCTTCACCACCTGAAAGTGTGTTAGAGGATTGTCCCAAATGCACATATCCTAAGCCCACATCTACCAAAGGTTGTAGCTTATTTAAAATTTTAGGTTCATTCTTAAAGAAATCTACCGCCTCTTCGATTGTTAAGTCTAGGATATCAGCCACGTTTTTATCCTGATAGGTTACATCAAGTACCTGTTGTTTAAACCTTCGTCCTCCACAAGTTTCACATGGCAGGTAAATATCTGCCATAAACTGCATTTCTATTTTAACTTCTCCCTCACCCTGGCAAACATCACAACGACCGCCTTCCACATTAAATGAAAATGCTGCTGGTTTTAGGCCCGCTGCTTTTGAGGCAGGTAAGGCAGAAAACAAAGCCCTCACATCATCCCATGCTTTCACATAAGTTACCGGATTAGATCTTGATGATCGGCCGATTGGGTTTTGATCAACCATTTCAACCTGGCTAACCAATTCATAATTGCCGTAAATACCATCGTAAGCTCCTGTTTGTTCTCCAGAGTAATTTCCTATTGCTTTTTGTAAAGCAGGATAGAGTATTTTCTTGATCAAACTTGTTTTTCCTGATCCGGAAACACCACTTACAACTGTAAACACGCCCAAAGGGAATTTTACATCTATATTTTTAAGGTTATTTTCTCTGGCTCCCTTAATTAGAATATGGTCTTTCCAACCTCTTCTTTTTGCAGGAACAGAGATTTGCTCTTCTCCTGAAAGATACTTTCCGGTTAAGCTATTCTTATCTTTAATGATCTGATCGTATGTACCACTAAAAACCAGGTTACCGCCATGAGTTCCAGCCTCTGGGCCGATATCAATAATATGGTCGGCAGCTTTCATCATCTCCTCTTCATGTTCTACCACAAGAACAGTATTACCTACGTTTCTAAGTGATATCAGCACTTCGATCAGTTTATTCGTATCTCTTGGGTGTAATCCTATGCTTGGTTCATCAAGAACATATATAGAGCCCACTAGGCTACTCCCTAACGAAGTAGCGAGGTTAATGCGCTGAGATTCTCCACCTGAAAGCGTATTGGACAGCCTGTTAAGCGTAAGATAGCCTAACCCCACATTGTTAAGGTACAGCACACGACTGCTAACCTCAGCTAATAAACGTTTAGCTATTTTCTCGTCATTTGACGAAAGATTTAAGTTATCAAAGAAATTAAGGATAGTCGACAAGGGCATCAAAACGATATCAATAATCGACTTATCGTCGATTTTTACATAAGAAGCGTCCTTACGCAATCTTGAACCTTTGCAATCAGGACAAGAGGTTTTCCCTCTATAGCGAGATAACATAACGCGATACTGGATTTTAAAGGTCTGTTCTTCCAGTTCTTTAAAAAAGGCATCAAGTCCTTCAAAATACTTATTACCGGTCCATAATATTCTCTGTTCCTTTTCGGTTAATTCATTAAATGGTCTGTGGATTGGAAAGTCGAATTTAGCAGCACTTTTAACAAGTTTAGCCAGCCATTCCTTCATTTTCTCACCCCGCCATGGTGCAATTGCATTATCGAAAACGCTTTTGCTCTTGTCAGGGATAACCAGATCTTCATCTATTCCAATTACGTTTCCATAACCTTCGCATCTTTTACAGGCACCATAAGGGTTATTGAAACTAAAGAAATTTGGAGTTGGCTCGTCAAAACGAATCCCATCAAGCTCGAAACGGTCGCAAAAATTTGTTAGTTTTCCATCGTGGTCTACATAACAATCGCCCTTCCCTTCGAAGAAAGCAGTTTGAACTGAATCGGCAATACGACTTAATGTCTCATCCTCTGTATTAACTACAATACGGTCAATCAGAATCTTGATTGTGTTTTCGTCTTTTAATTCAAAATCCTTAAAAGACTCATCCTCGAGGATAGCCTCAATTTTATGAATTTGACCATCGTAAAAAATCCGTAAAAAGCCTTTTTGTAAAAGTACCGCAAGCTCTTCTTTTACTGACCTATTATTGTGAGGGAATAAAGGGCAAAATATAGTAACAGTACTCTCCTGTTCAAGATTAGAGATAAAATCAACTACTGTAGTAACGGTGTCTTTTTTTACCACTTTACCAGAAACCGGCGAGTATGTTTTCCCAATTCTGGAGAACAATAGCTTAAGGTAATCATATATCTCAGTTGAGGTCCCTACCGTTGAACGTGGATTTGAAGTGATCACCTTCTGTTCGATGGCAATCGCCGGAGCAATTCCTTTTATGTAATCAACATCAGGTTTATTCATCCTGCCCATGAACTGACGGGCATAGGAAGACAAACTTTCAACGTATCTCCTCTGACCTTCAGCATATAGCGTATCAAATGCTAAAGATGACTTACCTGATCCCGACATTCCGGTGATTACAACCAGCTTATTTTTTGGGATTGCTACATCTATATTCTTTAGATTATGAACTCTGGCACCTTTTATGATAATGTTTTTGTGTGGATCTTTGTCGATTTCGTTATTCATTGATTTCGTGATAGAATACTGCTAATATACC
>Ga0065714_10065222_pt1 | contig 11752 bp, 12 predicted proteins | sample MisRhiReplicate2_FD_59101 | JGI IMG/M metagenome (GOLD analysis project Ga0065714, IMG submission 59101) | Miscanthus rhizosphere microbial communities from Kellogg Biological Station, MSU, sample Rhizosphere Soil Replicate 2: eDNA_1 v2... | ecosystem: Host-associated > Plants > Roots >... | reverse complement strand
CAGGAGAAGGGCAGCGAGCTGGCCCTCGACGTCGACGATACCGAGGAAACCCGCCGCAGTGCAGTGGCCAATCTGAATGTGTCTTTTGCCCCGGTCGGCATGGGCAGTTGGCAACTGGTGCCGGGTGTCCAGGTGGGTTATGAGCATGTGCTGGGCGATCACGAAATCGATAGCGAAGGTCAGCTGCTGGGCCTGGACATCGAACAACGCGCAGCCTTTGACAGCCGGGAGCTGTTCTTCGGCGGGGTCAATCTCATGGCCAATCTCGGCCCGCTGAGCCTTGGGGGCGAAATTGGTGCCAGCGGCGGAGGGGACAGTCACGGCTTCAGCGGTGGCCTCAAGGCCAGCTATTCGTTCTGACACTGTTGCATGGGGGCTGGCCGCCGGTATTCGGCGGCCTTGGCTACATGCAGGACGAACCGGTTAGTGTCGGGCTCGCGTGCGCCCTGATTTAAAATCAGCGGGACTGACACCATAGGCGTTCTGGAAGTACTGGCAAAACCTGCCGACATTGCTGAACCCGAACCGTAACGCCACCTCGGTCACCGACGTCGGGACATCCTGCGCCAGCGCATCGTAGGCGCGCTCCAGCCGCACTTGCCGTTGATAGGCAACAATCGAAACACCCACGAAACGCCGAAAACCTTCCTGCAACGCACGCTGGCTGACATTGCTCTGCCGGGCCAGATCCGTGCCGCTGACCAGTTGCTCGGGATGTTCCTGAATGTACTCGACGGCCCGCTTCACATGCCGTGGCGCTATCAGCGGTGCAGGGCGCCGAAGGGCTTGCGTGAAGTTGTGCGGCCAGACCTCCAGTACCGCGTCGATCAACATTTCCCGTAGACGCGAAGGCATCAGCGTACCCGAGTTGATCAGCAGGTCGAACTCGGTTCCTGTCGCCAGATCGATCAAGGCCTTGATGCCTTGGAAGGCCGGGATGGTCAGATCTACCAGCGGCTCGAAGTGCAGCTTTTCCAGGATGGGCTTGTCCAGCAGTGACGAGAGTCGCTCGGTGAGTAGGGCGCGTCTGATCGAAATCCCGTGCTGGGCGTGATTGTCGAGAAAGTGCATCGAGCGAATATCGGCTTTGTCGATTGCCAGGCCAACGTGGGTGACGCCCACCGATTCGGTCGTGTGATTGAAGACGATCTTGCCGGCACCAGGAATGACGAAGGTGATTTCGTCATGGGGATCGGGAAACACCACTTTGAAGTCGCCGAGGTAATGCATCCTGCGAAAGCTGACGCCTTCATGCCTGCCGTAGACACCGCCAATGATGATGTTGGCTGGTGGGGGCGACGTATCGGAGTAGCGGCTGCCGAACAGGGTCGAGAACAGCGCGCCAAAGTCATCGCAGCGCATGTCGTTGGATCGGAGGATGATTGGCTGGCGTGTCGGGGGTGAGTACAACTTGAGTGGCGCCTTGGGTCGAGGGTCGTGGGTACAGGGATGAGGGAGCGCGAGGACATTAGCAGGCGCAAGTGACAGGCTTGTGACGACAGGGAATGCAGTGCTCAAGCTCACGTGCCGGATGGACCCTAAGCACGTCATCGATGACTTCCCCGCGAGACAAACGTAATCTTGCCGATTCGCGTACCCAGACAAGAAAAAAACAAGGAGTCAGTGATGCAACCAATCCGTCTCGGCCTGGTGGGCTACGGCAAGATTGCCCAGGATCAACACGTTCCAGCGATCAACGCCAACCCCTCGTTCCACTTGGTGTCTGTCGCAACGCAAGGGCAGCCCTGCGTCGGGGTGGAGAACTTTCAGTCCCTGAGCGAGCTGCTCGGACACGGCCCGCACGTCGATGCGATTGCGTTTTGCACTCCGCCGCAAGGGCGATTCGCTCTGGTGCAACAAGCGCTGGCCGCTGGTAAACACGTGCTGGTAGAAAAACCGCCGTGCGCCACGTTGGGTGAAGCGATGGCGTTAGTGAGTCAGGTAGAGGCGCAAGGGGTCAGTGGCTTGTTCGCTTGGCATTCACGCTACGCGCCCGGTATCGAAGCCGCCCGTGACTGGCTCGCCACCCGTACCTTGCAAAGCGTACAGATAGACTGGAAAGAAGACGTGCGCAAGTGGCACCCCGGCCAGACCTGGATCTGGCAGCCAGGAGGCCTGGGCGTCTTCGATCCCGGCATCAATGCCTTGTCGATTGCCACCCATCTGCTGCCGCTGCCGCTGTTTGTCGAGTCTGCCGATCTGCGCGTCCCAGGCAACTGCCAGTCGCCTATTGCCGCTTCCATCAAAATGTCTGATGCGCGCCACCTTGATGTCCGTGCGGAGTTCGATTTCGACCACGGTCATGACGAACTCTGGAGCATCGAGATTCGCTGCACCGAAGGCATCCTGCGACTGGACAACGGTGGTGCACTGTTGAGCATTGACGGCGTGCGCCAAGCCGTATCGGAGGAGGGCGAGTACGCGGCGGTGTATCGACATTTTCAGCAGCTGATTGGCGACAAAGCCAGTGACCTGGATCTGCAGCCGCTGCGACTGGTTGCCGACAGTTTTTTTGTTGGCAGTAGGGCGTCGGTCGAGCCGTTTTACGATTAGTGGCTGCTGAAAGATTTCGCCAGCCTGTTGCATCGACCGGTGAGTCCACGGTCGATACCGGCCGCTTTATTAATAGCAACTGACTCTCATTGTCATGTTGATGGAATTTTCGACAGGGTTGCGTAAGTAAGCCATTCTTACCGGGATATTGATCACCGCTTCATCACCTTGGCCCTCATGCGAGTACAGCCATGCTCTATTGGATGTTGGTTTTCGTCCCCATTCCCATCCTCTTGAAGTTCATTGCGCCACAGCAGGACTTGCTGATCTTTCTGGCTGCTTCTCTGGCCATCGTGCCACTGGCCGGATGGCTGGGCCGGGCGACCGAGCAGTTGGCAGAACGTTCCGGGGAAGGAGTGGGTGGGCTGCTCAATGCCACGTTCGGCAACGCCACGGAACTGATCATCGCCATAAGTGCATTGCGGGCCGGCTTGCACGATGTGGTGAAAGCCTCCGTGATCGGCTCCATTGTCGGCAATATCCTGTTGGTGCTGGGGGCCGCCATGCTCGCCGGCGGGCTGCGTCACAAGGAGCAGCAATTCAATGCCCTTGCCGCTCGTTCCCAGGCCACGTTACTGACCATGGCGACTATTGCCCTTGTACTGGCTGCTGCCTACAACGCTGTGGTGGCGCCTCGTGCGCCGCAAGGGTTGCAGAGGTTGAGCTTATATATCGCCGTGGTCTTGCTGCTGGTTTATGGGCTTTTTCTGTTGTATTCGCTGGTGACCCACAAGAACCTGTTTGCCGGGGACCCCAAGGTGGCGAACGATGGGCAGCAATCCCCGCTCTGGCCAAAGAGCAAGGCGTTGCTGGTGTTGGGTGGGGCGACACTGTTGATCGCCTGGGTCAGCGAGATTCTGGTGGCGGCTATCGAGCCCAGTGCGCATCAGCTTGGCCTGAGCAACCTCTTTGTTGGTGTTTTCATTGTCGCGATACTTGGAAACGCCGCAGAGCATTCTTCCGCGATTTCGGCGGCCATGAAAAACCGCATGGACCTCTCGCTCTCGATTGCGATTGGTTCCAGCGTTCAGGTCGCCCTTTTTGTAGCCCCCGTTCTCGTGCTGGCCAGTTACGTCATCGGCACGGCGCCAATGGACCTGGCGTTCTCCGGCGGTTTGGTCCTCAGTGTGCTGCTCGCCGTTCTGATTACCGGTCAGGTGGCTGGCGACGGGCGATCCGACTGGTTGAAAGGGGTGCAACTGCTCGCCGTGTACCTCATCCTCGGCTTGGCCTATTTCTTTACACCTGATGTGGTGGCCTGAGCTCGAGCACCGGGATTGCGAAAATCTCATTGCCGGAGGATCATGCTCGCCTATATAGGGTAGGGGGGTATAGTATGGCGCACATTCACGGGCAAAAAGACGATCTATTGAAACGGGTAAAACGCATCGCCGGGCAGGTTCAGGCGATAGAGCGAGCGCTGGAGTCAGAGGCCGACTGCGCCAAGACCCTGCATCTCGTCGCGGCGACTCGCGGGGCAATGAACGGTTTGATGGATGAAATCATCGAGGCCCACGCCCACGCCCACGTCGCCAACCCGGAACTGAGCGATGAGGAGCGGGCCAAAGGCGTCGAAGAGCTGCTTGAAGCCATCCGCCGCTATTCGAAATAGGTCCTGTCATGCCGAATTTTGCAGAGCTGCTTCAACAGGGTGGCGCCCATGCGTGGCTCTATTTCCCCAGCGCAATACTGCTCGGAGCTTTGCACGGGCTTGAGCCCGGGCATTCAAAAACCATGATGGCGGCGTTCATCGTGGCCATTCGTGGCTCGGTCAAACAAGCGGTTTTGTTGGGCCTGGCCGCAACGCTGTCGCATACGGCAGTAGTCTGGTTGGTCGCTATCGGCGGTATGTACCTGGGCAAGGGGCTGGATGCTCAAACCACCGAGCCGTATTTCCAGCTGGCATCTGCGGCACTGATTATCCTGATTGCGCTATGGATGCTGTGGCGCACTTGGCGTGGCGAGCAGATGTTCAAGTTCGAGCAGGGTGAAGATCACCACCATGACCACGGTCACCACGATGAAACCCAGCGTATCGATACCGGTCATGGCCGGATCGAGCTTTCGATTTTCGAAGCCGGCATGCCACCGCACTGGCGCCTGAAAGCGCTGAGCGGGCATGCCTGGGGCGCTGCGGATGTCCGGGTGCTGACAACGCGCCCGGACGGCAGCACCCAAGCGTTCTCATTTAGTGAGCATGAAGGTTTTTTGCAATCGACGGCCGACATTCCCGAACCCCATGAATTCAGCGTTCGCTTGAGCCTTGGACACGCCGGGCACTCGCATGACTACGACCTGGAATACCAGGAGCATGATCACGGACATTCGCACGGGGAGCTGGAAGGCCTGGAATTGTCAGCCGATGGTTATCAGGATGCGCATGAACGCGCCCATGCCAATGACATCCGCAAGCGCTTCACCCATCGTGAAGTGACCACCGGCCAGATCATTGTGTTCGGCTTGACGGGAGGGCTGATTCCTTGCCCGGCGGCCATCACCGTTTTGCTGCTCTGCCTTCAGGTCAAGGAAGTGGCTTTGGGTGGCATGCTCGTCCTGAGCTTCAGCATTGGTTTAGCGATTACGCTGGTCTCGGTCGGCGCGGCGGCAGCCATTGGCGCCCGGCAAGCGACCAATCGCTGGCCGTGGTTGGGTGTGGTTGCGCGTCGGGCACCTTATCTGTCTGGCGCGTTGATTATTGCTGTGGGCTTGTATGTCGGCCTTCATGGCTGGATCGGGTTGAATGCTTAAGACGTTTGAAGGGGGCACGAAATAGTTAAGGAATAAGATTTACACCTTCTGGCTACTTATCAGGATGCAGACGATGAATGCATCCGCTCGGGGTTAACCGGTCATTGAGCGATGACACACAGTTCCCCGGTGGCGCGGATCAGGGCCTGACCGTGCAGTTGATCCTTGATCAGGCTGGCTCGCTCGGTCCCCAGCCAGTTTGGGCAGTTGGGGTCATTTCGATAGGGCACGAAGTCGGCGTATTGCTGCAGCAGGCGATGTTGTAACGCATCCAGTTGTGGCCTGATCTGATTGAGAAGGTCCGGCCGTGGCGTGTCTGGCGCCTTGTCCGCTGCGCGCCATTGCGCGAGCAGGCCGTATTGCACCAGCTTGTTGGCTTCGATTTGTGCGGCGATCAGTTCGGCAACCTCGTCTGGATTCAGCTTCCGGCTCTCGGCTGTCTTCCTGGCGTTGGCGATAAGCTGCGTTTCCCGGGCGGTGTCCTGGACCGGTTTGCCACTGTCCCATTTGGTCAACGCCACCAGATCCGCAGTATTCAAGCGCTCGTTGATCGTCACCAGCAGCGGTAACAAGCTATCGGGTGCCGGGGAGGGTGTACCGGCCTGGACGCCACCAGCAAATAAACCGAACAGGGCGCAGCTCAGCAGTTGCGGCAAGCGTTGGGAGTGGGGCATGGGTAAACCTCATTGAGCGCAAAATTCACAATCAATACTTATGTACCACAGGTGCGGCAGGGGCATTAAGTAGGGACTGATTTATTTTGTGCACAAAAAAGCCCGGCTTGTTTGGCCGGGCTTTTCGTTGAGTGTTGCGTGAAGGTTATTCATTCATGCGGCGCGATACTTGATCAAACGGTCAGCACCACCTTCGGCGACGCGGTTCTGCATCAGTCGGTCGGAACCATCAGCGGCTACACGGTTTTCGATCAGGCGGTCAGAACCATCAGCGGCTACACGGTTTTCGATCAGTCGGTCAGAACCATCAGCGGCTACGCGGTTTTCGATCAGTCGGTCAGAACCATCAGCGGCTACGCGGTTTTCGATCAGGCGGTCAGAACCATCAGCGGCGACACGATTCTCGATCAAACGATCCGAACCCCCTTCAACCACACGGCTTTCAATCAGACGATCCGAGCCGCCTTCAGCGACCACAGGTTGAGCAGAGGTAGCGGCGAAGGCGTTAACTGCGAAAACCGAGAAAGCGATGCTGAGGAGGGTTTGGCGTTTCATGATGGTGTGCTCCGGGGTGTTTATTGGTTGGTATGGAGCGGATGTTACGCCGAGGAATTTTTAAGAGAACTTCATTGAGTTGATGGTGACTATCGATGTCGGCAATGGGTCAATGCGCGCGGTGATCACACCGCACGGCACCTGATCTCCGGGCCTCTAGACGGCGGGAAGCCCGGGAGCGCGACGTACAAAATCAGCCTTTGCTGGCCGCCAGATAGGCACCAAGGCGTTGCCCCATTTGCTCACCCAATGCTTGCAAGCCGCTCAGGGGACGAACCATCACCTCAAACTCAACGATTTTTCCCTGTTCATTGAAGCGGATCATGTCAATGCCCTTTAGCTGTTTTCCGCCCACGCTGGCGCTGAATTCCAGGACGACATTCAACCCGTCTGCCGTGGCCAGTTCGCGGTGGTAGGCAAAGTCCTCAAACACTTTGACGACGGTGCTGAGAATCATCGAAACCACAGGCGCTCCCGGATAAGGTGTGTGAGCCATCGGCGAGCGAAACACCGCTTGTGGGTCCAACAGGTCGGGCAGGGCACTCAAATCGCCCGTGCGGATCATGTCGTGCCATTGCTTCAAGGAGGCTGCGGCCTTGGGGTGCAGGTTCAGTTCAGACATTTTCTACTCCTGTATTTTTATTGTGGGTTCTGCAACGTCAAGAGGCGTGGTTGTGCGAAAGCATTGGTCAATGACTGCCGCTGCATCGTCTGCCACTGACTGTATATCGCAGGACCCGGATGGAAGCCATCCCGTACCATCTAACCCCGTCATGGGGGACGACTCATAAGTAACGTGCGTTTGGACGATGCGCTCAGCCAGCGCGGTGAGTGCAATAAAAATAGCCCACGAAAAAGCCCGGCTGATAAGGCCGGGCTCTTTGTCGGGAACCGCGTTGAAGCTACTCATTCATGCAACGCGGCTTTCGATCAAACGGTCGGAGCCGCCTTCGGCAACGCGGTTTTGCATCAGGTGGTCGGCGCCATCAGCGGCTACACGATTCTCGATCAAACGATCCGAACCCCCTTCAGCCACACGGCTTTCAATCAGACGATCCGAGCCGCCTTCAGCGACCACAGGTTGTGCAGAGGTAGCGGCAAAAGCGTTAACTGCGAAAACCGAGAAAGCGATGCTGAGAAGGGTTTGGCGTTTCATGATGGTGTGCTCCGGGGTGTTTATTGGTTGGTATGGAGCGGATGTTACGCTGAGGATTTTTTAAGAGAACTTCATTGAGTTGATGGTGACTATCGATGTCGGCAATGGTGCATACGCCCCGGTTTCAGGTTGCATTCAGGCTTCACTGATCTTGCTGACACTGGTGATCTGCCCGTTCCAGATCATCTCGTAATGAGCTGTCTGAACAATCGATGCAACCGGTCGCGGCGTCATCAGTGCCCAGCAGTGACTGCCCTGCATACGCACCGAGTTGTATCGAATACCGGGGCATCCTGCCTCTTTGATCGATCTGCCCAATTGACGGGAATGCGTGTAATCGTCAGGCGCATAGACCGGATCAGTCAGCGCAATGGACGCAGCATCTTTCATCGCAGCGTCGGCAAAAGAACAGGACAACCCACGGAAAACAAAGCGCTCGTAGTTAAGGCTGCGGACATTCGACCAATACAGGCTCTGATGATGCCGCACTTCAGCCAAGGCCGTGTCCATGGAGTCCGCCAGGTACAACACCCCAAAGCTGCCATCGCTGAATCGCGAGCCCGCCGGGTTGACGTGGGTAAACGGCGCGATCGCGTAAGAGCAACCAGGAATACCGAAGGGGATCTGATCCCGCGCAATCAACTCAAGACGACCGACTTCATTGTGCAGTCGAGGATTTGTCAGTGCCTGTAGTTGATACAGCACTTCAAACTCGTCTGCGTCCGCCACGTCATCAAACAACGCAATCGGTGGATACTTCGAATTGACCAGTCGATAAGCCTGTATCTGCTTGCCGGCAAGCGCTGCCAGTTCGCTCACCTTCACCACTGCGCGCCCCGCAGTACATCAATGCGGCGAAAGGTTTCATACAGCGAAATCATGTCGCCCTGAGCCATGATCTCCAGCGGTGAGCGCCCATTGAAGAACTCGTTGTCGTTGGCCATCGACGGGAAACCGTAGACGTTTTCCGGATTATCAAAGACCAGGCGTAACGTTGCGTGGATGTTGAGCACAAAACTGATGCGCTGCATCTGGTCAGCGTCCAGCGCCACCGCCCAAGAGGTATCACGCTGCCGGGCGCGGGTGTAGGTGCTACGAGAAATACGCAGGATCTGACAAGCCTGATCGCTGGATGCAGCCCATTTTTCGAGTATGCCGACTGCTGCACGCAAGCCCGTAACGCATTGGTTCTTGGTGAATGTCTGTGGTTGGAGAGGAACTGCCATCTTTTTGCCCTCAATTGATCCATGGACTCAAAAATATACAGATTGGTTCTATAGATCAATAGCGCATCGAGTATCCATGCGGTTTCTCAAGACTGGATGCTCCTACGGACAGGCTCCACGGAACCTTCTCCACGTTCGTCACCTGGTGGTGACTCTTGAGTTCGCCCATCAGTCCCACCAACAACAGCAATCGATAATGCCCCGAAAGACCTGCGCCAAGCTACGGAGCACACCTCTTGAGGGGGGCGGCCCCTTTATTCGGGAGGCATTAATCGTAAGCGCCAAAAACAACTCCAAAATGGCCCCACAACATGCACCCCTTACGACAAAGCTTGCACAACGAACTACACGCGCGCCCGTCACTGTATTTCGATGAGCCGGCCCATGTATTTCATCTGGCCTTCCTCGGCAGCGATCAGGCGTGCAATGCATTCCTGCAAAACTGCTGCCCTGGCTCCCTCGACCTGACCGCCGCCCAAGGCATTAGTCAACTCGATGGCCATGCATTGAAGTGGGAGCGTCATGCCGAGTTTTTCACCCTGACCCTGGTGGTCACTTCATCCTGCAATGACTTGTCCTGGACAACGTTGCCCGAGGTACTGGCGCAAAAGGTCGAAGCGCATTTGCCGACGCTCATCAACTCGGTGCAGATCGTCGTGCGTGGTGAAGCCGACCTGGACCTCTCCCGTTATGGCTTCAAGGACCCGAGCGGTTCTTGCGTGGGGGGTGGTGATGCGGTGGTGTGGAGCGATTTTCGTATCAGCGAGGAGGGCAACAACCACCTGTTGTTCGTCAACCGGCGCCTGAATGCCTACCGGCAGGGTCGAATGATACGTCGCCTTCTGGAAATCGAGACCTATCGAATGATGGCCTCGTTGTCATTGACCATGGCCAAATCCCTGAGCGCGCAGCTCGATGTTTTTGACAAGACCTTGGTCACACTCTCCGAACGTAATGCCCATGCCGATGGCAGTAATGCGAAAGCACTGCTTGCAGATATTTCCAACCTGTCTGCCCAAGTGGTCAGCAGCACCGCGAAAAGCCGCCACCGCTTCAGTGCCACTCAGGCCTACGCGCAACTGGTGTTTGAACGCTTGGGTGAGCTGCGGGAAAGTCACGTGGGCGATTGCCAACGCCTTGGCGTGTTTATCGAACGCCGGTTCAAACCCACCGTCAGGTATTGCTCTGCCACCGAACAGCGATTGGAGCACCTGGCCAAAAGCGTGGCCAACCTGGGCGACCTGTTACAGGCACGGGTTCAGGTAGAAATGGAAGAACAGAACTCGGAAATTCTCAAAAGCCTGAACGCCCGCGCCGATGCTCAGATCAAGATCCAGCGCGCAGTGGAAGGTCTGTCGATTATTGCGATTACTTACTACCTGATTAACCTGTTCAAGCTTGGCTACTCGGGGCTGCACTTGCTCGGCGTCGAGGTGGCCCCGCGAGAGGCAATGCTGGCAATGACGCCGCTGGCGATCGGCATTCTTGCGTTGATTGTGCTTCGTATCAAGAAAGTCAAAGAGCATTGAGGCGATAGCCCTGATGCTCACTTTTTTTATTTGGCTGTGTGGTCTTGATCGATTGGGTAGTTTCTCCATCGGCGAGTACGGGCGCTGGTAGAGTCGGGTGTGTTGCTTGGCTATAGAGCCCAACTGGACCCGGCGCATTGGGCTTTAATTTTTCCGCCATGGTGTTTGCCACCCTTGGGTCATACCAGGGCAGGCGCCTGAATGACCCGTGCGCTAAATCAATGCTCAGCGCTTGACCCCAATGCTCGTGATGAAACGAGGGATCCAGGATCGAGCGCTGCCGTTGTAATGTCAGACACTGCCGACCAATTTCCCCTCATTCATCCTGCGCTTGTACGCACTGTCCCGATTTGCCAACCAGAAATACAACGGCGAAGTCACCACCAGCCCGACCACCCAGGACAAGTCCGCCCCGTTGATGTGTTCTGAAATCGGGCCCACATATAACGGTGTGTTCATGAAAGGAATCTGCACCGCAATACCGACCGCGTACGCCAGCAAGGCCTGCGGGTTGTAGCGCCCATAAATCCCGCCATCCACGCGGAAGATCGAGGCAATGTCGTACTTGCCTTTGTGGATAGCGTAGAAGTCGATCAGGTTGATTGCCGTCCACGGCACCAGCACTACCAACAACACCAGCACCATATCGACGAAGTGGCCGATAAAGTCTTTTGAGGCGAAAACCGCTGCAATCGCACAGGCTGCCAGTACGAGGATGGAGATCACCGCCCGGCTTTTCGCGGTGGGGATCCAGCGATACGCAAAGGTCTGCACCAGGGTGATGATCGACAGCACCGCGCCATACAAATTGAGGGCGTTATGGCTGATCACGCTGAGCAGGAACAGCACCAACATCAACGGGCCGATAGAGCCGGTGGCAAGTTTGACGGCGTCCATCGTGTCCATGCCGACCGGGGTGGCAAGTACCGCGACGGCGCCGAAGATGAACGACAGGCTGGAGCCCAGTGCCGAGCCCAGGTAAGTGGTCCAGAAAGTGGACGCGACCGGAACGTCAGCCGGCAGGTAGCGCGAGTAATCCGACACGTAGGGCGCGAAGGCGATCTGCCACAGCGCAGCCAGAGACACGGTAGCCAGCCAGCCGGAAATGTTGAATTCACCGCGGGTCAGAAAGTCCGTGGTCTGGATATGGGTAAAGATATAGCCAAACCCCAATACGATCCCGGCGCCCAGTACCCAGGTACCGATGCGGTTGAGCACATGGATAAAGCGGTAACCGATGATGCCGATGATCCCGGAGCCGATGGCGCCGATCACGATGCCCACGGGCACGGGCACCGCGTCGACCACGCC
>Ga0065714_10004357_pt1 | contig 11756 bp, 13 predicted proteins | sample MisRhiReplicate2_FD_59101 | JGI IMG/M metagenome (GOLD analysis project Ga0065714, IMG submission 59101) | Miscanthus rhizosphere microbial communities from Kellogg Biological Station, MSU, sample Rhizosphere Soil Replicate 2: eDNA_1 v2... | ecosystem: Host-associated > Plants > Roots >... | reverse complement strand
GATGACCCTCTCCTACCCGATCATCCAGATGGACCTCAAGCGCAAGTGGGCCTCGATTGAAATCGAGCAGATCCTGCCGGTGCTGCTGCAACTGGTCAAGGAAGTCTCGATGATTCTCGGCGGCAGCGTAGCGATCGGCACCGTGGCCGGCGGCGCAGCGGGGGCCTTCGCATTCGGCGTCGGCGCTGTCCCGGGAGCTGCTGCCGGGGCCGGTATCGGCCTGCAGGTCGGCAACCTGATTCTCATGGGCCTGGGCCTGTCCGCCATCGCCGAGTACTTTTACCAGGGCCTGCCCGCCTGCCTCTCGACCTTGCAGGAAGGCATCGCCACGGCCTGGCACGCCGAAGAAGGCCTCAAGCCGTCCGGCCTCGACCCCAGCGGCGGCTCCGCTGCACTGGTACAGGAGCGCGTCGAACGCGCGGCACGACAACTGGCTCGCGGGCAGGAGCAGCTTGTACTCCTGCTGCTCACCGCCATCGTCACCTACCTGACCCGGGGCCAGATGAAAGCCGGTGTGATGAACAGCATGGAAAGCATCGCGACCCGCAGTGCGAAGCTTCAGGCGGAGATATCGAACAAGCAGTTGGCGGGTTGGTTGGCAAGGAATGAGCAGAAGTTGCTGGCTCGGGATGAGTTGCGGGTGAAGGAACCGGCGCCTCTTCAGAAGGCCGAGCCGGAGACAATGCGTGAGTATTACGCCAAGCAGGACCCTGACTTCGTTTCGGTGGAGGATCAGGTCAAGAAGGTCAAAACCTTCCAGACCAAGGGCTTGTCGAACGAGCAAATCGAAGGCTTCCTGAATACGCCTGACGGGGAAAAACTGCTGGGCAAACTGCAAGCGGCTGCCCCTGACGCTGATGCAACAACCATCTACTCACGGGCGTTCGACCAGGTAGCTTCCGGCTCCACCATCCCCGAAGTAAGGTTAATGGATTCGCCCCTTGTGAAAATCGTGCCCGAAGGCCAAGGCGTTTCACCTTACTCGCCGTTCTTTACCACTCATGAGGAGCTACAGGCAGCCGCGAACTCCGGGAGGACACTGGCTGATTCGTTCGGATTGCCGTTGAGCAGCGAATCAACCACCTATTCGATCTACGAGATGGCACCATTGAAGCCAACCGAGGTTTTTGTCAGTAAAGTCGCCCCTACATCAGAATTGAGCGGTGCAATCCAGAGAACCGGTGAATCATTCCAATATCTGACACCTAACCGTGCCGAGTGGGGAACACCAAAATTGATCGGAACCACAGCTAACTAGAGCCTCCTATGGATATCGAAAAACTTAAAGAAAAGACCCTGAAGCTACGGGCAGCCATCGATGCATTAAAGGCAAAAGACCCTGCTGCAGCTAAATTGGATCTAGAACTGGCCCCTCTGATGGATTTGGCCGAGCGTGGTCAAATCCGCACACCTATGGAATGGCGGGATATCCCTGGACGCTATCTGTTCACTGAGGAGGGGTTGCAGCAATATGCAGAGCTTGAGCACGCTTTTGCGGAGTTTAAAATCGAACTGATCGGAGGAGAATCCCCGACGCTACGTCGACTGAAAGCCCAGATGGAAGAAAAGAAGAACAGTAATCCGAAACCTACATAAGCACATAAAATGCCGTAGCCCCTTGACTCAAGCAAGGCGTACTGCAACGCGGTAAGGATTGAATGGCTATTCAGAAAGGCGAGCGTTTCGCCAACGAAGACATTATTCCTGGCCACCGCCTTTTCGACGAAACAAATCTGAGAATGCTGGGTGATCTGAACGGCGCTTACGCGAACTTTTACATTGAGCTGATTGGTGGTCGCGACTGGTCATCGTACAAACTCATTAAATCCAGAATGCGCGAAGATAAAAACCGCCAACCACCAGATCAAGGACACGATGAAATTCAGTGACGTTTTCAAAAGCCGTGAACATATGTTTGCCTTAGGCGTCGAGGAGACTACAGGTCGCCTTTACCTGTCGATTCCAGTCAGCAACGGCATGGTCGACTACGAGGAGTATTACCAAATTGACCGGGCAAACTTCGATCTCTTCCAAACGGATTTTGATACGGCCCTGGCGTTTGCCATGAGCTGTCGCCGCAGAGAGCTGGATGACCTGCTGATTGTGCAGCCGGGGGCCAATAGAGGAACGGCTATCTAAGGCAAGCTCGTCACTCCGGACCAATGGACCGCTGTCCTCGAAATCAAAATCCTTGAACGGCTACCTCCATGTCAAAACTACTGAAGCGCTTGAAAACCTTTTTCAGACAAAAGCCCGCTCCTCCACCCGCCCCCACCGAGCAGGTTGTCGATGCAGCCACCTTGACCGAAGTGGACAAGCAACCTTCCCGAGTGGAAAGGAACCTGTCGTGGCTGCCGAGCAATCGTGAGCCAGAGGTTTTTGTACCGTTGATGCNCCCTGCCTGCCCGGACCTGACGCTAGTGGATGCCCTCCTGNTGCAGCGTTATCGGGTATTCGTCATCGCAAATGACCGGGCCGGATGGACATCAGAGACGACGATAAACCGCGATAAAGCCAGCCAACTGGCTCGTGACTTGTACGGCAAGGGGACAGATATTGGTTATTGTCGAGGTACCGAATCCTCGTTCGAAATCTATTGGCTCATACAATGTGCGGCCATTGTTTCGCTGTTGGCCCATGGACCACAATCGGAACAATTCCTTACCTATAGAAAACATGTTGATTCCAATCGAGACTCTGCCCGGATTGGAGAGCAGGTCCGAATGTTTGATCAATACGTGGCGTCGCGCAGCAATCAAGACGTTGGTACCGAGAGGGACCGCCTCTTGAAAACGCCGACAACTGCCCTCGACTACATTGACAATGCGATCACCATCACCGCCCTGAGATACAACGGCTGTCCAGAATTCCAGATTTATTCAAGCTCGTTAATCCAGTTGCAATTCATCAAGAACGTGTTGCTGGGCGTTGAAAAAGATAAAGCCCGGTTGCACCAATTGACCATCGGCGTTTGGGCCAGCAAAGAGTTTGAAGCCGACGATCCTGAACTTGCTGGCGTACTGGGGGATGCCTTCTACATAGGCATTCAGATCTCACGCGGTCTGAAGATTCAGCTGCCTAACGGGTTGCCACCGGAAAGTCTTCCTCGCACATGAAATTGCTGCGACTTCAGGGATAACACTAGAGGTAACGTCATGACCGAAACCTGGTACCACGTTGACAACGGCACCCTTTGGATAGCAGATCAATCCATTCACCTGCCTCACCCGGTCAAAGTCGCCTTGCAGCATGACGACAGGCTCGCGGTCCTGATCGAGTCCCCTTCAAATGTCATTTTCAACAAAAACATCCTTGCACTATCGAGGCATGGAAAGGTGGTTTGGTTCATCCAGGAAAGTCCCCACGGCACGCAAGCAGACAAGCCATACATGAGTCTTCAGTGCGACAAAAACGGGGCGTTGATCGTTAGTAACTGGAATGGCCTCAGTTACTCGGTCGATTGGCACAATGGTTCCGTCAGCGTTGTGAACTTTGATAAATGATTCGCTCAGGACTGGCGCCATGAAAGACATCTGCAAGATCTCCTCGAACCTTGCCCGAACAGCAGAACTACTGAGGAGATTCGGTCACCCGCAATGGGCCGACAGACTTGAGGAGTGCAGCCTTGCGCTGCCTCAGGATACGGCGTACGCGTTGTCTCGATTGATGTCGCTGTACGGCGGCATGGTCTCGATCAACGACGTTGTTCTGTATGAAGACGCAACGCCCTTGCTGGCCGAAAATAACGAACTTCAGACGCTGCTATCAGACCTCCATCAGCTCTGCGCACGGTGCCATTGAACTTCGCACCCCACGCTTGCAGGCCAAAATCGGCGATGTGCCGGATCGGCAATGGCGCCTTTAGGTTCGCAGATACCAAGTGCTCGGGCATCCGCAACAACGCCGTCTTGTTCGCCCGCTTGAGCATGCGCAACGAGAATGGCAGCAGGCACGCCATCAATACGACCAGCCCCCCCGCCAGCAACCAGTATCATCGATTTGCCGATGCAGTGGCCGGCGCTGGTGATTGCGGTTGTCTGCGCAGTGGTTGCCTTGCTGAAATAAGCTTACCGACCGCTCGGCAAGGGCGGTCGCGTTTCGACTTGCTCAAGGCTTACACGGTAGGTGGTGTAAGTGTCGCCGTCTTCAAGGTAAAGGTTGCTCTGGTAATTCGAGACTGCGCCTTTGAGCTTGATGTGCAGGCCGTTGGAGACACGCTGGATTACCACGTCCTTCAAGTCAGTGTCCGAGACCAGGAAGGCCGGGGTCTTGCCGAGGAGCACCTTCATCGTCTCATTATTCCTGCCGTCGCCATTGTTGACGTAGAACCTCAGGTTTTTGGGCTCATCTGGATCCCTGGCATCTTGAACGATGTAGATCGACTGCCCCGGAATGAAGTCTTGCTTCAGGACTACCTCGGAAGGAAATTCCGGTTTCTGCAGGTACGCATAGATGAAAACGCCTGCAAGGCAGAGCAAAAAGATAATCAAGAGATACTTTTTAACCCTGACTACAAGAGTTTGCAGTTCGGTCTTGTTCATGGGATTCAACTGTAATCGAAGGTGAATAGCACCAAGCCTTCAATCGGCTCTGTTTGCGCCGGCCGTCCGGTAATGGTAGCCATGGCACCCGTCCCGCTCGTTCAGCTCGCCGACAAAGCCCTCGTACGGTTCCAACGGGCTGAGCATGTGCAGCACGCCCGACCACTCGGGGTTTACGGTGCTGATATCTAAGCTGAACAAAGGGTGCAGATGGTTGGCCAGTTCCAGTTGATCGGCGACAAACACGTCTTCAACAGGTGGGAACGGCAGCATGCCGGTGGGGACTTTGGTGAAGTCGGGGGTGTGATCGTCGGTCATCAGAGATTCTTCCTTGTGGGGAGCCACGGATTGAGCACTTTGGGTATCAATGGCTGTCTTGGTAAGCGCCCAGCGTGGCGCAGTGGCGACATTTGAACAGGTAGGCGGTAGGCCCATGATCCTTATCCAGGGCATTTAAGAACGCTCGCCACTGTGGACCGTCCTCCAATCCTGTTGAGTCCTGAACGGCGGCGATGGCTGCTGGGCCCAGTTCAAGCAACTCTGCATGGCCGGCCTTACCGACAAACTCGGCTGCGTCGTCGCAGTGAGTCAGCCAGCACTCTTGCTGCCAGCCATTAAAACCAGGCGTGCGCTGGCTGACTTCGGCGATCTGCGCCTCGCTCAGCGTGTCTTCGCCGTCCAGGCCGATACTCTCGTCATCGACAAACGTCGCGCCCAGGCGCTGGTGCGCACTCCCGTCGGCAATGCACCAAGGGCAGATGCAGTTTTCGTATTCATCAATGGCGTATACCGGGCCCACATAAATGTAGCCTCGCGCCTGATTGCAGCTCACGCAAGTGGCGTAAGAGGCTTGCACCGAACCGCTACCGACGGGATCGGGATGATAAATAAAGTGGGGCAGTGTCATGTACGCATCCTTGTTAAGTGCATGCCTTTCATTGCTCGACCTGCTCTAACCATGTCTTGAATTCGAGGGCTTGCTCGGGGGTATTGAGTTGCGTAATCCAGGCGATTTCTTCCGGCACGCTTTGAGAGTCAGAGACTGCGAATACATAAATGGCGTTCTCAAACGTGCACGTCGTCAGCGACCTCAAGGCCGCAACACAGTGTTCGAAGACGAGTGCGCGGTGACGTTCAAAATCTTCATCGGGAATCGAATCAGCCAAGTCCCACAACAGGCCCGACAGGACGTTGAAGTGATCGCCACCGAAGGTTTCGTGGCTCCATTCAGCGGGTGACCATTTGAAATACGCCTGCTCAGCAGGTTCTTCAGCCTGCACGCGCGCCAAGTGATCAGCCGTGTTGAACGACGGCACCAGAGTCCGCGCATCAGCGTCTGAGTACAGCGCAAACCCACAGACATCGGCAGTGGGGTGCGCTTGGCGAAATTGCTCGATAGCCCTCTTGCACGCTACCTGAATATCTCGCTGAAAATGGTCGTTGATCTGGCCCGAGTCGCTCATTCAAAAAAGAACCTCATGAAACCATCCATATCCGTGCCCTCAACATCGCCGACCACTTCCCTGGCCCTGAACAGAAAGGCGGGCGTGCGCTGCCCCAGGATACGGCGTACGCGTTGGCATGGGCTCGATCAACGACGTTGTCCTGTATGAAAACGCAACACCCTTGCTGGACGAAAACAACGAACTGCAAAGGCTGCTATCAGACCTCCATCAGCTTTGCGCAGGGAGCCTTTGAACCCGGCGCCCCACGTTTGCCAATGCTGAAAGCCTTCAGGCCTGCTCGAATCGCTGCTGCAGCAAGTGCCGTGCAGTGCCTGCATTCAGGTAGGTGCCAATCAGGTCCGCCAACTCCTGGTCCTTGAGTTTTTTGTCGTCGCGGCAGATTTGCAGCAAGTGCAGCTGGACCCAGCGCTTTTTCCTGTTGAGTTTCGCATCCGGCGAAAAGAACGAACGCGAGGCCAACTCAGGCATCGGGGCGTCGTCTTCCAGCAATAGATTCAAGTGCACCCCTTGGCCCACTTGCAGACCAAAATCGGCGACATGCTGTATCGGCAATGGCGCCTTGAAGTTGGCGAAAACGAAGTGCTCGGGCGTCAGCAACAACGCGGTCTTGTTCGCCCGCGTGAGCATGCGCAAGGAGAGCGGCAGCAGGAACGCCATGCAGATCAAGAGCAGAATGCCAACCAACTTCATTGTGGAATTCGCGTCCACGAAAACCTGCGGCAGAAGGTACGGCAAGACCAGCAGGCCCAGACCCAACAGCATGAAGAACGAGAAGCAACCCAAGGTAATCCACCCGCGCAATCGTGCNCCTTCATGCAATCGGACTTCCTCCGTGGCATTGCCGGCATGGCTACGCAACTCCTGCACAATCGCCGCATCCTGCTNCACGTAATGGCCGAGAAAGTCCTCGGTAATGCGNGCACGCAATGCCTGGGGATCGGCGAAATAGTGATCCATCGCGGCGCAGGCTTGTGCCGCGATGATCGGGCGGGTGCCGCGGCTGACGGCCACTTCGACCGTGACTTGCAGGGATTGCAGCCGTACGAGATTGGAGGGATGAGTATCCGACGGATGAGGCAGGCTGGCTGCCATTTCCTCCTCGGGCAGGGTCAGCGGCTGGGCGGCCAGTTCCTGCACCACGCTGCCTGGCAAGTCGCGGGTCAGGACGTGCTCGGAACTGGGGTTGGTCGCGCGGGCTACATGGGTCGATACACCCTGCTGCAACAAGGGGTCGATGGCAGAGATGCGCACCAACGCCGACGCGATGGCGATATTCCCCGTCAACTTCGCGCCCGCCGCGTCCGCCGCCAGCTCCCGCACGCGACTCCAATGGTTCACCGCGTGATCGAAACGCTCCATGAAATACTCACCGAGCATGAACGCCGGCCACAGCGTCGTGCGTTGCAGCACATCGCTTTGCAGCATGGTTTCGGCAATCACGCCGAGACTGCGGCCGATACCCTCGTAGATCGGTACGAAACGCAGGCTGTACTCGGTATCGGCACCGGCGAAGTGNGCCAGTTCGTGACCGATGACCGCGCCGGTTTCNGCCGAATCGAGCANGCCCAGGTACANCATCGGCACGTGCAGGGTGCGGCCNTTGAGCGCGGTGCCTGACGGCAGCAGGTTGACGTCGCTGGAGGTGACGTAAAAGCCTTCGGTCATGCCCAACACGATGTGCTCGGGTGCCAGCGCACCGAGTTGATCCGCCAGCTCGCGAACACGGGCCCACAGCGCAGGCGCCTGCTCCGGTTTGACAACTTGGCCGAGAACGCTCATCGGCGTGGACTGGAACATGTGCAGCATGACCGGCAGCTGTTTGCCCATCTGCCAGATCGAATACAGGAAACCGAGCATCAGCATCAGCACGACGAGCATCAGCTTGAATTCACCGGTGCTCATGTTCCCCATGTGCCACAGCCCCAGGCCTTCGAAACCGAGGATGGCCGCCACCGCTGCGCCCATGGCGACGATGTGCCCCACCAGCAGGTACGGCAACAGACGGCTCACCCGGCTGAAGGTGTGCAGCAATCGTTCACGGGAATGACTCGCGCGGGCGCCGGCCCAACGCAAACCCAGCAGCCCCAGCACGCCGACCAGCGAGGCCAGCAGGCCGAGGGCGATGGCGCCCTTGGCCAGGTTGTTCATCACGCCAGCCACCGGTTGCACGATGGTCAGTTCGTGTTCGGCCTGGGTAACCCGCGATAACGCCTCGTGGACACCCATGCGTTCGCCGTTGATATCGACCTTGGCCGAGCGTGAGAACGGCTTGGCAACCATCGCTTCGATTTCGACATGCATCTCGCTCAGTTCGGCCTTGATATCAGCGAACTCCTTGATGCTCTCGGTGCTGCGCTGTAACTCCCAGACACCAAACAAGCCAAGGAAAAGCGGCAGGAGAATCAGCACGGCAATGAGTTTCAACGTTCTCATGAGACAGGGCCTCAATAGTCGCGTCGCCTTGTATCCGTGGCGAGCATAAATTCCATTTAACGAAGGCCCGAAAGCCCTCACGCTAATGCACGGCCGACACATGAAAGTTGTGAGACGCAGTCGTACCTGGCGCGTTATACAGAAATAACGGCGATATGTAACTCCGTATTGCCCGAACACTCGTTCAACAGCGCAAGGTCGCCTTGTATATCCACGGATATCTCGGGATGCCATCACTTCGTGCCAGTAATATGACACTTATCCTTCAATTTTTTCCTTACCGGATAATCAAGCGGGCATTAGGTGAACCGGTTCACCTTTTTTCAATTTTTTTTAGTTAAAAATTGGATCCATTTTCTTCCGGAAACCATTGAATCCATTGGGTTTCAGGCACTTGAGCCATGGACATCCGGCAAATAGTGGCAAGCAGACATCATTGCGGCAGGTCACAAAAAAAAGAAAAAATCCGCGCCTCGTAGGAACTTTCCTACACATCCCGTTGCCATACACGACNTTACTGGCAACTCGATATCCATATGCCAGCATCGCACTCCCAATGATTCCTGGCAGTGTGATTTCTTGATGTCAAACATCAGCGATCACAACTGTGAACTGGTCGAGAAATTAGTCACTGCGCCCGTACTCCCCTGTATATCCGGGTAGTCGTCGCGAAGTGTTCAAGGACGAAGTTACCGATGACTCAGACGTTTTTTGATGTTGAAGCATTGATCAAGCTGCGAAGCCAGACCCGGGCCATTTCTGACGCGCTCAAGGCGCAGGCTTCGGACTACCTGGCGACCCTGGCTTTGCTGATTCGTCCGCAGACGTTTTTCGGTGAATACCTGCAGGGCGCGCAACGCAGCAGCGGCCGCGAGACCCAGCACCATTTCAAGGAACTCAAGGCGCTCTACGACCGCATCGGCTCGGCCGCTCCGTTCCAGCTGGTCAACGAACTCGAAGTGCCCCTCAACCTGCTCAGTACCACCCAGCAACTGTTTGCGCTGGAGTACGACAAGGTGCTGTCCCAAAGTGGCCAGTCCATTCGCATCACCAGCCCCGTGCGCTGGGTGGTCGGGTTCAGTTCGTTCGACCTGGCCCGTTTTCGCACCGTCATCAACGACCCCAATCGCAGCAGCGCCGAGCTGTACCGCTTCGTGGTGCATTACCTGGTGCTGTTCTACTGCCTGAGCAAGTCCCCCGGCATCAGCCGCTTGCTTGAAGGCCTGCGTTTTCCCGTCACCTTCGAACGCTTGAAAGACTTCGGCGACCTGCCCTTTTGCGTCATCAGTTCGCCGGTGCGCTCACAGTTGCCCGACGAATCGGTGATCCGCAGCAGCACCCAGATCGCCGGCAACACCAGCTTCGAAGAATTGGTGGGCTTGGAAAACATCATGGAAATGAACGATGAAATNCGTCAGCGCCTGCTGCTGACGATCGAAGGAATGTAACGCGCTCGGNCACCCATTGAACCGACACGCAAACGACTTGCAGCGAATTGNTCGCACAGGAGATCACGATGGCGAAGAAGGAAAGTACCCAGCACAAACTCGACCGCGTTCGCGCGCCTCGGGTCCANATCACCTACGACGTGGATATCGGTGACGCTCAGGAAAAGAAAGAGCTGCCCTTTGTCGTCGGTGTGCTGGGCGATTTCTCCGGCAACCCGCTGGAGCCGCTGCCGAAGCTCAAGGACCGCAAGTTCATTTTCATCGANCGCGACAACTTCAACGGCGTGCTCAAGGGCATCAAGCCGCGCCTGACCTACCGCGTCGACAACACCCTGGCCAAGAACGGCACGCAGCTGGGNGTCGAGCTCAACTTCAACGCCCTCGAAGACTTCGAACCGCAGAACGTGGTCAAGCAGGTCGAGCCGCTGCGCAAGCTGCTGGAAGTGCGCAACAAGCTGGCGGACCTGCGCAACAAGATGGGCGGCAACGACAAGCTCGAAGAGCTGCTGATGGACGTGTTGCAGAACACCGAGAAGCTGAAAACCCTGGGCAAGGAATTCGGCCGCGAAGCCGCCGTGCCAGCCACCGACGACAAAGCGTAGGAGCCTGACGATGAACGACAAGCAAACCGTGACTCAACAGGACAGCACGCTGGTTGAAGTGGACAGCTTCACCGCGCAATCCTCGTTGCTCGACAGCATCATTTCGCAAAGCCGCGTGGCCCGTTCCGAGACCGAGCGCACCCGCACCCGCGACCTGATCGGTGAATTGGTCAACCAGATCCTGGAAGGCGAAATGACGCCAAGCAAGGACCTGATCGCCGTGCTCGATGCGCGCATCGCCGAGATCGACGCGATGCTCTCCGAGCAAATGAACGAGATCATGCACGCCAGCGAGTTCCAGCAGCTGGAAGCGTCCTGGCGCGGCCTTAAGTATCAGGTCGACCAGACCGAGACCAGCACCACGCTGAAGATCCACCTGCTCAATGCGTCGAAGAAGGACCTGGTGCGCGATCTCAAGTCCGCTTCCGAATTCGACCAGAGCGCGCTGTTCAAGAAGATCTACGAAGAAGAGTACGGCACCTTCGGTGGTGCACCGTTCGGCATGCTGCTGGGTGACTACGAGTTCAACCGCAGCCCGGAAGACATGTACCTGCTCGAAGAGATTTCCCACGTTGCAGCGGCTGCCCACGCTCCGTTCATTTCGGCGGCCTCGCCTGAGCTGTTCGGCTGGGATTCGTTTACCGACATGTCCGGCCCACGGGACCTGGCGAAGATTTTCGACACCGTCGAATACGCCAAGTGGAAGTCGTTCCGCGCCAGCGAAGACTCGCGTTACGTCGGCCTGACCCTGCCCCACGTGCTCGGTCGCCTGCCTTACGGCCCGGATACCACGCCGGTCGAGGAATTCAACTTCGTCGAAAGCGTTGATGGCCGCGACCACAACAAGTACCTGTGGATGAACGCCGCCTACGCGTTGGGCACCCGGGTCACCGATGCGTTTTCCCGCTACGGCTGGTGCGTGGCGATCCGTGGCGTCGAGGGTGGCGGTCTGGTGGAAGGCCTGCCAACGCATACGTTCAAGACCGATGACGGTGAAATCGCCCTCAAGTGCCCGACTGAAATCGCCATCACCGATCGCCGCGAGAAAGAGCTGTCGGACCTGGGTTTCATTCCGCTGGTGCACTGCAAAGGCACCGACTACGCGGCGTTCTTCGGCACTCAGTCGACGCAGAAGCAGAAGCAGTACAACACCGACATTGCCAACGCCAACGCCCGGCTTTCCGCGCAGTTGCAGTACATCTTCGCCACCTCGCGCATCGCCCACTACATGAAGGCGATCATGCGCGACAAGATCGGCAGCTTCGC
>Ga0065714_10000094_pt1 | contig 11756 bp, 12 predicted proteins | sample MisRhiReplicate2_FD_59101 | JGI IMG/M metagenome (GOLD analysis project Ga0065714, IMG submission 59101) | Miscanthus rhizosphere microbial communities from Kellogg Biological Station, MSU, sample Rhizosphere Soil Replicate 2: eDNA_1 v2... | ecosystem: Host-associated > Plants > Roots >... | reverse complement strand
CCATGCGCAACAACCCGGATATTTACCTCGATGAGGCCACTTACGCACGGTTGATTCCGGGCAAGGACATTCCTCAGCCCGATATGCGGGCGCGCATGCGCACCTGGACCAAGTTCAAGACGGCCACCGCAAAATGACTTCAGGCACACATTCCAGGGATCAACAGATGTCGACGCGTCGTGAGTTCATCAAACAGGTATCGGTCGTCGCCGGTTTGGGCGCGGCAGCGTCTATCGGGCTTGGCCTGACACCCCTGTGCGCGCAAGCGGCTACGCCCGGCAGTTGGCATATGCCGGATGAAGGCGACAGGCATCAGCGGGCCTTCNTCGCCTTTGGCGCACAGGAAGCGATCTGGGAGGATTTCACCCCCGACGTACAAGCCGCCATTGGCCTGATCGCTCGCACCCTCGCGCGATATGAACCGGTGACCGTGTTCTGTCGTGAGCGTGAACGGGAGCTGGCCGAAGAACATTGCGGCACGGCTAACATCACCTACGTCGCCAGCGAACTCGACGACATCTGGATGCGCGATACCGGCGCCAACTTTGTCATTGATGGGNAAGGCGGGCTCGGCGCCGTGGATTTCAACTTCAACGGCTGGGGCAACAAACAGCAGCACGGCGAGGATGCGCAACTGGCCGCTCTGGTTGCGAGCACCGTGGAAGCCCGTCATATCCGCAGCGAGTTGGTGGGCGAGGGCGGTGGTATCGAAGTGGATGGTCACGGCACGGGGATCATGACCGAAAGCAGCTGGATCAATGCCAACCGCAACCCCGATTGGAGCAAGGCCGAGATCGAGCAAGAGCTGAAAGCGCGCTTGGGTTTGCGCAAGATCATCTGGCTGCCGGGGATCAAAGGTAAGGACATCACAGATGCCCACGTCGATTTCTACGCCCGTTTCGTCAAGCCAGGCGTGGTGATCGCCAACCTCGACAACGACCCCCAGTCATACGATTACAGCGTCACGCGTGCCCATTTGGACATTCTCAACAATGCCACGGATGCCGATGGCCGCAAGCTGCAGGTGCATACCGTGTCGCCACCGCTCAACCCACGAAAGAGCAAGTTCAGCCGCAACAACCCGGACTTTGCCGCTGGCTACATCAACTATTTCGTGATCAACGGGGCGGTCATTGCGCCCGAGTTTGGTGACAGGGCGGCAGACTCCAAAGCCTTTGATTTGCTGTCCGAACTCTACCCGGACCGTGAAGTAGTGCAGCTCAACATCGACGCGATCTCTGCCGGTGGCGGCGGTATCCACTGTGTGACCAGTCACCAACCGTTGGCATAGCCGTCAGGCCTTGACCCAGCGTTGACGGCTCCAGCTGCTCAAGGTGTCGACGGCTAATACCAGCAACAACATCGCCAGAATGACCGTGCTGGCTTGAGCTTCCTGGAACAGGCTGAGGCTGACATAGAGCATTTGCCCCAAACCACCGGCGCCGACGAAGCCGAGCACACTGGCCATGCGGATATTGTTTTCCCAGCGGTACAGGATGTAGGCCAATAGTTGTGGCAACAGGTTGGGCAGTGATCCGTAGCAGAACGCCGATACGGCATTGCCGCCCTGTAGGCGGATGGCTTCGGCCGGTTCGGGTGGGGTGTTTTCCAGCGCTTCGGCGAACAGCCGACCGAGTACGCCGGTGGTGTGCAAGGCCAGGGCCAGGGTGCCGGCATTGGGGCCTAACCCGGCGGCCAGGACCATCAGCGCAGCCCACACCAGTTCCGGAACCGCACGCAAGGCGTTGAGCACAAGGCGCGACGCGCTTTGCAGAGGCCAGCCGAAGCGCCCGGCCGCGGGCAATGCCAACAGCAGACCGAATACCGCCGCAAGCAGGGTGCCAAGGGCGGACATGGCGATGGTTTCCAAGGCACCGTGGCCGATGGCTTGCAGATGGCTCGCGCTCAGGTCCGGGCTGAGAAAACGCTGCGCATAAGCGCCCATCTGCTTCAGGTTACTGCTGCCACCGAGCTCGCCGAGGTCGATGCCCAAATAGATGAATGAGGCGACCACCGCTGCGCCGATACACAGGAGCAGCACCAGGTTGATCAGGCGATTCATGCCAGCCTCCAGCGCAGCAGACGACTGAGTTGATCGGCGAGCAGTACCAGTACGAGAAACGTCAGTAACAAACTGGCCACTTCACCGCCGGCGAACATGCGCAACGACAAATCCATTTGCTGGCCCAGACCGCCGGCACCGACGAAGCCCATCACCACCGAGGCGCGGATTGCGCATTCCCAGCGGTACACCGTGTACGACAGCAGCTCGGCAGCGACATTGGGCAGGATCCCGTAGAAAAAGGCGGCGAGCCGACCGCTGCCAGCCTGCAGCAATGCGTGAGCCGGACGCTGGTCGATCGACTCGAAAATTTCCGCGTAGACCTTGCCCAACATGCCGCTGTAGGTAATGGCAATGGCCAGCACCCCGGCCGTCGGGCCGAGGCCGACGGCGCGCACGAACAAAAGCGCCCAGACGATTTCCGGCACGCTGCGCAGGAAGATCAGTAAACCGCGGACCGGCCACCGCAGCAGTTGGCCCCAATAACTCGGGTGGCCGGCGCGGGAGGCAGCAGACANCGACAGAGCCCGACTGGCCAGCAGGCTGGCGGGGATGGCCAACAGCAACGCCAGGGCCATGCCGGCCGTGGCGATGGCCAGGGTCTGCAAGGTGGCTTGCACTAACAGCTCAATGAATTCCTCGCCATGGGCCGGTGGCCAGAAGGCTGAGACAAACCGGCCCATCTCGCTCTGACTGTCACTCGCCANCAGNACACTGAGGTCCAGCTCGCTGAAGTGGATGCCTGGCCACAGCAAAGCAAGGGCCAGCAAGGTGAGCAGCAGGCGGGGCCGGGTGGCCGGATCTCGGGTATCACGGGTCAGCATCGGGGGATCTGCACACTCAAGGGCGCCGGAGTAATCGGTGGGGATTGCAGCTGCTCGTTGGCGTAAAGCTTATCGAGCAACTCGCGGTCGACTTCGCTGGCCGCAAGGTCGAACAGGATCTGTCCATCACGCAAGCCGATGATCCGCGAAAAGTGCGCCAGGGCCAGCTCCACTGCATGCAGGCTGGCGACCAGGGTGACGTTGTGTTGCCGGGCATGGCGACAGAGTACTGAAAGCGTGTGCTGGGCCAACACGGGGTCCATGGCCGATACCGGCTCATCGGCCAGCAACACCTCNGGCGCTTGATACAACACGCGGGCAATGCCCACGCGCTGTAGCTGTCCACCGGACAGTTGCTGACAATGCGCGAACAACTTGTCGCTGAGGTCCAGCCTGGCCAACGCCGCACGTGCGCCCGGAACATCCACCGGACGCAGCAAGTTCAGCAGGCTTTTGCCCAGTCCCCACTGACCCAGCTTTCCAGCCAGAACCGCAGTGACCACGCGCTGGCGCGGTGGCAGCGGGGGCGCTTGATGGATCAGGCCGATGCGCGCGCGAAGACGCTGACGCTGACGGGCAGACAGCTGCCAGGCGCGCTCGCCGAGCACCTGCAGCTCACCGTTGTCCGGTCGCAGGGCGGTGGCCAGCAGGTTGAGCAGGCTCGACTTGCCCGCGCCGGACGGACCGATGATGGCGACCTGTTCGCTGGCACCGATGTGCAAGTCCACCCCACGCAACGCCTGGACGCCGTTGGCGTGGGTAAGGTTGACCTGGGTCAGATGCAACGTCATTTGAGCAGGTCGGCAGCGCGTGCGGCTTCCTCGATACCCTTGTAGTTCTCGGGTTTGGTTTCGATGAATCGGCTGGCAGCCTGCAGATCCAGAATCTCCTTGTCCTTCGGGTTCGCCGGATCGAGCGCCAGGAAGGCTGCCTTGATCTTGGCTGCCAGTGCCGGGTCGAGGGTCCCGCGCACGGTCCAGTTGTAGTCGAAGTAGGCCGGGGTGGTCTCAAACACTCTGACCTTGGTGGTGTCGACCTTGCCGGCAGCGACCAGTTTTTCCCACACGCTGGCGTTCAATACCCCGGCGTCGACCTTGCCGGCCTGGACCCAGGCGACAGTGGCGTCATGCGCGCCGGAATAGCCCACGCGACTGAAGTAGGTTTCTGGTTTGATGCCGTCCTTCAGCATGAAATAGCGCGGCATGAGACTGCCCGACGTGGAGGACACCGAGCCGAAGGCGAAGGTCTTGCCCTTGAGATCGGCGAGGGACTTGACGGCCGGGTCGGCGGTGATGAATTTGCTGGTGAACTGGGCGTCCTGTTCGCGCTGTACAAGCGGAATGGCATTGCCGGTTTTCAGGCGCGCCTGCACGAACGTGAAGCCGCCCAGCCAGGCCATATCGATTCGGTCGGTGGCCAGCGCCTCGACCACGGCCGGATAGTCGCTCACGGGAACGAACTCGACCTTCATGCCCAATTGTTGTTCCAGGTAGGCGCCCAGCGGCTTGAACTTGCGCAGCAGTTCGGTCGGGGCTTCATCGGGAATCGCACTGACTTTCAGGGTGTCGGCGGCCTGCACCAACAGGGTGCAAAAAGACAGCGTTACGCCGACAGCCAATGCCAGGGTACGGTTGAGCATGAAAATTCTCCGGTGCATTAAGGCAAAAATGTCGATACGCCAAGCGCAAGCTGGTTGCTGCATGGCGCGTTGTGAGGGTAGACGAAATGGAGCGTAATTGACCGCTTTGGCCCACTTGTTAGTGCGACAAGCCTGAAGTCGATCCGGCCAGGATGATACGTGGTTTAGTGCTTTTAGCAGCCCGAAATCGCTATGTTTCATGACCACTCGTAACCCGGCACGAGGGCTGGCTCACGCTTGGCTATTCTTCTATGACACTGCAGCGTTGCACGTTGAACAGAGGATTGAATGATGAGGATGTTACTGATGGTCGAGTGCCCTAATGAACCCTTCAATACCCTTGTCAAAGCCGGGAAGGTGGGCGAGGTTGTTGAACGCATCCTGGCCAGCATCAAACCGGAGGCGGCGTACTTTACCGAGCAAGATGGCAAGCGTGGTGGGATTTTTGTGGTCGACGTACAAGACCCCTCCGACATCCCCGCATTGGCAGAGCCCTTTTTTCTCAACTTCAACGCCACCTGCAAGTTCCGTATTGTGATGAGCCCACAGGATCTGCAAAAGTCCGGTCTGGAGACGCTCGGGCAAACGTGGGCGTGCTGAGAGGTCAGCCACGTCTGATTAATCAGTTCCGTACAGTCCACAGCATGGTCTGAACCCTGATATGCGGATGACTGGCCAAAGGTTCCCATTCGTCGATGAAAGAGAAACCCTGCTTTAGGTAGAAGTGGGAGGCTCTTGCATTGTCCGGGGAGACATCCAGAAAAACGCGATCATGCCCTTTGCCGATCGCGCGAGATTTTACCGCCTCTACAAGCTGAGCTGCCACGCCAGAACCCCGTGAAGCGGGTTCTACCCACATTCCGATCAGGTTGTAGCGATTCGCTTGACTGACCCCGGCACCGATCATTCCCACCGGTTTGCTGTCCTTGATGGCCAGCCAGAATTCCGGTCCGGCCGCTGACGAGGCGCGTTCTTTCCACTGCTCGTCACTGTATTGAGCGGCCTCTTGGTAACTCACACCAAACGCTGTCGGCGTGTCCAACAGCGCAGCGAGACGGACTTGCTTCAAAAACATCCAGTCTTTGGCTTCCGTCAATCGAATGTCCATGATCTTCCCTGAATGGCGCGCAATGGCTGCTTTCGTAGTCTAGTTTTTTTTCTTGATCAGTTTAGCCAGGTAGTACTTTAGGCTTAAACGATCTTTGGGCCTTGGTTTGTAGTGGGTTTTATTTCTTTGTGCAGGATCGATCACCATGGTTCCTGCGGTGTAGTAGTAAAGCGCAATGGACCTACGGGTGATGTGCTCTGGAGTTGTTAAAGGCTCTGGATGCCCATGATTGCTGTCTTTGTCTGTGTTGAAAATGACACAGCGATTGTAAATGGGCAGGACTTTTTTAAGGCAGGTCTTCATCCCGACATCCCAAAGTTCAAGGTTGCCGCCGTATTCCTCTCGCCAGTCTTCATTTAGATAAATGATGATATTCAGTCGGCGTTCAACATTAAGCTTTTTGTTGAGTCTGAAGTCCGAGTGTACCCCCAGGAAGCCACCACTTTTCGTTTCATGCAGGCCGCCACCAGTAAAGTAGGGGTCGGGTATCAAGCCTTCAATACCTGTGAGCTTCTCAAGAAACTGCAGCATGGGGGCTGAGTTGAAGGCATTGAAGATNGTCTTCAAATAGGGGGTGCATTCGTTGGGGCTGATTTGACGTTTTAGTTGACCTTTNTAGCCGCGCTCATANAGCATTTCGTTGTTGGTGGGTTCAGTTGGGAAGTGCGAGCAGATACTNGCAATCAGCGCTTCATCCAGGAAATTATCGATGACGATGTGCGGAAATGGCGTNGCCTGAACATAGCCACTGGCCAATGACGAACCCAAGGCGCTGGCGGCGTTCTGGTCGAAATCAAGCTCCGGGGAGAGGGTCATGGGTAGTGCTTGAGTGTTGGGTGCCATTACCGCTCCAATAACTTGATATAAAGACGTTTGAGTGACTTCAAGCAGCGTCCAGCGCACTGCTCGTTGTGTCTCTTCATCGCTTAACTTTTGCTGTCTTCTTTTTTCAGGCGCTTAAGGATGTCGTTGTACATTTTGGTTCGTCTATGAGTTTTTTCATAGCCGCCAGCCGCGGCGACTGTGCCGGCCTGGATGTGATCCAGATAACTGAAGATTTTTCGCGGGGATAACATTTCAACGACATAGCCAAGTTCNGTCATGCGGTCCTGGAGGGTGTAGCCTGGCACGCGATCATCCATCGAAAAATGCATGTTGTGCTGTTTGATAAGTTTGCAGTTCCACAATGTACAGAAACTTTTCAAGTAGACTTCTCTGTACGGTTTTGGTTCTTTGGAACGTAATCCCATGGAGATTTTCAGGTGCCTGAAATGGTGTTTGAACAGGCGTGAGCTAAAGCGCCAAAGCGTTCTCGTGGTGCCGCGGTTTAATTGCTCAACACAGCCGACGGCTACGACTTTTTGGTTTTTTAAGCATTTATTCAGCATCATCGGAAAAACATTTTTATCGAAAACAAATGTATCGGTGTGCATTAGAAATAAATAATCAGTTTCAACTCGCTCCAAAACCAGGTCAAGTGCTTTGCCATGCGCGACATGCCCGGGTTCTGGTTCGGAAACAGAACGTTCGATTAAATTGATCCAGTCAAGCGTACGTAAATACTCAGTGCTTTCATCGGCGGAATAGTTGTCAACTACCCATACTGGGATGTTGTGGCTGGCCACATGCTGGTGCAATAAGTCCAAGCATATCTTGGTGATTTCTGGTGTTTTGTAATTGACAATAACTATGCTGAAGGTTTTAGAGTTGTCAGCCAGAAAGTTAGTGTTATTCATCGTTCAGACGCCCAATGATATTGCATTTTATTGTAGGGATAATTGAACATGCCTACAGCTTTCGCTAAGGTGTCTGCACAAGATTTGCTTGACCATAAAAACACAATTTGTTAAGCCCGATTTGTCAAATACAACCATGGTTTACTCTGCCTGATGGAGAGCAGTATATGCGGACTTCATCGTATAAGGATCTGCGCTGTAGGTAAACGTTCGTGACTTAATTTGTTACACGTTCCCCCGCCAGCTATCTCCCGTACACGCAGCCTGGCTAAGTACAGCCATTGCTGGCACCCAGCATGATTCGGTCGGCCTTGCGGTAGTGGGCAAGAAAACGAGGGGGCAAAGGCATTCACTTTTACTCNATGTAATTGAGCCGGAAAAACCAGGTNATTCCGGCACGTCGGGGCCTACATGAGAATCCGTGAAGAGAGTAGCTGTTTGCCATCACGCCTCCCGTGTTCGACGGTGAACACGGGAAACAATGTCAGAAATAGAGGCAAATAATGCTGAAGTGACGCGCAGTAGTGCTTGGGTGTCGATGTGAAGAAATGGAACCCACATCGTCGATAGCGTCTAAATTGCAGAGAGATGTCCCGCCATTGAAGGAACGACTCATGCTCAAATCTCGCTCGTTGATTGCAGCTATTACATGCCTTGCGCTGGTTTCCGGTTCAGTGACTGCATTGGCCGACCCTGGTAATGGAAAGGGCCAGGGAAACGGCAAGGGGCATCCGCAAAACAGCCAGGTTCATGGCAACCAGGGAGGCAAAGGTAAAAACTCCGGGGGCGGCGATTGGGAGAATGGCCCAAGCATCAATCACGCAAGCGTTCTTGGGGTTATTGGCGGGTATCGGGACTACTGGAGCCCCGGCCCTGCATTGCCACCCGGCATTCAAAAGAACCTCGCGCGAGGCAAGCCGCTTCCACCCGGGATTGCCAAAAAACTGGACGGTCGGTTGATCGGCAGGCTGCCTCATTATGATGGGTATGAATGGCAGCAAGTTGGCACCGACTTGATATTGGTCGCGCTGGCAACCGGGCTCATCTATGAAGTGCTCAACGGTGCTTTTGATTAATGGGCATGATCCATATGNCCATTTGAAGGCTGTTCTGAAACGGCTGCCCATGAAATTGCCGAGTTGCNGCCGAACAGGTGGCAACCGGCGCTATTCATCCATGCTGATGCCCGATCCGCCTAATTCGTTGGGGACATCCTTCAACTTGGGTAATCCATCCANGCATCATGCGCTTGGGATTGGCTTCATCAGCTTGCGGTGGCGGTTGAGCATTTCGCCGTTCGGCCCGATAACGACTACGCTGTTGTAGAGCGTGCCGCCTCCTTTTTGCCGGTCGCATTCATTGATGCCGCACACAATCGTCACGGCGTGAGCTCTGGCGGCCTCGCACACTTCGCGGCAGTCGCCTTCGCGATGACGAACTCGACGCAGGCCTGCTCATGTGGGACGTGCGCCGATTCGTGAGCATCGAGACATTTCCCTCTCGGCCGGTGGTCATCCACTTCAAGTTCCGCTCGACCCGGCGAGCAAGCAGGGTGGCTCGTGGTTGAACAGGGCGTGGCAGACCTGTGCCGCGACGATCCCGAACGCGTTACATCCGTCGGTCGCAGGACTTGAACTGTCTGGGGCTTAAAGCGTCATAACAATCGCGATATCAACCCTATGGAAGCCATCATGCTTTTAAAAAATAAGAGTCTCATTGCTGTAATGACCTGCGCCCTGATGCTGGCAGCCGCCCCATTACTCCCTGCTGACCTGTCCATCATGAACTCCGCCTATGCGAAAGATGGTGGTGGTGGTGGTGGTGGTGGTGGTGGTGGTGGTGGCGGTGGCGGTAACGGTGGTGGTAATGGGGGAGGCAACGGAGGTGGTAACGGCGGCGGCCACGGCGGCGGCATAGGCAGCGGTCACAGCGGTTCAGATCACTCCGGCGGTGCTAACAGTAACGGCCGCGGCGATGGCCTGAGCAGCGATCATGCCGGCAAGGCTGTTCGCGACCATGGTGTAAGCGGAAACCACTACGGCAATGATCGTAATAGTGATCGCGGTCATGGCCAAGCGACTTCAGGCATCGCCCATTCCAAAGATACTCACGGTGTGACCAAAGCCAGTGCAATCTCGGCCACGACGCCTGGCGATCACAACACGAAAGGGTTGAGCAAAGCCGGGACATCGGTATCGAAAAAGTCGCACTGATCAGTCATAACGGCTGATAGGGAAGTACAACAGACTCAGCTGCACAGCCAGCCGCACGCTTGAGCTCAATTGGACTTCTTCGGTGGGTAGCTACCGCGCAAGCCCCCGGACGGGGTGCCTGTCTTACTCGGCAGGGCAGGCACTACCGGGCGAGATCTGGGTTGGGGGTTGGAGCGGCTCCGGGGTTGAGGTTGTTTGCTCATTGTTTGCCTCCTGACTTTTCCGGGTTTCGCGAAGGCTTCCTGATAAAGCTTAGCTGCTTGCTGCGATGCCCTGCATCGTTCGGCAGTGGGTGAACAGGCTGCAAGCGACCAAGCCNNGCAGCACGAACCCCAAAACAAAACGGGCGCCCGACAAGGCGCCCGTTTTCGTTTATTTCACCGCCNGCGCCCGCAAGCGTCGGCCGATCACAACCTCTCTAGCGCAGCAGATGCACCGCCAGGCCGACAAGCGCGCAAGCCATCAGCACCTGTATGACGCCCCGTTTGAAGCGGAACAAGGCAATTGCCGCCAAAATGGCGATCAGTGCAGAAGGCCAGTCGAGGTTGCCGCTGAAGCCTTGCGGCCACAGCACGTGATAGCCGAAGAAACATGCCAGATTGAGGATCACTCCAACCACCGCCGCTGTGATTGCGGTAAGCGGTGCCGTGAATTTGAGTTCGTTGTGAGTCGATTCCACCAGTGGGCCNCCGGCAAGGATGAACAGGAACGAGGGCAGGAAAGTGAACCATGTCACCAGGGTGGCTGCGACAGCGCCGGCCAGAAATACATGATCGGCGCCGAACACTTGTGAGACGTACGCTCCAACAAATCCGACGAAGGCCACCACCATGATCAGCGGGCCTGGTGTGGTTTCCCCCAGTGCCAAACCGTCGATCATCTGGGTCGGGGTAAGCCAGCCATAGTGACCGACCGCACCTTGATAGACATACGGGAGGACTGCATAGGCCCCGCCAAAAGTCAGCAACGCGGCCTTGGTAAAGAACCAGCCCATCTGGGTCAGGGTGCCTTCCCAACCAAAGAGGACAATCAAAATACCCATCGGCAAAGCCCAGAGCACGGCGCCAATCAGGGCGAGCGATGCCAACTTGAACCCGCTGAACCTGGCATGTTCCGGGGATGGAGTGTCGTCATCGATCAAGGCTGGGCCGTAGGACTTTTTGGCAGCGCCATGGCCCCCGGTTCTGAACTTTTCAGGTGCCAGACGCCCTCCGACATAGCCGATTAACGCTGCCCCCAATACGATCAGCGGGAAAGGAACATTGAACGCGAAGATCGCGGCAAATGAAGCGGCTGCTATCGCCCACAGCCAATTATTCTTCAGCGCCCGAGAGCCGATTCTATGTGCCGCCTGCACCACGATGGCCGTCACGGCGGGCTTGATCCCATAGAAGAGGCCAGCCACCACGGGCACTTCGCCGAACGCGATGTACATCCACGATAAAGCGATCAGGATGAACAGTGAGGGCAGCACAAACAGCACGCCGGCGATCACTGCGCCCCAGGTCCGATGCATCAGCCAGCCGATGTAAGTCGCCAATTGCTGAGCCTCTGGCCCAGGCAGCAACATGCAATAGTTGAGCGCATGGAGAAAGCGTCGTTCGGAGATCCAGCGCCGACGTTCTACCAGTTCCTGATGCATGATCGAAATCTGTCCTGCGGGCCCGCCGAAACTGATGAAGCCGAGCTTCAACCAGAACCAGAGTGCTTCACGCAAGCTGACGGCCTCCGGCCTCGATAGATCCCCTTCAACCGTTGATGGCAAAACCTTACTCATTGGGTTGTTCCTCTTTCACAAACTCGGCGAGCAGGCCGTCGAAGATGGCGCTCGCAGCAGCCAGCAAGTGGTCGTCATGGGGAATGGTTTCGCGTAGTCCTGCCAGCACGCGCTCGATGCCGGCCGCCTCCAAAGGCTGAATGCCGCCGATATCGAGATAGTGCACCAAGGCCGCGATGCGGTTCAGGCCGGGCTCTTGAAGCTCAAAACGGGCTTGCAGGGTTTCGAAGGTCACGCGATTGCCGACATGACTGAAGGTCGCATCATCAAAGTCAAAGCCCAGCGCGTCTGCCGGACAGTCATGTGGAGTATTCAGCCAGAGGATCCGGGCTTGAGGATCAATGAAGCGCCTGATCAACCAGGCACAAGCCAGACGGTCAACCCACGGACGCTTGCG
>Ga0065714_10002972_pt1 | contig 11762 bp, 10 predicted proteins | sample MisRhiReplicate2_FD_59101 | JGI IMG/M metagenome (GOLD analysis project Ga0065714, IMG submission 59101) | Miscanthus rhizosphere microbial communities from Kellogg Biological Station, MSU, sample Rhizosphere Soil Replicate 2: eDNA_1 v2... | ecosystem: Host-associated > Plants > Roots >... | reverse complement strand
ACCGAAAAGAAAATAAAAGAAAATAAAAGAAAAATTAAAATTCATCGTGATTTTGTAACTATTTGCGAAACGATTGATTATTCAAATATAGGTTGATCAAGCCGATAGGGAGCGGCTTGTCCAGCTTAATTCCTAACAAAAATTAAGGATGAATGTGTGACACTAAAGACCCCGCTGTTTCGACTCGAAGCGCTGGCCTCACAACAAGCTAACTGGCTCGGTGAAATCGTGCTTGTCAGACCCGTTTCCTTCACGGTACTTACGTTGATAGCCACATTGTTTGCCGCCATGGTCGTGACTTTTTTTCTCTGCGGCAGCTATACCAAACGCAGCACTGTGGCAGGTCAGCTAGTGCCCATCTCCGGACAGCTGAAAATACACTCACCACAATATGGCTTGGTGCTCGAACGTTTTGTCGATGAAGGGCAGTTAGTCAAGCAAGGCGCTCGATTGTTTCGCCTATCCAGTGAGCGCTTCGCAGGAGATTTCGGGCCAGTACAGGCAGAAGTAAGCGATCAACTCGCGCAACAACGTCGATCCTTAAACGAAGAGTTGAAGAAACAAACACAACTTCAATTCGAGGAACGTCAAAGTCTGCAAAGCAAACTGCAAAGTTTGCGACAGGAACTGCTGACACTGGCACAGCAAAGGGCCAGCCAGGTAAAGCTTGTAGATCTGGCAACCAATGCGGCCGGTCGATATCAAGGACTGATGGATAAAGGTTACATATCCATGGATCAGCTTCAGCAACGCCAGGCTGAACTTTTGGGCCAACGCCAAACCCTTCAGAGGTTGACTCGCGAAGCTACAGCATTGACACAGCAGTTGGTCGAGCGTCGGCATGAATTTTCAGGACTCTCGGCACTGCACGAAAATCAGCTGGCCAGTATCCGGCGGTCATTGTCCAGCATCCAGCAGGCGTTTATCGAGAGCGAAGCCAAGCGCACGCTGATCTTGTCGGCCCCCCAAGACGGCATGGCAACTTCCATTCTTGTTGAGCCGGGACAAACCGTGGATAGCTCACAACCATTAATGAGCATAGTGCCAGCAGATTCCCGCCTGCAAGTAGAGCTTTATGCACCAAGCAAAGCCATCGGGTTCATCCATGTAGACGACCCTGTAATGGTCCGTTACCACACTTATCCGTATCAAAAATTCGGCCAACACCGCGGCAATGTGACATCTATCTCCAAAACTACCCTCTCAGCGACCGAACTGGCGAGCGTAACCGGAACTGTGCCGAGGCTGGGCCTGGACGGCGAACAGTTCTACCGCATTCGCGTTGATATCGAGGCGCAGTCAGTACTGGCCTACGGCAAGCCGAGGCCGCTACAAGCCGGCATGTTGGTTGAGGCAGACATCCTGCAGGAGACCCGCCACCTCTATGAGTGGGTACTTGAGCCGCTCTACAGCCTGACGGGCAAACTCTAGGAACGAATACATGAACTATCTAGATGCGATCACGCTAAGCATAGGCCGACGGCTGCCCCTGATTCTACAAACAGAAGCGACAGAATGCGGTCTGGCCTGTTTGGCGATGATTGCGGGCTACCATGGTCATCACACGACGCTGATGGAACTGCGTCGCCAGTTCAGCGTGTCACTCAAGGGGGTGACGCTCAAACAACTGACACAGACAGCCGATCAACTGAAGTTCGGCACTCGGGCGATGCGGGTTGAACTGGACGACCTCAGCAAGCTCACGTTGCCTTGTGTACTGCATTGGAACTTCAACCATTTCGTTGTTCTTAAGGTCGCAGACGGCCAGTGCCTTACCTTGCATGACCCGGCCCATGGTATCCGCCAGTTGAGCCTGGCCGAGGCTAGCAAGTCGTTTACCGGTGTCGCCCTTGAGGTGTGGCCTGACAGTGACTTTGAAAAGCAGGAAGCCAAGCCACAGATCAAATTGATGAGCATGCTGGGACGGGTGAGCGGTCTTTATCGCGCCCTTTCGCAGGTTCTACTACTAGCCCTGGCCCTGGAAGTGTTCTCGCTTGTCAGTCCGTTCTTGCTGCAGTGGACGCTCGACAATGTACTGGTCACTCAAGACCGTGATTTGCTGACGACGTTGATCATCGGCTTTGGGCTATTACTTTTGATGCAGCAACTGGTGAGTGCTACACGGGCTTGGGTGATGATGCACATGAGCACCCTGCTGAGCGTGCAATGGCGGGCGAACGTTTACAGTCACCTGCTCCGGCTGCCGATCCAGTACTTTGAAAAGCGCCACCTAGGCGATATCGTCTCGCGGTTCGGTGCTATCGGCGAGATACAGGGGACACTGACAGCCGCCTTCTTTTCTGCGCTTCTGGATGGTCTGATGACCATCGCGACACTCGCCCTCATGATTACCTACAGCCCGTTGCTCGCAGTCATTGCGGTAATTGCGATGACTTCGTACACATTGGTTCGCTGGGCTTGGTATCGCCCTTTGTGTCGGGCAAACGAGGAACAAATCATTCATGCTGCCCGGCAGGAAAGCCACTTTCTTGAGACCGTGCGCGGCATGCGCACAATAAAGTTGTTCCAACGCCAGAGCGAGCGACGCTCCACTTGGCTCGGATTGCTCGTAGAACAGATCAACGCAGGGTTACGAACCCAGAAGCTGCAACTGGTCTACACCCAGTTCAACGGCTTGATATTCGGACTGGAGAATCTACTGGCGCTTGGACTCGGTGCGGCCATGGTGATGAACAACCAATTCAGTGTCGGTGTGCTGATGGCGTTTATTGCTTACAAATCCCAATTCGTAAGCCGCGTGGCCAATCTGATCGATCATTTATTTGAACTGCACATGCTCCGTTTGCAGGGCGAACGCCTGGCTGACATCGTCCTGCATCCACCAGAAGACAACCGCGGCACGCAGAGTTCCGCAACTTGGCCTTCGTGCCATGTAGATATTGATTTCACAGGGGTGAAGTACCGCTATTCCGATCAGGAACCATTCGTGCTGGATGACATCAACTTGCACATTGCGCAGGGGGAGTCTGTGGCAATCACCGGTGCTTCGGGCAGCGGAAAGAGTACGCTGATCAAACTGCTGCTGGGTATTTGCAAGCCTACTCATGGCCAGATACGAATCGCCGGCAATGAACTTCACCACCTCGGAGCGGAGAACTTTCGCAGCAAGATCGGCACGGTGATGCAGGATGATTGTCTGTTTGCCGGTTCACTGGCAGACAACATCGCATTCTTCGAGCCGAGCCCTGATCTGGACTGGGCCATGGAATGTGCGCGCAAGGCATCAATTCATGCTGACATTATGTCCATGCCAATGGGCTACAACACCCTGGTTGGTGACATGGGAACGGTTCTGTCTGGCGGGCAGAAGCAGCGTGTGCTGCTAGCCAGGGTGCTCTACAAGAAACCAGACATTCTGATTCTTGACGAGGCAACCAGTCATCTGGATGTGAAATGCGAGCAGCAGGTAAATGACGCTGTTCGTGCACTTGAGGTGACGCGCATCATTGTCGCCCATCGTTCGGAGACGATCGCCTCGGCAGATCGCGTGGTGATACTGGAAGCTGGCCGGATTGTCCTGGACCAGCCAACCCCGTCCACCATGTTCCAGACCACTGGCGCTGTCACACTGTGATGAAAGCAGCTTTCATCTACTCCCTTCTGGCCAGTCTTTGCGCCTGGTTCCAATCGGCCATGGCAATGGATGTATTTGCGACCGAGCGTGATGTCTCTCGCACTGCGAACAAGGACATCAACAACTCGACCTGGTCGTGTGAAGTCGGTCCTGTACCAGCGCTGCTGACACTGGAGGAAATGATAGAGCGGGTGCTTTGTCACGATCCACAGACGCGACAGGCCTGGGCCAGCGCCAAGGCCCAGGCTGCCTTGGTCGGTGTTAAACAATCGGCATATCTCCCAAGGCTCAACGGCAGCTCTAGCGTCACCAGTGGACGTAACGACACCGCGTATGAACAACGTGGGGAGTACTCCAGGCATGGTCATCAGCGTCAACTCGATAATCGCCTGACCTTGAGTTGGGTACTGTTTGACTTCGGTCGCCGCGAATCGGCACTGCGTAATGCACGTCATCTTCTAGTTGCAGCAAACGCCAATCAGGATAGCCAGTTGCAAGAGGCTTTCGTCCTGGCAGCCCAGTTGTACTATGACACCCTCGCCGCACAACGTAGCCAGGTTGCCGCCACCCAAGTGGCAATATTGGCAGCCGAAAACCTGAAAGCTGCAAGCGCCAAGTATGAAGCGGGCGCCGCAGCGCTCTCCGACCGCCTGCAGGCGCAAACAGCCTACTCCCAGGCGAGGCTGAACGAAGTTCGCGGCAATGGCGCCTTGCGCAGCGCAAAAGGCCTGATCGCGATGCGTATGGGGTTACCTCCGCAAACACCACTGGAGTTGGCGGGGAGCCTGAGTCGACGTCCGGATACCCATTTCGTCAAAACCGTCGATGAACTGCTTGAACAGGCACGCCAGGGTCATCCCTCACTTATTGCCGCAAAGGCCAAACTGGATGCAGCAAAGGCTGCTATCGACGAAAGCAAAGCCTCTGGCCGCCCTACCCTGTCGTTTATCGCTAACATCTCCGATGTACAGACAAACCAATCAATCGCGCTCAATGGCGATAGCCACCTACGTGAAAATAGCGTTGGATTGCAATTGAACATTCCCTTGTTCGAAGGTTTCGAGCGCACCTATCAGGTACGGGGAGCTCAAGCAAAATTTGAGACCAGCAAAGCAGAACTTTCGGATGTTGAACAGCGTATATCGATGGAACTATGGGTCAATTACCAAACATTAAACATCGAAACGCGCTCGTTGGAAAAAACTGCTGAATGGGTGGAGCAGTCAAGTCAGGCGCTGCAAGTTGTGCAAGGGCGTTATCGTTCAGGAGTCGGTAACATGATCGAGCTTCTGAACGCATTAACCGCCTATGCAACGGCAGAACAACAACACATTAATACGTTGAACAGTTGGCAACTATCCCGCCTCAAACTTGCAGCAAGCCTCGGACGCCTGGGCTTCTGGGCGCTCTAATCGAGCGCTACAAAACAACAAGCAACAGCACACCACAACAAGCAACATACAAATATCACATATGACCAAGGTGCTCAGATGGTTTGCAACCCTACAAAAAAAGACGATATTATCCTCAGCAAAAACTCGTTCCTAAAAAACACATATACGATGCTTTCATTGTATTGGAAAAGTGAGGAAAAAATTTTTGCCTGGAGCGTACTTATTGCCTTGCTAATTCTCTCGCTGCTTGCCGTCGTGACCGCCTTGGCCATCAACGAGTGGTACAAACATTTCTACAATGCCATTCAAGAACTTGACGCCCATAAATTTTACAGCCTAGTGGTGGTATTCCTCGCTATCATCTCGTTCTCGGTGGTGCGGTCAGTGCTGATTACCTACCTGGTGGATGTGTTTGCGCTCAAATGGCGAAAGTGGCTGACTAACCACTACCTCTCCGCCTGGATAGTCAAGTCGACCAGGCCCGACCAGATTGAACAGTGTGTCGACAACCCGGATCAACGCATCGCCGAGGACATCAACAAGTTCACTTTTGAAACCATAGACCTGGCCTGCGGCCTAATTTATACCTTGTCCAGCGTAGTATCCTTCAGTGTGGTACTGATTGGCATCTCGGGCGACGCGTCGCTCTGGGGAATTACCGTCCCTGCTTATATGTTCTGGGCTGCCATCCTTTATGCATTGCTGGGTACGTACATCAGCCAGAAAATCGGCTTTAAGTTGGTCTCCCTGAGTAACAATCAACAACGATCAGAGGCCGATCTTCGGTACTTTCTTATCCGCTTCCGCGACGGTTCCAAGATGCACTCAACCGGCACTGGTCGTAACTGCGAGAAAGAAAGTATCAGCGAAAAGCTTGATGTAAGTCTGGCCAATATGCGCCGTACGATTCGAGTAAAAATGCGACTATCGTTGTTCACCGAAAGTTACAGTCAACTCTCCCTTATCTTTAGTAGCTTGTTGGCTGTACCTCGTTTCTTTGCAGGCAGCATCATGTTCGGTGACGTCATGCAGATCAATTCGGCCTTTGGAAATCTTTGTGAAAACTTGAGTTGGTTCATCAATGCCTATCATCGCCTTGCGGATTGGAAGGCTACAACCGATCGACTGATCTCATTTGATGGTGCGCTGGCACGGTCGTCTAAAATTAATGAATGTGCTGCCGAGCATCGAACTGCCTTTACAGACTAATACAAACCTCATCCGCACACTAAAAAGCAAGGAGCTAAACTATGCACGTTCAATCCGCACTATCTGCGTTGTTCGCCAGTGCCAATTCTGTTGGTGTCGCAGGCACGTTTCAGTTCGTTTTTTCGGATCAGAAACGTTATTGGGTAAGTGTGCCAACTTCCAACCTCCCACAGCTGGGAGTGCATCCTGCGGCAGATGTGACAATTGAACTCAAGGAGTCTGTTTTTCTCACTATCGTACAAGGCCTTGCCAACATCGAAGAACTCTTCGCTCAAGGTCAATTGAAAATAACCGGAAACATCGGCCTGGCCACGCTACTCCCTTCACTTGTCAGCGACAGCCTGCATCCTGCTGCTGCCAAAATGGAGGTCGAGATGAATCGACGTTATCCAGCCCTACCACGCTTTAGTGAACAGCTTTCGGCGAGCGTGAACCTGAATGGCAGTATTGATCGTCGGCCAAAAAACCAGGTTTCAATGAACGAGTTCAACGTTCGATACCGGGCCAGAGGCATCCCGCTGGTGTTCACCCAGGCCCTTAACGATTGGCCATTGTTCAGCATGCCCAGAGATACCGCCCTTGAGCAGTTTGCCAACTTGCAGGGCATCACCCGCCACGGCGATTATGCCCACAAAGCCTTCTCATCTGAGCGTGATTTTCGGACTACCGCGATGTTGGATTTTATTGCCACCATGGACGAAGCTCCCTGCCACATTGTCGCCGGGCCGCCAGCCTACATGGGCAATAATCTGGTTCCGAAACAACTACTTCCACTCATCAGGTTCCCGGACTACTTCAAAAGGTCTTTGTACATTCAACCACGTCTCTGGCTGGGTCCGAAGGGTACATTGACCCCCCTTCATCGAGATGACTCAGACAACCTCTTTGCACAAGTCTGGGGAGAAAAGACAATGTTGCTGGCTGCGCCTCACCACCGCATTGCATTGGGTAGTTGGTCGACTTCACCTCACGGTGGTCTGGAAGGCTGCGACTTCGATCCGTCACATCCGAATTTTGAGGAGTTTCCGGCTGCAAAACAGGTGAGCTTTCTTGCAGTGCATCTGAAACCCGGCGATTTGCTCTTTTTACCTGAAGGCTGGTTCCACCAGGTAAGGTCGTTGACCTCGTCTCTCTCGATAAACTTCTGGGTAAATTCAGTGCGTGAGAAAGTCGCTGCCGATTGAGCATTGCAAGCGCTGGACACCATGAACCTTCCCAAGGTCAACGCCGCACCTGATCACGCCGGCGGAATCGTCGCCAGCATACCGATCAGGATGGTCAACAGCAGAAAACCGCCGAGAAAAATCGTCATCTTGGCCATGGGGCCTCCCACACAATGAATTGGCGGTACAGGGCGGCATGTGCCGCCGTACCGGAGATTTATTGTGGGCTGACGGCTGTATTCGTTACAGAGGCAGATTGCGCTGAAAAATACGGATCAGATCCGCTTTCAGGCTGTGCTTTCAAGGGTTTCCCAGGAAGCAGTTTGCGCGCGATATCCACGAAAGGCGTGACGATCAAGCCCTGCAGCGTCAGGTAACGCTCGTGATCCTGTTCGCCGGTACCGAAATGGATGGCCTCGGGTGTGGACCGGGTGACGTACAGCGTGCCGAACATCCAGTCCCACAGTGACAGGTTGATGCCGAAGTTCTTGTTGAAGTGTCGCGGTGCATCGCTGTGATGAATCTGGTGTTGCGCCGGGCTGCTCAGTACCCGCTCCAGCACCGGCCCGAAGGAAAACCAGACATGGCTGTGACGCAGGTTGGCCGCCAGGGCATTGAAGATGAATACGATGTAGGTCACGCCAAACAAGGTATAGCGGCTGATCTCCCCGCCACAGACGTACCAGAAGACACCGGCAAACGCGCCGACGCAGATGATGTCCGTGAGCTTTTCGACCACTTCTTCCAGAAAGTGCACGCGGCTGGCCGTCGCCGGAACCAGCACGGGCGCCGAATGATGGACTTTGTGGAAGGCCCACAGGTACCGCGAATGGAAAGCGCGATGGCCCCAGTAATGGCTGAAATCCTTGACCAGAAATACGCCCAGCCCATAGAGCAGGGTCAACGCCAGGTGCTCCTCCACTTGCGTACGCGCGCCCCATAGTTGGGTGAAGAACGCGATGTAGTCCGCTGAACGCAAGACGTACGGATCCACCAGACCGACGATGGGCAGTACCAGGGCAACCTTGAGGATGGCGAGTACGAAGTAGTAGCGGTAGTCCAGCAGTGCCGAGCGATGCAGGTACACCCGGCGGCCGCCGATGAACTGCCCGAATGAGCGAGCGTCGGTCAGGCCCCGGGATTCTCGGTAGCGGAACAGGCAGTAGGCGACGCCGTAAGACATGCAGAGAAAGGCTAGACCGAGTCTGCCGTTGAAGTCGAAAATGCCCAGGAACTGCCGGGTGACCGGTTCGATCACCCATTGGGATAAATAAAGATGGATTGTGGCAAGAACATCCATACCAGGCTGCCCAACGTAAATGGAAGGGCAATTGTAAATGAGAATGAGTCTTTAGTGTGTTGATTTATGACCGGCTGTCAGCCGCCCAGCGCAATGATCGCAAGGATCAGCACACCCCCCGTAGCGGCCATGATCACCCCACCCTGCCATTGCGTGGCGCCAGCGTATCTGGCGAGCATCCAGCCGGCGATGAACAGCACCACGAGCCCGATCAGGTTGGACAGGCGAATGGCGAGTGCCGTCTGATCCAGCAGTATGAACGGCACCACCAGCGGAAACGTCGAGCCCACGACCAACAGGAAAACCCCGAGGGCGCCCCTGAAGTCGTTCCAGCCCAGGCCCGCCCTGATCGGCAAGGAGGGCTGCTCGAGCAGCCGCCGGCGCAACAACTCCAGGCCCTCGCTGCCGGCCGCCGTCGCGAACTGCAACGGCAATACCTGCGCAACGAGCGCCTGGCCGGCCACGGCGTCCGCGCCATTGCGCAAGGCCATGTACAGCTTGATCCTGCGCGTGCGCTCGACCAGTGCGCGCAACAGGTACATGACCGCATCGGCCAGTCCCCAGGCGAGATTGCAGCCGAGCGCGGCAATCATCATCGTGCGTTCGGCTGCCTGGTCCGCCGTGGCCACGCTGATGGTGCCGGTGAACGTCATGGCCATCAGCAGGCCGAAGATCACCTCGGTAATGCGCTCGACAGGGTCCAGTACAGGCGCCCTTTCGAATTGACCATTGTCTGGCATGAACTCACCTCGTCGGAGTGTGCTTGCACGATATCGGTCGACGCGTCGGCCAGGCACCGGTTGCTCCGGCTGGATAGCCGCATCCCCGTCAAGTGTAGATTGAACGGCTACACTCATGCGCACACGTTATCTGCTTCAAGAGGAGTGGTTCATGCTTGATTACTTCGCCCTGGGCCTGCTGGTCTTTGTCGGGCTTGTGCTGTTTTACGGGATCATCCTGCTCCACGACATCCCCTATGAAATTGCTGTCCACCGCAACCACCCTCACCAGGATGCAATCCACGCCACCGGCTGGGTCAGCCTCTTCACCCTGCACGCGCTGTGGCCGTTCCTGTGGATCTGGGCCATGGCCTATCGAGAGGACCGGGGCTGGGGTTTCAGTGACGGACATTCACCCAAAAGTCATGTGGTTCACCTCGAACAACAGGTCGCCGAGCTGCAAGGCCGGATCGAGCGCCTGGAGGCAGCGACGGGCACGACCCAGAACCGGGTGCCAACGGACAATCTCGGCGAGGGCATTTGAGCCATGGATCTCTTACTCATTCTGACGTATGCCGCTCTGTGCGTAGCCATCTTCAAGATCTTCCGCATCCCCCTGAACAAATGGACAGTACCCACGGCGGTGCTGGGCGGAGTCGTGATTATCGGCGCGCTGATTTTCACGATGAACTACAACCACCCCTACTCCGAGGTGGCGCGTTCCTATTTCGTGTCGGTTCCGGTGATTCCCGTGGTCAGCGGCCAGGTGATCGATGTACCGGTGAAAACCAACCAGCCCCTGGAAAAAGGTGATGTGCTGTTTCGCATCGACCCGGCGCCGTTCGAATACCGACTGAAATCCCTCAAGGCGCAACTGATTGCCGCCCAGGCCGATCGCGCGCGGATCACCGAGCTGATCAAGCGTAATTTCAGTACCCAACGGGAACTGGACATGGTGGTCGCGCGCAGCGATGACCTGAAGGCACAACTGGACAGCGCGCAGTACGAACTCGACAACACCACGGTCCGTGCGCCGAGCAAAGGCTTCGTCACCCATGTTTCGCTGCGTCCGGGCATGATGGCGACCAAGTTGCCGCTGCGCCCTTCGATGGTCTTCATTCCCGCGGAAGGGCATTACTTCTCCGCGTGGATGCGCCAGAACAGCCTGTTGCGCCTGACCGAGGGCGATGAGGCCGAGGTCGCTTTCGACGGCATTCCGGGCAAGGTGTTCGAAGGCAAGGTCAAGACCGTCGTTTCGGTGATCGCCGAAGGCCAGATCCAACCGTCGGGCACCCTGACCGGCTTCACCGGTTCACCACCGGCCGGCCGGGTTCCGGTGATCATTGAGATCACCGACCCCGACTATGCACAGTACGCCGGCCAGATGCCGGGCGGTGCCTACGGCCAGGCGGCGTTGTACAGCCAGCATTTCCATCACATCGCGATGATGCGCAAAATCCTTCTGCGCATGGCCGCCTGGATGAACTACATCTTCCCGTTCCACTAACCCGGGCAGCATCGGCCACTGGCTCAATCCCTGGATTGGGTCAGTGGCCGGTTCAGCAAACCGGACTGATTTCGCAGGCTAAGGATCGGAGGAAGAAGGCCAGACAGTGGGTCGCACCATTGGGGTGCTGGAAGAATCGACAGGAAGGAGCGAGGCAGCGAGGGTCGGCGCTAAATAATCCAATACAGCAGCAGGCGAGAAGCAATCCAGTGAGACGCCTGGACCACCCCCCATGCCAGCAGGGCACACATCAACAGGTAGCCCGCAAGGAACCTGAACATCGCGTCCCTTTCCATGCAACCCTCCCGGCTTTACAGCCATACAAGGCGTTCAATGCCAGCGCGTAACCATTACGACGTCCGTCTCGCCCGTATAGGCTTCGATTGCCAGAATGGCTTCCAGTTCCACAGCCGTACAATTCGGGAAAAATGACCTGCCCCTGTCCGCAGGCAGGCCACTGCGGCGCTTACGTCACTTCAGATACCACCCCCAGGGTTCGCCGTTGTAGCGGGTGATCTGCTTGGTTTCCAGGTAGCTGTTGTAGCCCCACTCACCCAGTTCGCGACCAATGCCGCTTTGCTTGTAGCCGCCCCAGGGTGCCTCGACGAAGGTCGGTTGCGAGCAATTGACCCACACGATGCCTGCGCGAAAACCGCGAGCGACCCGTTCGCAACGCGGGATATCCCGGGACATGACGGCCGCCGCCAACCCGAACGGCGAGTCATTGGCCAGACGGATCGCTTCGGCTTCGGTGTCGAAGGCCCGCAGGCACACCACCGGGCCGAAAATCTCCTCGCGCCACACGGCGCTGTCCTGCGGGACATCGGCGAAAATCGCCGGCGTCAGGTAATACCCCTTTTCCAGATGACCCGGCC
>Ga0065714_10065220_pt1 | contig 11768 bp, 11 predicted proteins | sample MisRhiReplicate2_FD_59101 | JGI IMG/M metagenome (GOLD analysis project Ga0065714, IMG submission 59101) | Miscanthus rhizosphere microbial communities from Kellogg Biological Station, MSU, sample Rhizosphere Soil Replicate 2: eDNA_1 v2... | ecosystem: Host-associated > Plants > Roots >... | reverse complement strand
TCAAATTAATGGAGCTTCACATGAAAGAATTTATGGCTTTAACCAGCAACGCCGACGACCTCCCCTCGCTGTACGTAAACACCACCCAACCGCTGCATTCACTGCTTAGCACCGCACGCTACCGAATTGGTGCGGTAACACAGATCCTGGAAAACCTCGCGATGCGCGGTGATATCACTACGGATTCGGTAATACTCAGCGACTTCGCAATGCTTTGCTGCATACCCTTGCGTGATGGATGTGATGTGCTGGATGTCATTGCGCGACGTATGGATGCTGAACCGTCCTGATGTCACAAAGGGGCGCCCTTCCCGGACGCCCCGTTGGCGCATTCTCTGAATCCTCGACTTCCTTCACTCGCACGCTCTGAAGGACGGCTGCAAGACTTGCCTAAGCACCGCAAACCCGCCCCGCTCTCCCGTCGTTTCTCCGTCGCCCCGATGATGGATTGGATCTAGCAGTCCTCCAACGCCCCAGCCAGACTGGCTAATCCACTACGACTTCTTCGCTTTGTAGCAATTTCTAAGCAAGCTATAACACCTGCCTGTCACGGGCACTACCGGTACTATGCTTGTACTTTTTCTCGAAAGGAGTCGAAACCATGCCAAGTGAATATTCGCTGTCGGATGTGCTGGAGAGGATGTACCACAACCAGTTAGCTCTGGAGGCGGCTGTGATGGAGCTGACGCTTCAGGTTGAAGAGCAGGGTTTAGCTGAAGCGGGAGAAAATGTCCGGGGAGCGCTGCAAACGATTGGTGAAAACGCCGGCCATATCAAGCAGGGTTTGGCTCGACTTAAGAGCTTGGGCATCGACTAGGTATCATGCTCCCCAGCTAAAAAGTTAAGGGCTGCCGCAGGAACTCTAACGATGGTCAATCAAAAAACTTTATAAGCGGCTTAACAGCTTATAAATCCCCCCGGATCTATTAAACTAACTTTCATGGGCGCAAGGAACTGCGATGGCGACGTTTACCGATGAAGACCTGCTTCAATTGGATGAAAAGTTCGCGAAGGAAGGAGTGGCATTCCATGCACGCCCACTCAGAGCCGCAGTGGAAATTTTGAAAGGTGAGTTCGCCATAGGGGGGGCACCTTTCCATAACCCTCAGGTAGACGAAATCTGTCAGGCTTACCGACGTCTGATTTCCGAATGCGACACCACCTGGCCGGGCGCCGGAAATGGCCTGATTGGCTCACTCGATCGGATCAGGAAGGTCACAGTCCCCGTCGTGATGGGTAGCGAAATGATTAACATCGGGAAGGGGCTCGAGTTTGCTAGTGACAAAGAGTGGTACGAATGGTGCCGTAGAAATCCCCGCATCATCGCACGGTCGGCCTTCGCCTTCGCCGACATCTATGACCTTGCCTATGGCATCGAGGAACATAAGGGTGGGCATCCGGTAGCCATGGAGCGATGGGTCAGAGCGACCGAAAACCTGGCCGATCTTTCCTCTCGGTTGGCAGACTCGGGCAACCTGGGCGAAGCCATTCTCCAGCCTATCGGCCTCACCGCTGAACTATCCCTCAAAGGGACGCTTATCCATTTGGGCATGTCCCCGGAGGACTTGACTAAAAAAACGTACGGGCATGGTTACCAAGCGCTCGCCGAGAAATTGGTCCAACTATGCCCGCATCGAGATGACCCAGAAGTCTTGCGGGTGATTGCGAGCTTGCCGCAACTGGTGGCTAGTCGGTACGACGTCACTGGGCTTACGCGACTGCAGATTATCGAGTTGGCCCTAGGAGTGCAGTTTGTCGCAGCGTCTGCAGTACGCCGCATCAGCTCCTATGACTTGGCAAAAGATATGGAAGCGACAGCGCCTCGACCTGCTTTCTTCACCTGAACCTCGAGCCCTTCATGCGTAGCCATCGGCCAGGTGCTCTTTAAGGCGCTTTTACGCAAGGCTAATCGTTAGGCTTTAAATGACCATCAACACTGAACTCAGGCAAATGAAAAACAAACTAAGTGTGTTTGCTCTAATTGTAATTGTTCTAGCTCCAATCGCCCTTTACCTTTCGAAATTCCACGGTGGCCTAACAGATCAACACGCGCGTTGGGGAGAGCTCGGTTCATATTTCAGCGGTATATATGGAAGCCTCGCCCTCCTAGTACTGGCATACACAACATATCTCACTCAGACTCAATTCAAACGTCAGAATGAAGACAGCATCTTCTATAAGTTATTCGACTCTCTGCAATATAGAATTCAGCACAGCTCAATTACCATAAATGGCAATGAATTCTCAGCTCACAAGAGTCTGAAGTATATTGCAGAGAGGATTCACAGGGAGCTTTCCGACGAGGCTGTCGAAATCGGCCGTATGCTTCTGTGCAAGGAACCGGAAAATGTAGCAGATGTTCACTATACGAAGTTGTTCGAGGCGATCAATGGGCGGAGCTGGATCAAGACATTTCAAGAAGACCGCGCAGCTTTCATTGCTGATATCACAGCACAAGGGCACTTCAATGGGCGCTGGGAACAACTGAAATACTACATCGGGTCTCGTGGCGAAGAATCGGAATCAATAAAGGAGGCGCTGCGAGCGACAGGCAGCGTTAACTTTTATAAGATTCCATTCAAAGATCGTCAACATCACTACGCAGCCGCGCTCCATAGAATACTGAAGGATCACGGCGAATTTCTGGATGGTTATTTAAGCACCATCCTCTATATCACCGATGTATGCGCGACGAGTTCAAATTCGCGTCAGTACGCACGATATGCTCAATCGCAACTCACGCGCTACGAGGTAGTAATACTCTTCTACTTGCTTGCTGGGAACGATGGAAAAGTCGTCGGGGCGGATAATCTGAAAACCCTCGGCTTGCTTAATCGCCTTCGGACATTTGATTGTCAAAGCTTAATGATCGATTTTCCGAGTGAAGAACAAATTGATAGAGAAATCGTCGCAATTTTTGCAGCTGAAGCCTAACCGATGATTCACCAGGCCTGCGCTAAAAGCAGCTCAGGCCTGGGAACTCGACCGTTTAGTTAGCGTCTTGGGTCATTGGGCATGACTTTTAGTTGGGGTGTGGATAGGGATTCGAACCCGAACGGCTCACACCATAGCCCGCATAGGCCGTAATTATCGGGAGTTTCGGGGCGACTGCAAGGCCAGAAACGGGCCATGGCGGGCTAGGGTTTGCCCTAAATTCTCCCTAAACCTAGCAACCTTCTCGAATCACATTCATGGCGCAGCTTAAAGCAGCGTAGTAGCCTGAGGCCACCGTTACCCATAGAGAGCTACGATGACGACACCTATCAAACTTGGCGAGTCCCCCCTTTTCAGGGCAGCCCTTCTTGTGCCAATTATGTCTGGCGCGTTGCTATTGGTTGCGACATCTATTTCAAACAACAATTTTACGATGTGCTTTTCCTCAGAATGTATAAACAATTTCTTCGAATTATATAAATTCCCTTTATCAATCCTAGGCCTTTCTGTTCCACTAACAGCGATCGTAGCAGCACTTCATCGGTCAGAGGAGGCCCACCTACAAATTGAAGAAACCCTGAAACAGAACACGTTCAACAACTACATAAAACACCAAGAAGAATTCTTTAAATTATTAGAAAAAATCGAATCAAAATGCTCTTGCCGATTTACCGACCCACTGACTTTATACAGACGTATATTCCCAAAAAACAACTACTCATATTTCACGTTCGCCGCACATTCCAAACAAGAAACCGACGACCCAGACACTAATAAATTTCTCGAATTATTACGAGTGGAGACATTCGACTTCAAAACAACCTTGTATAATCCTGCTACAGATGAGAGTGCATTAATCACCCTATTAATCGACATTCAAGACATGGTAGAAGTCTTACACCTTCAGCCATCAGTCGAAACGTTAGAGCAGTTCCCAAACACCAAATACGTATGGCCTAAAGACGCTGCACGAACTGCCACCGACAACCTAAAGACTATACAAAGAGAACTTTACTCATTTGGATTCTATAAATCCAACGTTCGCGACGATAGAGAGGCGCTAACGAAATATATTCGACTACCAAACTCTCACACTACGTTTATGAAAAACACTAAACACGCGGCACAACTTGCCCTAGAAATTGAAAAAGATATTTAGGCCCTAGTACAAGCAGCGAATTCAGAACAATCCTCCTAATGGGGAAGATTCCCAGTCCATGATCATCAACTCGCAACTCACCTTGGCCTTACCCTGCCGCTGATTGGTGTTGCAATAGCGGATATTCAGCGTCTCGAATGGTAGCCATCGAACACGCGACGAATGCCCGGATGATCATTGATGCTGACCATCACCTTGCCTCTGCAGCGCCGCATGAAGTCGGCCATACCCCAATTGTGTTGGAGTACTAACACAAAAAGGCCCTATTTCCCCGTAAACAAAGGGCTGCAAGGCTAATTTGACAACTCGCCTTTTTAGTTTATTTGGCATTAAAGGGCATTGATTGGCGTACGATTAGCCCCATTTTTGCCCCATAGAAGTTTACACAGCAGCTGTTCGTCACGTTCCCCATTAGCCATGGCCTGATTCTGCTCGGGAGCCAACAATCTAGTCGTCTAGCCGCCTAGCACGCTCCCTACTTGACTATGAAGCGGGCTCCTACACGTACCTAAAAGTGTTTTACGACCACTCCTCTGCGCCTCACATCCACACCGATTAGTTATCTGTTCTCATGAGAAGTTTTGACCGTCGCGTAGAGATTGCCAACAAAGTCTACGTATCGTTGTGGAAAATCATTTTTGCTCATGTAGTCGATCGCATTTTTATACAGCGCGGCATAATAGCCGTCCGAACGATCAATTTGCTCAGGTGTTGGCGCGACTCCCAACGTGTAGCCGCTCTTGCGCGAAATAATATCCTGCTGCTGTTTTATTTTATTGATCACGTCTTTAACAAAAGACTCGGCATAATATGCCTCTGCAGGAGGCAGGTATTTATGTGCATCTTTGATAAACTCATCAGTGGAATCAAACCGGGATAGCCCCTCACAGCAATATTCACGGCGCAAGCCGTAATACAGCCGATGCATAGCGTCCATCCAGGCGATATAAAACTCTTCGGAGGTGGGTTTTCTCTCCAACCGAACCTGACTCATGTAAATTAACTGACACGTTTCGAAGCAAGTACTGTCCGAAGGCGCCCAACTGGCCGTGGCTGTATGATTCTCGTCCCTTTTCTTAAGCGCGTATAAGAAGTATAGGGATTTGGCATACGCACGCTGATTAAAGTATAACTTCGGGAGTAGTTCTTCGGCTTCTAGGCAAAAAGAATCGGCGCCAGTCGCCCCCTTGATACAGGTTTCCTTGTATTCAGTTTCGACGCTTTGGGTGACGGCATCAAGGTCCGCAGCCCCTTCCCTAGGAACGCCGGTGCGCTTCAGCTCAGCGCGCTTCGCTTCCCAGTATTCCCCGCCCTGATCTGTTGCACAGCCATGTACTAGTAGTGCCAAAGACATTAAACAGATAAAAGTGAATGGCTTTTTCACAGAGCCCCCTACGGAATGAATTTTTACGAGGTAAGACCACTAAATCGAGCCAGCGGCACCCGTTTAAGCTAACGTTCAGGTTAGTCCAGCTTCGTCCACGCTGCCTAACAAACATGAGCTACTGGAGTAGCAAAATGAAAGACGATTGGAGGTGCAGATGAAATCATTTCTCGTTCTCGTACTTGTTTTTGCAGTCGCAAACACTGCTTTAGCCGATAGCTGCCCGAATGTTTTAAATACGGCAGGTGGATCGATTGATTTACGGGGTTTCATCAACACTTATGGAGCCAACGCATTGGCCAACGCTCAGTTGAACCTGGATCAGACTCGAGCGCAAGATTGCTCAAGCGTATTGAACTCTGAAGTGTGCGAGGCGGCTCTTGAGCTGGCGGCGCTTATGGTTAGCACACTGCAGGGCTGTTTAAGCACGGTGACAACCGAGTCCACCTCCAGGCCTTCGCCGCCTGGCTCTCTTCCCGGGAAGAAAAATAAATCCATCGATAAAGTCGCTGCTGACGCCGCCAAAGATCCCGTCAGCAACCCATGGTCCTCTGAAGGGAAAGGCTCAGGAACCAAGTCGCTGAAAAGCCAAAAGGTGAATGTTGAAACCCAGGGCTGTCCATATGTAACCCAAGACATTCCCGGAGCCTTTCACTCGCCAAATACTTATATTTGCTATCAGGGGCGAACCCAGAAGTGTGATGTCAGTGGAAAAAACAAAAAGGTTACTTACGGATGGCGAGTTACTAACCCGGCGGATTGTATATATCCCGAGGGCTGGATTGATGTCGTCACCGTTGAGGCGAATGCGGCCTTTGCTCTGAAGCAAACTAAGGTGCATGAAGATGACTGACGCGATCGGGGGGACGTATTCGTCGAATGCGCCCAATGAGCATCCCCTTGATTTGCGAAGATATGGATAGGGATTCGAACCCCTTCGCATGCCTCTCGGGACCGCTCCTAACCAGCAAATGCGGCACTTTTGCGCACTGCATATGGCGTACAAAGGTCTACAGCGGTCCTGAGTTTGCCCTAATTTTGCCCTAAACTCTTCCGGCTGAGCGGCGCTGCCCTGCTTAACCAGGCCGGTGATATTCCGCTAGGACCAAGTGGGCCTAACGACCGCCAATATGACCTTTCACAGTAGAATTCTTTCAAGCAGCAAACATCCTGCTACCTTTTCCTCTTCATGGAGGAAATATCATGCCTAACTCAGATCTGCTCCCTTCCCTACTGTTCAAACTCAACGAAAATCAACTCGCCCTGGAAGCGGCCATCATGGAGCTTTCGAACTGGGTCGAAGCACGCGGAGCTACCGATATTGCCGACAACGTTCGCGGAGCTCTGGACGCCATCGACAAGAATGAAGAATTCATCAAGATGACGCTGGCAGTGCTGATGGCACCGGAGTGACCGCAATCGCCATGGCCGCAATACAACGAGCAGTTCATCTCAAAGCTGAGGTAGTATCTGGTCAATGTTGTTGATACCACAATCGACGCACGTCTGACCTTGGAGTCGCCCATGCTGCTTACGCACATTCTTGGAGACTGCTATCACTGCAAAGGTCAAGACTGCTTCGGAAACATCTCGGTGCGTCACGACCACATTCTTCGTGGATGTAATCGCTGTAAGCATACGACTACAGTTTGGCTACCAGAGATTCGCAAGAAGGTCTTGTACCTGGATCAGTTCTTTTTCTCTGGAGCATTCCGCGGTGGGGATCCTCGGTTCGTAGAAGCGGCCGACCGCGTCAAGCGTGCTGCGCACCTGCAGCTTTTGGTCGCTCCATACTCCTCCATTCACGAGGACGAAACTCACCAGTGGAGAGGCTACAAGGACTTCAATAAAGTCGACCTCTTGGCGTTCATAAAAGCTGTATCACGTGGTTCAGAATTCCAACGGGACTATCACGTCGAAACGACGCAAGTTACCAAGGCCTGGGGTGCGTACCTCAAGTGTGAGCGCCCGGAGTACGTATTTGATACTTACGACGCGATTGAGGGCGCACTGCACCAGTGGGACGACTATTACCGCATTGACGTAGGTGGGTACTTTAAAGACGTCGAGTTGGCTCGGGCGCTGAAGAGGCAAGCCGTTGATGAACTGATCGACTTGTTCGACCACTGGCGAGTCTCCACGCGAACGTTCGAGCAAGACGTTGCTCGTGAGATGCTTGATTCAGCCAGGATTTACCTTGACTCGTACATCACGATGGTTAATCGAATTATACAAGGTGACGTAAAAGCATTTTTAGACTCACCGATAGTGACCCAAGTCGTCCAACAAATGCTGCATTGGCTGCCGAAGGACCAGCCATTGGATGAGCGGCTGGCATGTTGCGCGAAGTTCTTTACGTCGGATCATTTTTTGCAAGTGCCTAACCTTTGGATCACAGCCAGAATGTTCGCGACACTGAAATCCATGGTGAAGCGAGGTGCTTACTCAAAACCCGAAGATGCTCGCAGGCGCCTGAACGGTGTTTTTGAGGATATCAAGCACATTTCGTTATACGCGCCTTACTGCGATGCGTTTTTCATGGACCAACCTATGGCTGACCTTGTCCGCCAGCCGAATGTCGATCTCCAAGGTCGCTATGACGTGCGCATATTCAGTCTGAACAATCTGACAGAGTTCTTCGATTGGATTGATGAACTTGAGAAAAGTATGAGCGACGAGCATAAGCTTGGAATCAATGCGGCCTATCCCGAACGACCCCAGTTCCAAAGTTAAATTTGAAACAATACCGCACCAGCATGAAAACTATGTAAAAACAATTTTACATCCTAATTTTGCGAGCAATCCAAGTAAAAGAACGAAAAATATAGTGAGTAAACATTAACGTACCTATTACAACTATGACCGACGCACCTATACCAACGATCTTGGCTAGCGGCTCATCTGCGGAAGCAACCCCATAGTACTTAGCTAATGGCTGCATCAACTCTGGTGATAACGTAGCAGAGGCAATAATACCGAAAATAATTGTGATTCGACGCGCATAAGATTCTGACGCAATTTTTTCGTCTAATTCAAGAGCCTTTCGCACTGTTTCGATCTTCTTAGTCAACAGTTTATAAACAGTGGTCAGGTGCCCTCCTCGCTTGACTTCCTCCAGGTACATAGCAACCTCTCCGTATTTGTGTGCTGAAAGCAATGTCTCTTCAAATTTCAAGACTTCAAGCTCCAATCGCGCTACATCGATAGCCGTTTTGCATTCATCAAAACCTAACGAAGCATATGCGTAATAAATTTTTATGAAATGCGATGCTTCGTTAAGCACTTGAATATCTGAAGTCAAATTACTGAATGTATAAGAATCACCTTTTTTTATTGATAACTCCACTTGCGCAGACGACAAAAGCAAAGAAACTGGCTCAGAGTAAAAATTATTATAATCGTCAAAATTTCGCATATCGCTGTATTTCAATAGCGCATTAGGCACACCTTCTGCAAGGTGCACCCTACTCATTACACTATCTACAAATGATTTATGCACAGCCCAATTTTCAGCCGAGCTTTTTTCTTGCCTAGTGTGGGATCGAATACAAACGATAGGTTTTCCGTGCCAATATGCGCCGACTGAGTCATCACGATACTGCTTTCCAAACCAACTTATATTAGTCCTGACTCCTCCAACCTTTATTGCTCGAGCGACCACTGAAAGCATACCCCTCGCAATGTCAGTGAGAGTAAATTTATTAGTGTGGAGCAACTCATATAATGACAACCGCTCATCTAAAAACTCTAGTTCTTCAGGGGCATTCAGTGAAGACTGCATTATAGCTGTTAGTTCTCGCCTCTGTTGAACCCTCACCCTCAAAGGCATTTGTGATATCAGAGTTTCATTGCAAGCCGAATGCACTGCTCTCTCGCACAAAACCGAAGTTATGTTACGCCGCGATTTGTTAACTTCTGCATAAATCACCTCTCGCACAGAGGCTTCTTGAAAACCAAAGACTGATGAAAAAGAAATACTGATGATGCCATCAGAATAAATCCTTACACATGGCATGTACAAATCATAATCTTCAGCGCCTTCAGTTTTAATAGCTATCGGCCGCATAAAGATTCGTGCGCTTTCGGTTGGAAATCCAAACTCAGAATTGAACAATTTTTTTTCTGAAAGAAGAAGGTTAAACGCACTGGTCAGCGAATACATATTAGTGTCACCAGGACCGGCACTCAAAAAGCCCTCGTGCCCACTGACCGTCATTCCCAAGCCGGAAATCGAAGTTTCGATATCGAGCTGTTGCGATTTTAGCCTACCATTCTCCTTGAAATAAATTCGACCATTACTATTCAATGCAAGACCAAACATTTCAGACACTACTAATAGCTCACATACACCAGCTATGTTCACGCCACCTTTAACCTTGGATGAATATAAAAATACGACCTCTCCCGAATAGGTGTCTTCCTGAATTTTTTCACTTTCTGATTCAGGCTCACCACCTGAGATTGGCGTTTCCATTAACCAATAATCCTTGTAGCTAATTAATTAATGAGAATCTATCGGCAGTCAGCGCCTTCCTAATAGATTTTATGATCGCACGCTGTTTTTTTCCTCGCTACGTGAATGTTAAGCATGACAGATGGGAATTCAAGCTGAGATCCGTTTTCTACGAATCGCCGCAGGTTCCGCTTAGTGCCCACGGTTTTTGAAACACTTACTGACAGGCCACTGTCCATAGTTGATCCAAGCGCGTTGTGTAGCTCTTACTCATCATCTCGCGACGCATGGCCCGATCCGGATGGCTCGGCACGCTTGCGGAACGCAGCGTTCCTCTGCCGCTGATTGGTGTTGCAGTAACGGATGTCCAGCGCCTCGAAGTGGAAGCCATCGAACACCCGTCGAATGTCCGGATGATCGTTGATGCTGACCATCACCTTACCTTTGCAGCGGCGCATGAAGTCGGCCATCCGTTCGTAATTCTCGAACGGATGGCCGACCCCATAACCTGCAGTCTGCCAGTAAGGCGGATCCATGTAATGAAAGGTATGAGCACGGTCGTAACGTTCGGCGCATTCAAGCCAGGTGAGATTTTCGACGTAGGTACCGGACAAGCGCTGCCAGGCGGCGGAGAGGTTTTCTTCTATCCGCAGCAGGTTGATAGCCGGGCCGGTGGTCGCAGTGCCGAAAGTCTGTCCGGTGACCTTGCCGGCAAAGGCATGGTGCTGCAGGTAGAAAAATCGGGCGGCGCGCTGGATGTCGGTGAGGGTTTCAGGGCGGGTCATCTTCTGCCACTCGAACACCTGGCGCGAGCTGAGCGCCCATTTGAACTGGCGCACGAACTCTTCGAGGTGGTTTTGCACGACGCGGTACAGCGTCACCAGGTCGCCGTTGATGTCGTTGAGGACTTCGACCGGTGCTGCCTGGGGCCGCATGAAGTACAGAGCGGCACCGCCGGCAAAGACTTCGACGTAGCATTCGTGGGGTGGGAAGAGCGGAATGAGACGATCGGCCAGACGGCGTTTGCCGCCCATCCAAGAGATGATGGGTGTAGACATTGAGAGCAAGACCTTTGCTGTATGGATAAACAGGTGCTAGGCTCGCCGCGCTTCGTGCACGGAGTTAGAGCCTTGGCTGGACTTGCAGGGACGATCTGCAGGGACGGCGGTCGGGCTGGATGTTGACGCATCCACCCCGGTCGCTCTTTTCACTTCGCTGTTGAGACTTCTTTGGCGTAGGCCTGACAGGCCGCCAAGGCGATCAGTCCTTGGTCGCCGGCATCGGTGATGCCGATAATTCGTTGAGCATGCGCTGGGTCAAGTTGGGCTCTTGTGGGGCCATGAACCACGCCGCCGGTTGGGGTGGCGGCTGACACTGTGTCGCCACTGGCAGCATCGGAGGCGTCGAGTAGGACTGACAGCCGTAGCTCAGCAGTGGCAAGGCGATCACGCAAGCGAGCCTGGTTGGTTTGAGCATCGCTGAGTTCCTTGTAGTGGGTTTGCTCACTGGCCGACAGCCGCTGCTCCAGTGCCAGGCGCTTGTCCTGTGCCGTGCGCAACTGGTCAGCGGCAGCGTTGCTGATGGCGATTAGATCGTCCTTGTGCAGGCGGGCCTGTTCGGTGAGTTGCTGGCCGTAGCGCCAGTCCTGAACCTTCCAGGCCGACGCGGCAGATCCGCCGACCAATGCGCTCAACAACACGCCAACGGCCAACAGCCGGTACGGCGTGGGGATCAGGTCGACGACACGCATAGCACTGCCCTCGCCCGCTTCCACAGCTGCAGCCGATCTTGCAGGCCGTTGAGACCACCGTTGATCTTGCGGGTGATCGCCTCGAACT